>Ga0213868_10002609_pt1 | contig 17180 bp, 19 predicted proteins | sample PICome_9_FD_160087 | JGI IMG/M metagenome (GOLD analysis project Ga0213868, IMG submission 160087) | Coastal seawater microbial communities near Pivers Island, North Carolina, United States - PICO127 | ecosystem: Environmental > Aquatic > Marine > Coastal | place: USA: North Carolina...
AAGACCTTAATGCAGCCGTAGTTTCTGGTACTGACATGGGTGGCGTTAAGTGGAGGACTGGGGACAGCACCGTATCAGGCTCCAATCGCATAACTGCTGCAATTAGGGCAGAGGGTGACGGGACTTTTAATGCTGTCGATAAGGCTCCAACTAAGTTAGTTTTTTCAACCCACGGCAATTCTGGCGCTGACCCTGTTGATAGGATGACCATTAACAGCGACGGCGAAATCAGCTTCTACGAGGACACAGGCACCACGGCAAAGTTCTTCTGGGATGCGAGTGCTGAGTCGTTGGGCATTGGGACGACAAGCCTATCAACAAACTCAATCATTAAAGAAGTCCATATTGATTCGCCATACACCAACGGTTTATCTCGTCTTCGGTTATCATCTTCTGTAGAAAATCTAGAAGCAATAGTCGGACTTAGTGGTTATCTTGGTGAGGATGCTTTATATTTTGCGATTGGCTCAAGTGGAGACGGAAGTGCCACAGAACGCATGCGCATCGACAGCAGCGGAAACGTTGGTATTGGGAACGCATCACCTGACGGACAGCTTACAGTGGGCGACACTTCGACATCTGGTGACATCAGCATTCGCATCAAAGGTGACGCAACCAGCCGTGGTTTTCTCATGTTTGGTGACGCAGGTGGCGCACAGCTTGGCGACATCATGTATGACCACAGCACCAATAATATGCGATTTAGGGTAAACAATTCAGAAGCCATGCGCATCGACAGCAGCGGTAATGTTGGTATTGGGACCGGTTCGCCTTACACTACGCTTGATTTGTCTGGCGGGACGAAAAACCAAGTTGCAATTTTCAGGTCTACTGATGCTACGGCTACAATCGGCTTTGCGGACAACACAACACCCCTAACTGCTAACCTTTCGTATGTCACTATTGGCGCTACAGGCTCCTCAATGGTGTTCAATACAAACCTGAACGAACGTATGCGCATCGACAGCAGCGGTAATGTGGGCATTGGGACGACAAGTCCGTCAACTTTCTTAGACATTGATGCATCCCAGTCAGTTTCGTATGTGGCTACATCGAATAATGATGTTTACTTTGAGATAGCCAACAGAACAGAGGCTAACGGTCAATTTAGCGGTATGCGTTTCTTAACAGAAAATTCAAACGGAGTTGCATCTTGGTGGAATGTAGGCGCTATATCTACAGCCTCAAACTACGATACTGATTTAGTTTTTCAGCGACGCACTGGGTCTTCAACCTATGCGGAAGCCATGCGCATCGACAGCAGCGGATCGGTAGGCATTGGGACAGATTCGCCAGCTAGACAAGTTCATATGCACAACGCATCTGGCGATAATAACTTTCACATCACTAACTCCACCACAGGTTCTACTGCTACTGATGGATTTAGTATAGTAAGCCAATCCGCTACAAATGACGTACTGTTCAATCAGCGTGAGACTGCAAACATGCGGTTTTTTACAGCTAATGATGAAAAAATGCGCATCGACAGCAGCGGTAACTTGCTGGTGGGGACTACTGATTTAACGCTATATGACGAAACAAACGGCGGTGAAACAGGCTTTGCACTACGTCCTGACGGCAGACTGTATAATGCTGCTCAAGGAAATACGTCTGCAATCTTTAACCGCTTGGGAACAGGTGGCACTGAAAACGGCAGCATTTTACAATTTAGGTCAAACGGCACCACTGTGGGGAGTATTGGGACACAGGGTGGTGACATTGGCTTAACCACATCTGCAAATGCAAGGTCTGTTTATATTGGCGGAGCTAATAGTGGTGGCTCTACTCGTTACCTAAACTTTGACTTAGACGCTCAAGCTGGGGGGTCATCGTCTGGAAATGAGGGCGGGGCGTTTTTCTCATCTGTTGACGATGTTACGGATTTAGGGGCAGCATCAAACCGCTTTCATGACCTCTACCTTTCTGGCGGTGTCGTCTTTGGCGATGCTGGCGGCTCTGGTACGTCCACAAGCAACACGCTGGATTCGTATGAGGAGGGGACGTTTACTCCTACGGCCTTTGGAAATTCCACCGCTGGGACCACTACCTATGCGTCCCAAACTGGGTCTTACACCAAAGTTGGCGATACGGTTCATGTAAATATTTATATTTCTTGGACTGCTATGACTGGTACTGGCGATTTAAGAATAGGTGGTTTGCCATTCACGTCTTCTAGCGCATCTAATTATTTTTCTACTGGCACTATTGTTCCTTTGCTAGGCTTTACTTGGCCTTCTGGAAAAACCCAGCTAAATCCAATTATCAGCGCTAGTGATACAGCAATGTCTATTTACGGCTCGGCTACTGATTCAAACTCAGACGGAGCAGCAACGGATAGTGAGATAGTCGCTCTTGCAATAACGATGACTTATAAAGTTTGATTATAGCCCACTGCATAGCTTTGGGCCGGACAGTCCACACGCCATAAAGGAGATAAACAATGGCATTAACAGAAGAAACAGTCGAAGACAAAATTGAAATTGTCGGTGACTTCAAGCACGTTCAGGTGCGCACATCCACGGTCATCAAGCGTGACGGCGCAGAGATCAGCCGATCATTCTCACGCCATGTTGTTGCACCAGATGCAGACATCACAGGCGAAAGCGCAGAGGTTCAAGCCATCTGTGCAGCCGTCCACACACAAGCGGTTAAGGATGCTTACGCCGCCCATCTAGCCGCACAGGAGGTTTAACCTATGGCAATTACTTACACTTGGACTATCCCCACCTGCGAACACGACATCGCAACAGGTGGAATTAACGTAGTACACTGGCGTTGCACAGGCGTAGACGGAGATCAATCTGCGTCATCGTATGGCACAGTGGGCTTAACACCTGACCCATCTGCCGCTGACTTTGTTGCGTATGATGACGTGACTGAAGCACAGGCGCAAGCATGGGTCTGGGCCAGCGTATCACAGGCTGATACGGAAGCTGCTATCGCTGCAAAGATTGACGCATTAATTAACCCAACCGCTGCCTCGGGAACACCTTGGGCTGCTTAACTTAACTTAAAAGGAGATCACGATGGCCGAAGATAAAAAGGTAATCACGATCAACGATGTTGACTACACAGAAGACCAGCTAACCGATCAGCAGAAAGTGATAATTAACCATATCAACTCTTTGCAACAAAAGATCAACTCGGCCCAGTTTAACTTGGATCAGTTGATGGTCGGCAAGGATGCTTTTGTAAACATGCTGACAGCTTCTCTTGATGCACCAGCGGAAGACGAAGCTGAATAGCTTGCACAACATAACGCAACTGGCCAGCTATATGCTGGCCTTTTGCATATTTGGTACAATGTGCTATATTGGCCGCAATGCGTTTTCCGAGAGGCGACAATGGCTTTAATTGATCTAAACATTCCAGCTGGCGTCTATCGCAACGGCACTGACTTGCAGAGCATGGGCCGCTGGCGTGACGCAAGCCTTATTCGCTGGCATGACGGCGTTATGCGCCCGGTAGGCGGTTGGCGCACGCGCAGCAATAATGCGGCAAATGCAAGCATACGCGGCATGACCACTTGGATCACAAATAACAGCGACCGCTGGATTGCTGCTGGCACATACAACAAACTTTACGCTTGGGCCGAGACTGGCGCTCAATATGACATTACTCCGGCTGGCCTAACCGCTGGCCGTGAGGACGCAATATCCTTTACAGGCTACGGCGGCGCGGAGTTTGGCGCATACGCATACGGCATTGCTAGGCCCGATACTGTTAAAATTCAACCAGCGACAAACTGGGATTTAGAAACGTGGGGCGAATACTTGCTGGCGTGCAACGAAGACGATGGCAAGATTTACGAATGGCAGCTTGGCACAGGTACGCCCGCTGCGGTTTTGTCTAACGCACCGACAAGCAATCTTGGTTGCGTTGTAACTGAAGAACGCTTTTTGTTTGCGCTTGGCGCGGGTGGCAATCCCCGCAAGGTGCAGTGGTCTGACCGTGAGGATAACAATTCATGGACGCCAGCCGCTACAAACGAGGCGGGTGATCTTGAGCTAAACACGTCTGGCGCATTGATGAAGGGCGTGACTGTTGCTGGTCAAACCTTGCTGTTGACAACCCGCGATGCCCACGTTGCCAACTACATTGGCCCGCCATACGTTTACGGCATTGAGCGCGTTGGCACGTCCTGCGGGCTTGCAGCAAAGCAGGCTGCCGTTGTTGTGGATGCGGGTGCATTCTGGATGGGCGTTAATTCGTTTTACGTTTACACGGGCGGTCAGGTTCAGGAGTTGCCTTGCGACGTGTCAGATTATGTCTTCAACGACATTAACCGTGGCCAGATCAGCAAAGCGTTTGGCATGTCTAATTCCATGTTTGGCGAGATTACTTGGTTTTACCCAAGCGCGGCATCAACGGAAAACAATCGCTATGTGACGTTTAACTACACAGAAAACACATGGTACATTGGCGAGCTGGCTCGCACAGCTGGCGTTGACCGCAGCGCATTCCGCCAGCCAATGATGGCTGACCCAGCGGATTACAAAATTTACGAGCATGAGGTTGGCTTTGATTACGGCTCACTAACGCCGTTTGCTGAAAGCGGGCCTTTCCGCATTGGCGCTGGGGATCAGGTTATGAGCGTGACTGAGCTTCTGCCGGATGAAAAGTCGCAAGGTGACGTAAATGCCGTCTTTAAGACGCGCTTTTACCCAAATGGCACTGAGCGGTCATACGGGCCTTACTCCATGAGCAACCCAACATCTGTGCGGTTTACCGGGCGTCAAGTGCGGATGCGAGTTGAGGGTCAGCGTTTGTCTGATTGGCGTGTTGGCATTAATCGGCTTGAAGCTGTTGGCGGTGGCCGTCGATGACGCAGCAAAACCGTCCACCAGAGCCGCGAGACAAGGACTGGCAGACGTGGGGTCGGCGCATGATGTCGTACCTCTCGCAAACCCGTTCTGCGCTGGTTCAGCAGACTGGCGACGAAAGCGCAGCCGATGATGGCACGTTGATGTGGGACAGAGAAAACTTGTATCCTGTCGTGAGTAAAAACGGCGCGTGGGTTCAGGTTGTGTTAGAGGACGGCAATGCCAGCGGCTCAATTACAACTGACCAAACAGCTGTTGAGATAAACACAGCGTACGCTTTAACGTACACTTTATCATCATCTGATGGCATTACTAGCGGCACACCAGCCTCGCGCTTGGTATTCGAGGAAGCTGGCGAGTACATGGTTAGCTTTTCGGCGCAGATTTCGTCCACATCCAGTTCAACTGTAAACTTCTGGTTTTGGCCTCGCGTCAACGGAGTTGACCTTGCGGGTTCGACTATGAAAAATGCTTTGCATCAAAACGGCGCAACTCTTGTGGTTAGCCGATCTGCAATACTTGACCTTTCCGCTGGAGATTACTTAGAGGCCATGTGGGCAGTTGACAGCACCAGCGGTTTTCTTGATGCAACTGCGGCAACGGCGTTTGCACCCGCAGCACCAGCGTCCACTATTGCAATAACGAGGCTGCATGGATAACGAGATTAGCAGATGTCGAAAGTGGATTGAGGCCGCGTTGGAGTATTCCGGCGGCACGCACGACTTTGAAGATATTGTCGCTGGATTGCATCGTGGCGTGTTGCAGTTGTGGCCAACGCCAAAGGGGTGCATAGTAACTGAAATTGTGGTATATCCCAAAAAGAAAGTTTTGAATGTCTTTCTCGGCGGCGGTGAATTGGAGCAGATTTTGGATATGCACAGCGATGTGATAGCATGGGCTAAGGCGCAAGGCTGCTCCGCCCTAACAATGTCTGGCCGCACTGGCTGGAAGAAACCATTAAAGGCGCATGGCTGGAAAGCTCAACACGCCTCATACGTCAAGGAGTTCGCATAATGGCTGGCGGAAAAGGTGGATCAACAACCTCATCGGTTACAATCCCAGAATACATTGAGGCCGCTGCACAGCGCAACCTAAACAAAGCTGAGCGCATTTCGCAAATCGGCTATACGCCGTATTACGGTCCAGACGTTGCAGCGTTTACGCCCATGCAGCAGGCTGGCTTCCAAAACATTGCCGACACAGCCGGCGCGTTTGGTGTGTCGGGTGGGGGCATGTCCCAGCAAGACATTATGGGCGGCATGGAGCCAGCGACAACTTACGCAGGCGGCGTGCAGGGTTACTCCTCTGCCCCAATCTATGAGCAAGCCTTGCAGACATTGGGTGAGCAGCGTCCCGGCCAGAAGGCTTACATTGATAGCTTCTTTATTGATCCTTATTCCGGCGGAGTTGCTGCGAATAACTTTGCTCCGATTGATTATACGCAATATGGCACAATGGCGGATCAAGCTGCGGCTCAGCGGGCCAACGAATTGGCAATTGCTCAAACTGCCGCTGTGCCAGCTACCAACACTGGGACTGGGTTTGCCTCAAGTGAACTTTCTGCCGCTCTGCCCGGTGGTGTAAACGATCCGTTTCTTACAAGCCCAATTAGCCAAGCAATAGCAGAGGCTACGGACACGCAGCGCCCCGTAGGCGCACCAGAAACATCAATACGTCCAGTTGCTCGCCCTGACGATCTTGGCCTTATTGACCCTAGCCAGCAAGCCAGCTCAGCAATCACCACTCCAGCCGAAGGCATAACAGACACATCTACTGCCGGAACTGGCACGCAGATTCTTAATGATCTTACCGAGTTCGGCACTGGCCTTGCGAGTAATACGCTTGCAGGCAACATTCTACTCGGCCCATCGTACAATGTTGGTGGCGCAAATAACCCAATTGAAACTCCGACCATTGCAGAAATGCAGGCAAGCGCGCCTCCGGGGATGACATATCAACCGTCAACGGGTTCTTATGTTGCTGCTCCAGTTGTTACAGCTCCAGTTCAAAACAATAACAATGATAACAACAATACGGCGCATAAAGAAATGATGGCGGCCACTTCTTCCGCTCCAGTGACGTCAATTCGCCCAATCTCACGGGATGACGCCTCCGGAGGTGCAGACACAGGCGGCGGCGGTTGCGTAGTTGCAACCCACGCAGTTAATTCAGGCGCGTTTTCACCAGCCACCAAGCGCGAAGCCGTTGTGTGGTGTATGCAAGTTCTTCACGGCAAGTGGTGGGGCGAAGCAATCCGCAGAGGCTATCGTCACCTTGGCCGCAAAAAGATTGAGCAAGGCAAGGCCGCCGAACATTACCAAGAGTTTCGTAATTACATTGACTTTGCTCGCGGCAAGAAACGTACAATTAAGGGCGCTATTCACTTTGCAGCCCGCACAGCCCAATTCTTTGCAGTTGGCCTAGTAAAGAAGGATTCGTGAAATGACTCTCATGTCAAACCCGATGTTGGACCCAGTATATCGTGATTACGTTAACTCGTCCTCAACTCCAGCAGGCCAATCTCAACCAGTAAAAACATTCGGCGAGAAAATGGGCGGTCTTGGAATGAATAAGGGTGGCGGCGCCTCAGCTGCTCCGGCAGTGATGCCGAACCAACCTCAACCTACAAGCGGCGGTCTTGGAGGCGGTAAGGGCGGCGGGCTTGCTGCGAGTCCTGCAATTCCTCTTACGCCTAATGGGCAATCGCAAACCACGGCTTCAAGACTTGCCGCACAGCCTCAACCGCCAATGGCTATGTTCCCTCAGCCACAGCAAACGGCTCAACAGCCCGGTTTTAACGTAAACACCGCATCAGCAGGCGCATTGCAAGGCGCACTTGGCGCAACACAGCAGGCAATGCAAGGCCCGTTAAATGTTGGCGCGTACGCAAACCCGTACACAAGCGCAGTCATTGACCGCACTCAGCAAGACATTGAGCGCCAGCGTCAGATGGCAATGAACACGCTTGGTGCGCAGGCAACTGCGGCCAACGCATTCGGCGGGTCTCGCCAAGGTGTTGCAGAAGGAGTCCTGGCTGGCGAGTATGGTCGCATATCCGGCGATATGGCAGCGCAACAGCGTCAAGCAAACTATAGCCAAGCCTTGCAAGCCGCGATGGCTGATCGCACATCTCGTCTTGGCGCTGCGTCTCAAATGGGGCAGCTCGGCCAGCAGGCGTTCCAAACGGGTCAAACTATTCAGCAGCAACAGCAGCAAGCTGGTTTGCTTCAGCAAGGCATTCAGCAAGCGCTTATTGACGCTGCTAAAAGCCAATACGCTGGCTACACTGGCGCGCCACAGCAAGCGCTTCAAGCACCGCTGGCTGCACTTGGCGTTACGCCAACGCCGCAAACTACAACAAATTCCATGCAGCCCGGCTTGTTTAATTACTTGCAGCTCGGCGCAGGCATATTGGGTTAGAACAGGGGTCTAAAATGGTTATGAATCCAAATCAGCAAGCAAACAAGCCGCGCGGTGGCTTGCTCGGCTTATTTGATAAAGCCATGAAAACGGACGAGGACACTGGCCTTAGCCCGCTGCAAAACTTTGCTGCGGCGCTTGACCCTTTGATCCTGAAGGACTTGCGTGGCGGAGAGGGTATTCGCCAGCAAGGCGTTCAGCGTGCAGCCACTATGTCAAAAAACAAAACTGTTGACATGCTGCGCCAGCAAGGTCGGAACGACCTAGCAGACGCAGTGATGAACCGCACCATTGGCGCGAAAGAGGCGTTTAGCGTTATGCAGAGTGAAGCTGCGGCGGACAAAGCGTTTCAAAGACAAAAGGATTTGGCTGCGTTTACTGCTGGGCTTTCTACGCAAAAAGCTCCTAAAACATATGAGTTCCAAGCTGTAGTAAATGATCTTATGGCTGCAAACCCGAATATGTCCCGTTCTGAAGCATTGTCATTAGCACTGGGCAAAAACAAATCCGTAACTAATGTGCAGGTGGGAGCGGATGGCAAGCCTCAAAGCACGTTTTGGAAAAAAGTTGATGAAGATTTTGCAAAAGAGTTTCCTCAGCTTAGCGCTAGTGGATTAAGCAGTGCTGCAAGAAACGCCGCCACTATTCAAACTGTTTTGGATAAAATGGGAAATACAGAGGGTATGCAGTTAAGCGGCCCCGGACAAGCGCTTTTGGGAAGAATGGGTCGCGCATTATTCAACCCGGAGGCTGAAAACGTCAAAGGTTTAGTCGGGCAGGTTGTTCAGCAGTCTTTGCGCGAAACTCTAGGCGGACAGTTCGCTCAAAAAGAAGGGGAGGCCCTTATTCAGCGCGCTTACGATGAATCATTGCCCCCAGAAATGAACGCAGCAAGGCTTCGCGCTTTATTTATGCAGCTTCAGTCGATAGCTCAATCAAAACAAGCAATGTACGATTACGTTAAGGATCGCGGCACACTGGAGGGCTACCAAGGTCCATTGGTCGGTACGCCAACTAGAGAAGATTTCTTTGCCGTTATGCAATCGGCTGCTCCAGTTGACCAGTCTAAATTTGAGGTTAGCGGCAAGTATGATTGGAGTTCTTTTACTAGAGATCAAGCTGACGCACTGTCGGCAGCGGAGGTTGCCAGTATGAATCCAGCGGATTACGAGGCTTGGAAAAAAGCGGCGGGGTATCAATAGCGGCATGGATGAGCGTGAAAGAAAACTTCGTTTAATTGAAATTGAACGAGCTAGGGCGAAATCTGGCGCAGGAGTTCAGGTTCCTGAGCGCCAAGGTTGGATTAAAAACTGGCTAGGCACACAGCAGGGCGTTTTTGATGAGCCTCAGTCTGTTGGGGATATAGCTTTAGATGTTGCAGCCGCAACGGGAGCTGGCCTAGCGCGTGGAGCAAAAGGCATAGCGGAAACGCCAGAAGTCGCCCTGCGCGCTGCTCAACGCGGTAAAGAGGAAGTTTTTGGCCTATTAGGCGCGCCAATAAAAGATAAAACTTCAGTTTTTGACACTTACACTGGGGCGGCAATAGAGGGCGTAACAGACGCTCTTGGTCTATCCGACGCGATGCAGTACAAAAGCGAAGGCGGCCTAGGCTCAATATCTGGACCCGGCGGAGAGTTTATGGCAGCAGCGGCTACTGGACCAGCAGGCTTAATGAAGAAGGCCGCTAAACTGTACGGAGCAGGTGCCGCAAGCGAAACTGCTGGTCAGATAATGGACCCTACGGGCTACGGCGATGTGGCTAGAATTGCCACAGGCCTTGCCGCGCCATCTGCTATGTCCGCAACCCGCAGGCCTGTGAGGGATATAGATGAGCAAACTTTAAAAGACGCTCAATTTTTAAAGCAGCGTGGCGTTGACTTTGAATTTTCCGACATTACCGGGGCAACCACTGGTCGCTCCGCTGGGCGATCTTCCCAGAAGTTTAAAGATTTTACTACTGCCGTTTTGGGAACGCTTGGAAACGTGCCAAAAGGCTCAATTAAGTCGTATGCAGATGAGGTACCTCTTGCCGTAGATACTGCTAGGAAAAAGTTTTTAAACGATATGTCCGAAGCGACTTTTGGAATAGATATTGGCTTCAATCGTTTAGAGCAGTCTAAAATATCTTCCGCGATGGAAAGGTTCAATAAGTCAAAAGGGCTTACCGTTGAGGATGCTGCGCCACAGGCTACCTTAAAAAAACTGCGTAATCGGTTCTTAAACACAAAAGAGAGAATTGGTCGAGACGATTATGTTTCGTATCGGCAGGATTTAAGCAGGCTTACGACTAACTCAAATCAATCAATTAGCACTGCCGCAAATAACTTGCTATCTGTTTTGGACGAAGCTGTGGACAGGACGCTTTCCGGGACTGCTGGTCGTGAAAAGTATATTGGAACATTGGCGTCCTCAAGAAGTAAGTTGCGAGACATTTACGCTCTGGAGGCAGCGTTAAAGAAAACAGACGACGGCATAATAATGCCCAAGGACTTGAGAGACGCACTGTCTCGTCAAAATTCACGGCAGTTCAGTTTGGGCCAGCGTGGGGATATTGGTGAACTGGCTAAGGCTGGGAATAGACTTATGCCATCCACTAAACGGCAAAGCTCCGGTGTTACAGCCGCAGATTTAAGGACAATGGGTGGCACGGCTGCTGGCGTAGGCGCGCTTGCTTCACTAATACCAGCCGATTACAGTACTCAATTAGCGTTAGTTACCGCAGCAACAACGCTTTCGCCCGTTGCCGTGCGCAAAGCCATGCAAACAGAAATGGGCCAAAACTATTTAATAAATAGAGCCTTGCGCTCAGATCAAGGCAAGCAGCTGGGTGAGGATAAGGTTAGGGCCGTTATTGGTCTAATGGCGTCTGGAATATCAAGCGAAAACGAGGACCAACAATAATGGAACTTAAACCAAAATCACGCAGCGAAATTGAGGCCATTGTTCAGGACGCAATCTCAAGTGCAGTGGACTTCATTGAGAGCGAGATCAGCGATGACCGGATCAAGGCTCAGCGCTACTACGACGGCGAGGTTGATCTTGGCTATGAGGATGGACGCAGCAAGGTTGTAGCCACAAAGGTACGGGATACTGTACGTTCCGTGAAGCCAAGCCTGATGCGCATATTCCTCAGCACAGCCAAGCCCGTTGAATTTGTGCCGCGTGGCCCAGAGGACGTGGCAATGGCTGAGCAGGCCACTGAGTTTATGCACCATGAGTTCACCCGGCTGAACGGATACCGTGTCATCAATGACGCCTTCCAAGATGCGTTGGTTAAAAAGCAAGGCATCGTGAAGGCATACTGGATGACATATCCAGAGGCCGAGATTTTCACATTCACCGACCTATCCGACGATGAGTACACATATCTGGTGGACGATGACAACGTAACTGTTCTTGAGCATAGCGTTGAAATGACAATCTCAATGGATCAGATGGGTATGGAGATTGAGCTGCCCGTGCATAGCGTAAAGCTAAGCCGCCAGAAAGAAATGGGCGAGCTGTGCATTGAAAGCGTCCCGCCGGAAGAGTTCTTCATCAACCGTGATGCACGCAGCTTTAACGATGCGTATATAGTTGCGCACCGCACAGACATGCGCGCTGGCGATTTGATTGCGATGGGCTACGATCCTGACGTTGTTCTCAAGCTAGATAGCTTGGAAAGCGGGTCAGAAATGACAGAGGCAGAGGTGTATGAGCGCCGTGGCTATGACATGGATACCTCTGACGATGATGAGCAAGACCCGGCAATGCGCAACGTCACTGTGACGGAAGCGTATATGCGCATTGATGCTGACGGAACTGGCGTGCCAATTCTGCACAAGCTCACATGCGGCGGCACTGCCTATGAGTTGCTGGACGTTGAGCCATGCGATGAGTTGCCGTTTGCCAAGTTTGAAATCGACCCAGAGCCACACACATTCTACGGTCGCTCACTGGCCGAGATTGTTATGGATGACCAAGACGCCGCCACATCTGTGCTGCGCTCTATCCTTGATAACGTGGCGATGACAAACAACCCTCGCCTTGGCATCGTTGAAGGCGCAGTTAATATTGACGACGTTCTAAACAACGAGATTGGCGCAATCGTGCGTATGCGCCAGCCCGGCTCAGTTCAAGAGTTGTCTGTTCCATTTACTGCCGGGCAGACACTTGGCGCGCTGACATACCTAGATGGCCTCGTAGAGAGCAAGACAGGCGTTTCCAGAGCCTCAATGGGCCTTGACCCGGATGCAATGCAGTCAACCACAAAGGCTGCTGTGCAGGCCACTGTGCAGGCCGCAGCGGGTCAGGTTGAAGTTATGGTTCGCAACCTTGCCGATGGTATGCGTGATCTATTTGGCATCATGCTGCGCTTGATGAGCAAGAATGTTGACGAAGAGCAAATGATGCGGATGAATGGCTCGTTTGTGCCAGTTGACCCGCGCGTTTGGGATCAGTCAATGGACGTGAGCATCAACGTGGGCCTCGGCACTGGCCGTGAGGAAGAGAAGGCGATGGCTCTCAGCCAAGCCCTCCAGATGCAAACAATGGTTTACCAAACATACGGCCCGATGAATGGTTTGGTGAGTTTGACCAACATTCGCAACACGCTGGCAGATCAGCTGGCTGTTGCAGGCATACGCAACGCCGACCGTTACTTTGCGCCGATCACGCCAGAGATTGAAATGCAGATGTTGCAGATGCAGCAACAGGCACAGGCTCAGCAGGGTCAAGCCGCCGATCCAAACGCTGCGTTCTTGCAGGCTGAGCAAATGAAGGCTCAGACAAAGGCGCAGACAGACATGGCTAAGTTGCAACTTGAAATGCAGAAGGCTGCCGCAAATGATGATCTTAAACGGGATCAGATGGCGCAAGACTTGCTGGTTGATGCCGCCAAAATCTATGGCGAATACGGCACGGCGGTTGACGTTGCTCGCGTGCAGGCTGAGCAGGATAAAATGCGCATGATTGGCGGCATGGCTCAGGGAGTGCCGCAGTAATGACAACAGAAATACGCATAGAGGCCGATGAGGCACGTCGTTTGAAAAACGACACTGCATTTAAGCAGTTCATGCAGAGTGTGCGCGAAAATCAAATGCAGATTTTCGCAAGCAGTGGGGCAGCTGACGTAGCCGCCCGTGAGGAGGCGCACGCGATAATCCGTGCGCTTAACCAGATCGAAGTGAACCTTGACGCCGCGCTTGCGGCAGAGACACTTTTGGATCGCAAGCAGAGGAGATAGCACCGATGGAATCGACTACCCTAGAACAAGCCGCAGAAAGCCTGCTGGCAACCTCCGAGGAAGTATCCGCAGGAGGAGATAATCTTGACGCAGCCGTTGACGAAATTACTGAACCTAATGACGATCAGGTGGAGGAAGTTGAAGCCAGCGGTGAAGAGCAAGATGACGTTGAGGCATCCAGCGAGGATCAGGATGAGTATGATCTTGATGATGTCGAGGTTGACGACGAAGACCCTGTAGAGACTACTGAAGACACCACTGTTTTCTCCGTCAAGGTTGACGGCAAGGAAGAACAGTGGACACTGGATCAGTTAAAGCAATCTGCTGCGGGACAAGCGGCAATTAATAAGCGGTTTCAAGAAGTTGCTGAGGCGCGCAAGCAAATTCAGCAACAGGCAGCCGCATTGCAACAGCAGCAACAGCAAATCATGCAGCTGCACCAGCAAGCGCAAAACGGTGGACTGCAAGCTCCAACCCCGCCAACACGCGAGCTATTTGAAAGTGACCCAATTGGGTACATGGAAGAAAAGCTCAAGTATGACGAGGCTCACGCACAGTACGCCCAAAATATGCAGCAACTAAACCAAGTGCAGCAGCAACGGACGCAGGCTCAAGAACAGGCACGTCAAGCCTACCTTCAAGAGCAGGCAGAACTTTTGCAAAAGCACATTCCTGAATTTGCCGACCCCGATAAGGGAGACAAGCTCAAGAATAGTTTAGTCCAAACTGGCGTTCAATACGGCTTTACGGAGCAAGAAATGGCGGCGGTTACAGACTCACGTTATGTGCGGGCATTAAATGATGCGCGCAAGTATCGCGAGCTGGTTGCGAAGCGCAAGTCAGTACAGGCCAAAGGCGAGAAAGCCCGGCCAGTGGTTAAAGCTGGAGCGAAAAAGCGAAATGATGGCAACGCTGCAACTCGTAACAAAGCGAAAACTCGCTTGCAGAAAACTGGCTCAATCGACGACGCATTGAGCTTGATCTTAAATCAGTAAGTCTTTGAAAGGACACACTAATGGCACAGCCAGCAAACACATTCGACAGCTATGATTCTGTCGGCATCCGTGAAGACCTCAGCAATGTTATCCATAACATTTCACCAGAGGAAACTCCATTTTACAGCAAGTCTGCTAAAAAATCTGCCAAAAACACTTTGGTAGAGTGGCAGACAGATAGCCTTCGCGCTTCCGCTGCAAACGCTCACATTGAGGGTGACGCAACAGCAGGCGAAGCTCGCTCTGCAACAACACGTCTCGGCAACTACACACAAATCTTCAAAAACGCTGTTGTCGTTCCAGACACAGACGAAGGCTTGGACAAAGCTGGTCGTGCAAAAGAAGTTGCATACCAAACTTTGAAAATCGCCAAAGAGCAAAAATTGGACATCGAAAAAGCACTTTTCGACAACAATGCTCGCGCTGCTGGTAACTCCACCACAGCTCGTGAACTTGCTGGCGCTCCTGCATGGATCACCACCAACACTGACTTTGTGACTGGCGGTACAACAGATGGTGCAGACCCAACTGGCGACGGTACAGACGCTCGTACAGACGCAGTTGGATCATTGACAGCGTTCTCTCAAGCGAAGTTCGACGGCGTTATGCAGTCCATCTGGGAAGAAGGCGGCAAGCCAGACACAGTTTACTTGTCTGCTTTCCAAATGAATGTAGCTCTGGGCTTCACAGGTAACAACAACCAGCGTTCAGCAGTTCAAGCTGGCGATGAGCGTGTTATCAAATCCTTGGCAGTATATGTAACCCCTTGGGGAAGCGTAGAATTTATGCCAAGCCGTGAGAACCGTTCGCGCGACGTATTCATCATGCAAGATGATATGTGGGAAATCGCATCCCTGCGCGGCACAAAGAACGTAGCTTTGGCAAAAACTGGCGACAACACTACTCGCCAAGTTGTGACAGAGCTTACACTTTGCGCCAAAAACGAAGCTGCCAACGGCGGCATCTTCGACAACACAACTTCTTAATTGTGTAAATTGGGGGCGGCCTGTGTCGCCCCCTTTCACCATCTGGAGGCTTAAATGAAAAAAGTTATTGTGAATGCTCTGAAAATGAAGTGCAGCAAAGGCCGGATTGAGAAGGGCGAAACAGTTATTCTCTCCGACGAAGAAATTGAGAAAATCACCAAAATTCGCCCAGCTATCTTAACTGTGCTGGAAGACGTAAAGCCAGTGGCCGCTGCGCCCGCTAAACCCGCAAAAACTAATGGCGCAAAGGTTGCCAAAAAGCCAACTAAAAGGTCGATCAATGTTAAAAGCAAATCACTCAACTAAGGTCTCTGAAAAGTTTACCGTTGACGATGATAAAATTATTATCAAGAAAACCTTTGACGCATCCCACATGCTTAAGGACGCGGCACAAGCGCGTGAGGTAACGCAGAATAGCTTTGGCTCGGATTACAAGCATGTGGGCAACGTAGACATGGGTTTGCTGGCCATATGGCTTAAAGAGTCAGGCGTGTCTTGGACTGATACACAAGCGGTCAAAGATGTGTTAAAACGTAAGTTGGCAAGCAACGAATTTAGCGCCCTTCGGGTCTGGGAAGGCAGTTACTAAAATGGAAATGGACGCGATCTTGAATATACTTTTTGCGGTTGTCATCGGCGGACTTGGCTGGTGGCTGAAGACGCAGCGGGAAGAGCTGGATCGCCTCCGCATTTTACTTAACCGCAGCCGTGAGGAAATGGCGAAAGAGTATGTGACCAAGACTGACAGCAATCAAGTTCTCTTGCAGATTATGAATAAGTTTGATCGGCTTGAAGAAAAAATTGACAGATTGATGGAGAAATAGATTGCTCTGCGCGCTGGTCTTTGTGAGCTTCGGACACGCATGGGTGCAGGGCGTAGGCAATGTTCTAGTAAAGTCGTGTTACTACAATTGCGGCAGTAAGAAGATAACAAAGGCGCAGTGGTATGACCGCAAGTATAGCGTGCCTCCGCATTATGTTTGCCCAGTGAGGTTTGCTGAAGCATGATTGATCCGTTTACAGCTTTTGCCGCAGCGCAGACTGCCGTATCTGCCATCAAGAAGGGTATCCAGCTCGGCAAAGACATTGGCGGCATATCCAATGACTTGGCCAAATTTGCTGGCGCGTTTTCAGACTTAGAGTTTGCGCATAAGTCGGCGGAAAACCAGCCGTGGTACGCCGTGTTATTTGGCGGCAGTGGACCCAGTGCGATGGACATATTTGCAAAAAAGAAACAGGCGGAGGCTCTGCGTGCGGATATTAAGCAATATATTCAGTTCGGCTACGGCCAGTCGGCTTGGCAAGAACTCCTGCGCATCGAAGCCCAAGTGCGCAAGGATCGTCAGAAAACTCTATATCGCAAGGCGGAGATTAAGCAGGCGATTATCGAGTGGACTCTGGGCATTTTGGTGGTGGTATCAGGCGTTGGTGTCCTCGGCGTGGGCATTTATTATCTCGGCAAAAAACAAGGGAAATGGTAATGGCACACACAATACTTGATAACTGGAAGGTTCTGCCACGCTTGATGATGCTGGCGGTCACTGTGCTGACGTATCAGGCGGTGCATTGGTTCATGTCGCTACCTGATCCCAGCGTTGCCCAGTCAGGGCTTGTGAGCGTCTGTATGGGCGCTCTCACAGGGTGCTTTGGCATCTGGATGGGTAAGGAGCAGGCAAAATGATTGGTCAAATTATAGGATCACTCGGCGGCTTAGCTGCGAGCTACATTGACG
>Ga0213868_10002610_pt1 | contig 17174 bp, 16 predicted proteins | sample PICome_9_FD_160087 | JGI IMG/M metagenome (GOLD analysis project Ga0213868, IMG submission 160087) | Coastal seawater microbial communities near Pivers Island, North Carolina, United States - PICO127 | ecosystem: Environmental > Aquatic > Marine > Coastal | place: USA: North Carolina...
GGTAAACATGAGTGTCTGGATTAGATCCAGAGACTTGTGATTAACAGAAAGAACAATTTAAACGACATAATTGGATTGTGTCGTCCATTCAAACACATTAAACTGGTTCATAAATTTCACAGCATACTCAATTGGATTGAGTACATTGTTGTCAATTAAAAGGGATTGATGCTAAATAAAATAATCTAAAATCTACGTGTGGGCTTTTGTTTTTCCAGTACGAAAAGTAACATAAATATTCTCACCTCTCGCTTTTCGCTTTAAACTGTACATCACAATTACTTAGTAAGATAGTTTCAATTACATATAACGATCACGACTTCTTTTTCATATAATTAAATGCTCCAGTTTCAGACGATCTTATTGATTTTGTTTCTCGGTGTTTCTGCGCGCAAGAACGATAGTGTTAACCGACTGTTTTCGAAAGAAGAATTAGCCAAGTTCAAAGGTAAAGATGATGAACCAATATATCTTTCAATCTTTGGTGAAGTCTATGATGTTTCCAATGGAACAGAGTTCTATGGTGAAGGTAGTGGTTATAGTTTCTTTGCCGGAATAGACGGGACAGTGTCTTTTTTCACTGGTAATTTCACCGAAGAAGCGTTGAGTGGAAATTCAGAAATCTTATCATATAAAGATGGGGAAATATCCAGCATGTACCAATGGAAGAAATTTTATGAAGATCACGAAGTTTATGAGTTTATGGGCTATTTAATTGGTGAGTTTTACGACTCAAATGGACAACCAACGCAGTATTTGAAAGATATTCTAGCTAGAACCCAACCACAGGAAAATGAAAAGGAACTGTAACTACAGCACCCGCTTAGTACCTATAATATTGTAACTCTATATCATATAACAAGTGGTGTATAAAGCCAAATCTTTTTCAAAACTCAAGATCTATGTTCATCACAAAGATTTGTCACGTTTCTCTTTTGATACATGAGTATTTTAGATAAATGAATTCTAGAAAAACATATAGTGTTTTTGAACAGGTTCAGTCACATCCCATGTACAGCTCATACCAGCTGGAAATGTCACAAAATCTCCCTTGCCAAATGAAACTGGCTTCAAATTTTTATCATTGGGTATAACTGTGACTTGACCAGCGAGTAAGTAGCAGCTTTCTGAATCATCATACGTCCATGGAAATCGTGAAACCCCACAACCCCACTGTCCCCAATCAAAAACTCTAAGTTTCATCAAGTTAGTCAGCCATGGTGAGGAAAGACAGAAAAACGAGGAAAAGCAATTGTATTGCAAAAGGGGTACTCACCCTTTCTTGTTCAAAAACTCTTCATCTGGTTGATAGACAACTTGAATTTCTTGATTGGACATCTTTAGTGAAATATTGTTTCTCAATCCAAAAGTAGGCTGGAATGCAGTAGCTGGAGCTAATATCAATACAGAAAGGGTCTTAACAAGCATCATTCACTGTTAGCAGCATAGGTGTGCGTGGTTTCGTACTATCGATTATCGTATTTAACTTCTCGTGCAAATTACTAATTACTCGTAAAAAACATAACTCGTAAGGTACTTCGATAAAAATTGCGCCAAAAAAACACGACTTGAAAACGTGAATCCACACAGAGGGAGCAGGGAGCACTGACGGATAACAAATCTCCAAACGTCGATTTTCTCCGTCACAACTGCCGAGTCTTTGATACCATTCATCGCATCATTGGTAATAGAGTGAAGCATGTCAGATGATTGGAAAGAAGTGCTATCTAATGTTGGCGCACATGCAAGTTTGAAACCCTCAGAAATCCGAGGACTCGCACGACCGATCGATTTCCAGGCGCCAGTAAGTGTTTTTAAGGTTCTATAATTGGAATCGTTCCGTCAACCTGTCACGCGTTTCCATTCATTTCATCTTAACTGAATTCCTCACTTCATCTACCTTATGATTGATAGATTGTGCATAGATGTCGGAGAATAACAGTAACTGCTTATGATCCCAAAAGAGGCCAGTACCATAGATTAGAAAACGTTTTACTAAGGGATGGGAATGACTCGCAAGATTCAGGACATTCGTTGAATAGAATCAATAAACGAGGTTATCTACCGGCAAATAAAAACAAAGATTCACGCGATGAAGGAAAACATTGTTACTATATAAAACGAAAGATTGCGACTTCAGTCTATGGATCTGTATACAAAGGAGTTGTACTGAAACGAAGAGATAAGCTTCAAGGAGAAACTTTACTGAACGGGATAAAGTCGAGGACTCTTGGAGTTATTATAGAAGATGATGATTTTGAAAGCACCAACCATAAGAAATGTGCGGAATCTAGTCGATTCGACCTTCAATCTCTGGAAGCTGCCATGGAGGATGATAATTCCATCTGGGACATCACGAAATCAAATGTAATAATAAAAACGTCATGCTGGAAAAAACTACGTCGCCTGAGGGGCAAGCATCTGGAAGATCCATTAAAAGAAATTCAGGCAATGCAACTCCTTGGAAATTACAATCCTCATGTTAGAGGCAGCTTAATGGCCTTACAGGATGACGATTTCCTTTACAGTGTCATGGATTATTGCAAAGATGGAGACCTGTATTCCGTTGTCATGAGAGAAATATCTTCTAAGGAAAGATTAAAAGAGAGAACAGCGCGTCATTACTTTCGGCAGATGTTGATTGGATTACATCGTTTACAACAAAAAGGTGTTTGTCACAGAGACTTGAGATTAGAAAATATAATGGTACATTCGCGCAAGATAAAAATCATTGATTTTGGTTTAGCTTTAAGAGTTCCATACGAGAATATCACGAATTCCAACTGTCCCTCAGATGCATCTAGCGGTAATCGTAGAATGTTGATTTCTGCACAAGGACAATGCGGAGAGTTAACCTACATGTGTCCAGAAATTTTAGAGCGTGAACCCGGTTTCGATGGGTTTGCTGCAGATCTATGGGCTTTAGGAGTTATGTTGTACATAATGCTTATTGGTAGAAAACCGTTTCATTGGGCACACCCATCCGATGAACAATTTCAGCGCCTTTCTATCGAAGGAGGATTGAAGGAAAGTTTGGAGTATTGGAACATATCTCTGAGTGATGACGCAGTTAACTTACTTCAACAAATGCTTTGGAAAGATAAAGAAAAGCGATTGACATTGGCAATGACTATGAATCATCCGTGGGTCTCATTTGAAGAACCTGTTGGTTTGTCACCATCAAGCGTTGTGTCACAGTCATCCATCTCTTCAACTTCAACATTTTCGAATCGATCACAAGACAAAAAATCAATCTACGACAAATGGTTAAATGCACCGTCATGATGTGATAATGATCTCTTAGCAAGCAAGTTAGAAAAACGAATGATTAAAATTGAACTTAATCTCTCTTTATGACAGGTATAGATACTTCATTTCTTCGTTTCCAAGGTGGGGTGAAAGGATCGTTGTATTGGGCAAGTGTACATGTTGAACCATCCACAATCTTCCATTCTTTGTCTTTTTCTAGCTCTCTGAGTAACATAGATTTTCTTGCATCTACATCTTTGGAAGAAGCAAATCCACCAAACATGAGTACCGCCCGATTTCCACCTAGGTCTCGTTTTAGCTTTACTAAAGAGTCTTTCAGTGGGCTTGGAGCATTTGATAAACCTTCTTCTTCCCAGTAGGATGAAGGCATGACAAAAGCCATCTCTTTTTCTTCCCCATCACCTGTGGTGAGAACTGGAGTAGTCATTTTCATCGAAACTTGGGCTTCATTTTTTCCAAAGAGATAACCGGCAAGAGCACCGAATGAGGACGCACCTGATAACTGAGGGTTGCTTACTCGTTGATCTGTCTTCTCCGCATCAGGCCGGGCTTTTAACATGGGAACTGAACAAACAGAAAAAGCTTTGTAATTACGGATTTCATACTTTGTTCGTTTTATTATCACGTCATACTTGGGTGTTTCCAAACCAGCAGGAAGGCGGCTGTCCATATCACCCATGGAAGAAGCATCTTTCTGGTCTTTGATAGCTGCCTTTTCAATCATTCGAATTGGAACACCAACTTTGTTCTGTTCTCGCTTCTCGTCACCAGAATCAGAGATGAGAGATCGAAGAGCTATGATTAATGCTCGCTTTCGTCGCTTTTGTTTCGCTTCATCAGTGTCATCATCTTCACTATCGGCAGCAGGAGTGGACATATCTAAGACTCGACGTAAAGATGCAAACCTTGATCTTTTCGAAAAACGAGTCAACGCTCTAAACTTAGACCAGATAGGTCTTTTAGGATTGTCAATAATCGTTAATATTTCATCAAGCAGAACGTTAAGCCCATACATGTCATTCTTCTGTCTTAGATCACTAATTCTATCGAGCAGTATTGTTGATTCATCGACATTTCCGTTCAAAGCTTTCGATAATACGGTAAGAGTATCAAAGTCTGTATTGTTCCCATCTTCAACATTTCCACTGCCCATCGCTAACACAGTCGCACAATGGGGATGAGCTTGTGATGATATGATTGGATTTGCAGACTTTTGTTGAACGGTATGTGCACTTGAAACTAAAGGGACCAAGAAAGCGGCAGCCGTGGAAGCCAATCCCAATAGGACTATCAATATTTTCATGCTGAAGATGAAGAGAACGAATGAATCGTACTCTAAAAATGTAAATGAGAATTAAAAGCAAATGCGCTGACTAATGAAGGTGCTCAATACAGCCTTCATTCGAAGCGAATGCTGACGAATGACGAATGACGAGAGACGAACCGTGTGTGTGTGGTAGTTTGAACCACAAACCATAATTCTAACCCTTTACGTGCACCATCGTGTGTTTCCTCATCAAAAATGCTGGCAACTAAAACTTGATCTCATGATATACTTGATATTTTTTAATTATTAAAAGGAAACTATTGAATTGAAGATGTCCAACTGAAGCAAAAGGTGATTATTCTTTTGGCCACAAAAAATTGATTGCAGTAGAGGCCGACTGAGGACGTAGATATAAATTGAATTCATTCGAGAACCGTTTCAAAAAGAATTGTACTCCTCCACCGAAAAGCAAATTATGACTCTCTAAAGCATTTTTGGCTAATAATTTTGCAGCAATGAGATCGTCAAGGAAAAAAGAACACAAAGCTGCTTGGACCTTGAGTGAAATTCCGTTCTCATCATGAGGTGGGAAATTGGTATCTACAAATTGAATGCATTTTTTCCATTCTTCTATAGCTTTGGTTGGACTTCCAAGGCTCTCATATGTTAAAGCAAGTAAAATACGCAATTGATGTTCATCACATTTGAAGAATGATACTTCCTTCTTTTCACCATTCTCGCCCTCGTGAATTAAAGTACCCTTAGTAACCTCTTTCAACAAATCATTTATCTCATGTAACCTTTCAAGAGGATCCAAAGACATTAGATCATCCTGTGTGTCAACATCTATGATAGGGAACTCTTTTTTGGATTCTAATTTGTTCTTCTTAGGATCAATTGTCTCCTCGTGTACACTTGTCTCTTCATCAAAGTCCATATCTAACAGTCTCGATCTTATCTCACTCGATTCCATAAGAAGATCTCCTTCAATATAACTGATACATAATTCTTCGTCTTTTTGAATGCCTTGGTTCGCAACAAAGAACATAACGTCTCCAATGCAATATCTGGATACATTGGGTCGAGAACTGTGATTGAAGAAAGATGGTTCAAAATATAACCCAGTTGCAGATAAGGATATGTGACCACCTTGAGCCTGACTTGGATGAACAAACAATTCAGGCCCAGTTTCTATAGATAAACAGTTATACTTAACGATCAGCGGAAGGCGCTGCCGTATTTCATCGACAAGATCATCACTAAACGAAGTAGAATCAGATTTTAACTCATCCGCACATTGATCGATCGCTTCGTCAATTTCACTGCTTTCACATAACCACAACGGAAGATCCTCAGTCACTTCACGAGGATATAATTTATCAACTTTATCAAACCAGATGGATGCATCAGATTTCATCGCTTTCAGTAGTTTTATCACCAACATTCCATTTCTCTTGCTACCTTTTACAATAGTTTCCGTACCTTCATCATCATCATCATCGTTCATGACATCTTCATCCTCCTCTTCCTCTTCCCCGTCATCTTCTTCCCATCCCATAATCAATGCTAGAGGCTTAGATGCAAGTAGTAAAGAGCCAGCCTCAATGTCCTTCATTGCAAAAAATCCTAATCCTCCTTTTTTCGATTCCTTCACCTTCATGATTTTTTTGTAATCTTCACATCCGGACGGTATAGGAAAGTCCAGAGCTGGGGTCTCCTCTTTTGCTGCATTATCAGCAAGTGTTTGTATCTCATTTAGATCAACCTTCATCTTTGACAACACAAAGAAAAATAGTATGCGTTCCTTAGGACGCTTGACGCTTCCTTGTTTTTTTGTGGTGGTTGTCGGTTGTCGAAGAAAAGACTGGGAGTGCAACATTTTGTTATTACAGATACTTTATAAAACACGTGCACATCTCTAAACGTAATTCACACAAGGAAGGGGAGGAGTTACAATGGTGGTACTAAAACATGTTCTCCCACGCATGGGCCTAGGCATGGCTGCTTTAGGCAGACCGGGGTATATCAATCTTGACCGAAAATTAGTATTTGATACAGATACTACTACTATTACTACCAATACATCAGGTGTGAAGCGTCGAAGTGAAGAAAAAATGCAGAATCAAGCGAATATTGTCATGGAAGCTTTGATGAAAGAATCTAAGAATAGGAATATGCTTCCATGGTTTGATTGTGCAAGATCGTATGGTTTATCAGAGAAATTTGTTGGAGAGTTTCTTCGAAGGAATCATATTCAACCTGATGAGGTTTATGTCAGCTCAAAATGGGGGTACACATATGTGGCAGACTTTCGAGTGGAGTTGGAGGATGGTAAACCTCATGAAGTCAAGGACCATTCTGTGGATAATTTTTTGAAACAGGTTGAAGAGACGAAAGGCTTTCTTGGTGAATACTTGGATTTATATCAGATTCACTCGGCTACGTTTGAGAGTGGCGTCCTATCTGACACACGCGTCCATGAAGCCATGAGTCAATGCAGAAAAGAATATGGATGGAAAATAGGTCTGTCAGTGAGTTCCCCCTTACAGGGTGATATTTTGCGTGAGGCTATGAAGATTACAACTGCTGAAGGAACACGTCTTTTTGATAGTGTTCAATGCACGTTTAACATCCTTGAACAAAGTGCACTCGATGCTCTTTTGGAAGCACATGATGCAGGAATGGATATAATTATTAAAGAAGGTATGGCAAATGGGAGAGTTATGAAAAACCAACAGATTGTAAACTTGTCGAAACAAGCAAAGTATCCTCCCGATGTACTTGGTCTTGCAGCGATTTTATGTCAAGACTTTCAACCAAGAGTATTGTCGGGTGCAGTCACATCTGAGCAATTGATCTCTAATTTAAGTGCACTAGAGATATCGGACAAGCTGAAGAGTGAAGACTCGGACTTATTGGAGAAAATTATGTGTTGCAAAATAGAAAGTGAAACTTACTGGCGAGAACGTGCGGAACTAGTTTGGAATTAGTCTTCTGTAATTATTAATGTTACTTCCCTAAGTATGTGGACATGATATTATTGTCCCGATTACTTATAAAACTAAGTAATAGGCGAATGCCACTTCCCTACTTTATCCTGAAATTGGTTGAGAAACTGCCGTCGTCGATGCTACAGAGGGTGCGGGAGTAGAAGGATCATCCACCTTTTTCTCTTCTTCTTGCTCGGCCTTTCGCACTTCCTCCAGTTCTTTTTCAACCATTTTGACAATAGATTCACAGCGTCGCTGAATTTCTAAACTGTTGCGAGACTTAAAGTACCAATTGAAGCGAAATTGCCATGCCTTCCTAATTTCCAACCTAATTCTTTCAATATTGCCATAACCATGTCTGTGCATCATACATAAAAGGAAGGCGTCCTCCTCTTCCGTATATGATCTATTTTTCGATCCAGCAACATATTTGAGCTTTAGTGTTTGCCATGAGTGGTCTAAAAGTTGGTCTGAGGTAGGAAGTGGATCCAACTTCTTCTCATCAAAGATTTTTCCATATGTCTCGTCAAAGTGCCTTTCAATTTTCTCATGAATAAGGTCTCTGATCTGCCGAAGTCGCAAAATTTTCCTTTCTCCTTTTACAATTCTTTCGAGAATCTTTTGCCAGTCGTTGATTCTCTTGTAGTTGCTCCAAAAGCTTACATAGTAACGTTTCACTTCATCCTCAGGTTTTCCACATTCATTTGAAACCTCTTTTATGATGTTGGATAATCCAAACCTGCCATAATTTTCCAAACTGTATTATATATGCAACGTCAGTTATCATTCTTTACAACTATTTTGATCAAAAGAAGCAATACGCATGAAACTTACCTTGTGCAAAATATCCTGAAATCTCTCTTGGTCCATGTTGAAAATCCCTCGTCGAGGAGCTTTTTTTTCTCTGCTTGCTCTTCAGTTGACAGCTCAAACGCAGATAGACCCTTCTCAAGCTCATCGGCTTCAAACTCAATTTCCTCGCGGCTTTCTCCGGGTCTCAAGGCAACACGAGCATTGTGGACAGAAGGGGCTGTCTTAGCTTTGGTTCTTAACTTTTCAATCTTTTTCAATTGCTCCGATTTTCTTTCCTCAAGCTCTCGCTCGCGTACATTAAATGATTCAAGACGGTGTTTATCAAATAATTGAAAGTCGTGAAAGTTATGACCCTTTCGCCTTTTCTTCGCCTGAGGGTTAGCGGTCGAAGTTGGCTGCATATTGTCTCGAAAGTATTCATCGACATTGTAGTTCCTTTTTCTTTCGCGTTGAGGCAAGGTGATGAAGTTACCTGTATTCGATGCGTTATCTCTGTAATCTTTCCCACCAAACTGGAAAAGATTGCTGTTCTCCTCTTCGGCAAGGAGAGAAAAACTGGTAAGATCGTGCTGAGCATTTGTCTTGAGTTTAGCTTGAATAGCTGATGTCTTTTCTTCTCCTTTCGCTATTAACGCATCGATATCTTCGTCCGTATATGTACCCCCATTGCCACTGAGGATTTGATCAGCTCCAAATTTCACCATTTTCATCAGTTCGTCTTTGCTAAGTTTGCCATGTTCCTCAGCTAAACGTCCCTGTTGAATAACAGCAGCATCTAAGAATAACTTCCTATCTGCACGCTCAATAATTTTTTCCTCAACTGTTCCTTCGGAGATGAAACGAAAAACCTGCACAGGTTTGGTTTGGCCGATTCGATGAGCTCGATCCATGGCTTGTAAATCTACCTGGGGGTTCCAATCGCTATCAAAAAGAATAACAATATCTGCTGTTGCAAGGTTGATCCCAAGACCTCCGGCTCTTGTACTTAGCAAAAACGCAAAAATATCCGACCCAGGAGCATTAAATGCATCCATCCTAGCATCTCGATCCTCTCCATCAGTGTTACCATCGATTCTACAAAATTTGTGACCCACAAGAGTTAAATAGTCCTGAAGAATATCCAATACACGCGTCATCTGACTAAAGATCAAAACACGAGATCCATTAGCCTTCAGCTTGGGTAGAAGCTTATGCAATAATGACATTTTACCACTGTTTTCCCAAAGATGAGGCCCGTCAGAATATGGAGGGCCTTCTTCTGCGCCATCGAAAAGGTATGGGTGATTGCACACTTTTCTTAGCTGCATTAAAATGTTCAATAAACGAGTTTTTTCAGGCCCCCCAAGAGCATTCAATTCGAATGCATCTTTTCGCAGCAATCGCTTGTACCATTCTTGTTGCATTGGAGTAAGTCCGACATATAGCTTTGTCTCTTTCTTAGGTGGCAAAGCACAGGCTACATCCTTCTTAACTCGTCGAATCATGAACGGTCGCAAGACCGTATGGAGCTTCCGAATCACGTTATCTTGCCCAGCTTCTCCAGAGACATTGAACCATTGATCAAATTGTTCAGAATCACCGAAAATATCGGGAAGGATGAAATTCAAGAGAGCCCAAAGTTCGTTGAGATTATTCTGTAGTGGAGTACCAGTGATTAGCAAACGAAACTCAGTATTCATCATTCGAACAACTTGACTCAAGGAGGAGTTTGCATTTTTAATACGATGTGCTTCATCGATGATGACTAATCATGATTCGGAAAATGAAAGGTTTTAGAATGAGTGAATAAGTAGAAAAGAACAAACTAACTTTCCCCAAATATATATATCACTTACGATATTTCCATGCAACTTTCATGAATGAACTCTTTTCGCGTAGAATTCCTTCGTACGAAGTGACAACTACATCAAATTTCATATTGCCTTGACTCGCTGGCTTCAAAAAGTTGTTGCAAACGGCTTTACGCTCCTCTTTCGTTCCAAGCATACGTACTGAGCGAATAACTGGACACCATTTCTTCAACTCGCGAATCCAATTGCCCACTACGCTTTTGGGAACGATGATTAAATGAGGACCTTTACTACCACGACTTTCACGCAGATATGCCAATAGAGATATAGTTTGGAGGGTTTTACCCAATCCCATTTCATCTGCTAGAATACCATTGATGCCGTGGTCATGAAGTTTGACGAGGAAGTTCAAACCCTCTAGCTGATATGGATGCATTTTGCATGTTGGTGCAAGAATAGATGGTTGCTTTGATACACGGATGGTATGTCGTTCAGATTGTGCAGATTTGAGCATCTGAGCATCTTCCTCTGCCTCTGTCAGTCGTCCCTTCTTCCCTCTATTTCCCCCCTTGCCCTTACCAGCAGCTGCAGCGACGGATCCTGGTGGACAGAAAGGACGCATAAATGATAAGCATACTATATCCATGGAAATGATTTGTATGATATGAAATAATATGAAAGAAAATAAAAGAGACTTACCAGCTAAGAAGTGTGCAAAAACATCCGATTGAGAAACAAGGTATTGAAACCTATCTTCCAAGGTAGCTGCACCCTGATTAGCAACCTTTTCAGCAAGTTTCTTTTGTTCAGCAGCCAAAAGTTCCATACGTTCCTTTCTTGCAGCCTCTAGTTCCTTGGCTTCTTCCATGGCTAACTTATTAGTTTCTTCTTTCTGCTCCTCTGTTTCAAATGTTGGTGGAATATCATCACCGTCATCCTGTGACCCATTGTCTACGTAGTCATCATCGTCTTGATCAATACCTATGTTTTGAAAAAGTGATTACAATATGTTAGAACTATGGACCTAGGAAAATAGAAGTATTCGCAGTAATGAAATGAAATAAAATACTCCCAACGATAGATGAAAGTAAATAATTAAAAGAGTTGTATCCTTTTTTTCCAATGACGACCTCTCTCAGAGGCCTCATTACATTCTAAAGTGGTTTATTTCACTCACCTTCAATCTCAATATCCGAATCATCATCATCGACTTCCATTTCAATAGGCTTTTCCCTCTCCTCGGTGGTAGACATGATCGTTAGTGTCGTGGTCTGAATAATGAGAAAAGGGAGATGCTTTTTGACGAAAAAATTGAACCAATTTTTTTATTTGGGGTAGCTTGGCGGGAAAGTACACCCCAAGTTGAAACGGTTTGTTGATGACACAAAGATGACACACAAATGCTTTTACACACACACAATACAATATTCCAATCGTTGGACTAGTATATGATCTTTAGTAAGTATGGAATCCAATCGATTACTACAACACATTAAAAAATGATAGGGAATCATCATATGTCCATCATGAAAAATGATCAAATGAATGAAATCAATGTAAAACAACGGATGCGCTAGTCAAAAACATATCTCCTTCGATACGTCTCCAATGTGCTTTTGTCTCTTTGAACATTTCATGCGCTCCACTTTTCAAAAATAAATTTATTTTTGCCGTACCATCACTATGAGGTTTTATTTCAGCTTCTTGAAATCCAACAAATTGACAAATAAGAGGATGCATAGCTTTATACAAACTTTCTTTCAAACTGTTGTCCAAAGTAAGAAATCCATCCATGAGATATCTTGACAAGGGTCACATATTCTATAAATAAATATATATATACATAATACAACATACCTAAAGCGTAATAACACTTCTTCATCTCTTGTAACACCCTTCAAATTTCCAAGATCATTCAATTCATTCGGTGTCAAAATCTTTTTCGCAATATTCCGTCTTCTTGAAAAGGCTTGTTCAATATCAACTCCAATCCCAATCTTGGGTGTAACTTGACATTCTCGACTATCATAACTTGCAGGAATTGGAGCAATGAGTGCAACTCCAGTGGTTGCTTTATGACTAATGGAACCAATGAACCCTTGGGGAACTTGAGGTCTTCCATGCTCATCTTTGAGAATAGATTGATCCAAACTTGTCACAATGGGAAGTTGAGTAAATCCTCCAATCCCATCTTCGTATTCCCATGAATCATTGGTTTTGTAATTCCCATGATGAGCTTGTGCCAATGCAGTACGCATGGCCAATCTACCCATGAAGAAACTAATTCTAGCAGGTTCGGATGATAATTGACATCCATATTCTATTTCTTCTGGGTGTAAGATTTGTCTCAACCAATGATTTGGATTCGATTGAATTTGGAATGGATCAAGAGAAGTGGGAAGGCATTTGGCTTGATACGGATTGGACAATCGAAGCGCGACACATTTGCCTTCTGGAACATCTAGGGAAAAGACCGTTTCATATTCCTTGTGTTTTGTTGGAACTTCCTTTGTAGTAGCATGTTGTTGAAGTGGATCTGCATAGGAAGTATTAGTAGATTTGGATTCAGTAGATATATCACAACTGGTAGTATAAGGCATGACGTTGGATATGGATTGAAAAGCAGCAGTAGTAGTAGTAGTATGACACGATGCATTATTGGTATGTTGCTCCGTATTGTAAAATAAGTGGCTAGGGTATGTTCCCGGTAATCCATTATACGTTCTATTCGATGTCGAACGAGATGTAGTATATAAAGAAGACGATCGACGCCAGTGCAATGTCGTTCGTCGCAGGGGACCCACTCCAAATGCGGAACGAGTCCGACTCTTACAAGTTCGAGATGATATTATCATGGCATGGACGTCTCGTAAAGATACCATGTGCAATACTATGAGAATCTGTAGAAATTTCAGTAGACCTAATCGTGTCTGGGAAAACGTATAATCGTTGTGGAGAATGCGTGATCGACTTTGACACTTCCAAGAGGCTGCTGATCTCCTAGCCCTGAACCTTTTAGGATGATACATTCAATTTGTACAGTGATCAAAATTGTCGATATGATTACGAAATATTCCGATGCAAATAAGTGTGACTTGTTGGTTACTTTAAAGGGTGTCACTCCTCGTTGGAGTGCAATCCTCTCTAATTTGGCTTTGTGTGTCGTAGATGTGTTGTGTGTTACGTATTGTGTGTTGTTTGTAGCTAAAAATCAGTGAACCGGAAACCGTCGTCATTTGGGCGCGAACTTCACAGACAAAGTTAATTGATAGTAGTACGCAGTACGAGTAGTCCTAACTACTACTCACTATCTACTGACTGAAACCACTCACCAGTCACTTCAATGCAAAACAAAATTTACTTCATTGTAAGAACATGTTAAGACTTGTCAACCTTCCGAGATGCAATAGGACCATACTCGCTTTTTCACCAGTTTTAACTTCATCCTATTGGTGCAATCATCATGCATTCTTTAGCACGAAATCTATTGTGATAGAACGAAATATGAAATGGAAAAACATGTTACAAGAATTAAAAGAATATCGAGAAAAACATGGGCATACCATGGTGCCTATCGAATATGAATTAAATCCAAAGTTGGGTGCGTGGGTAGATTCTCAACGTCAATACTACAAACGGGGTCATTTAAGTGATGATAGAATAGAATTACTACAAAACGAGGGCTTTGTCTTTGATGTACACAATGAAATATGGCAAGATCGGTACAATGAACTTGTAGAATACACAAATAGACATGGGGATTGTAACGTCCCTCACACTCCAAATACCCATGAGTTATGGACATGGGTTTTTGTACAAAGGCGAATGTATTCTATTCGTATGAGTGGAAAGAAAAGTTCCATGACAGATCAACGAATTGCTCAACTGGAAAAACTAGGATTTGTATGGAACTTGAATGATCATAGTTGGATAGTTAGGTTTGAAGAATTGAAAACATACAGAGATAATCATGGAGATTGCCTTGTTCCTAAACGTTTTGAACCTAATCCAGCGCTTGCAAAGTGGGTAGAGATGCAACGAAGTCAATATAAAAATCTACAAATGGGAGAAAGATCCTTTCTAACTCCTGAGAGAATAAAATTATTGGAGGATATAGGTTTTGTTTGGAATGTTCATGACCTGAAATGGATGTTAAAATACAAGGAGTTACTTGAGTTTTTCATGGTGAATGGTCACTGCAACGTTCCCGTGAAGCATAACAAACCTTTAGTGAACTGGATCGGCCGTCAACGGAAAGAGTACCATAACTTTTTGAACAATGAGAAAAGTCAACTGAATGAAAAGAGAATTTTATTACTGCAAAATGCTGGTTTACTTTTAAATGAAAGGTATGATGTGCAGATAGAAAGATAAAGCATTTTTTAAAATGACTTTCTCTCAGGAGTTTGCTTATAAAATATCTCCAAAGTATTCCTCGAAATCGTCAAGTCTCAAACCCAAACCAGAAAAATCACTCTTAACTTCATTCCACATGTTACCCCTACTTTCCATCTTATCGGCAAGCTTTGCTCTCCTTTCGATCTCCTCAGCCGACCAATTGCATTCGCTGGTATCAGCAAAGCATCCATACAGACCATGAGGAATAGAAATTCCAAGCGGTATACGCGCGATCGGTCCATCTTGAACTTTGGTTGCGTCCAAAATAATGATTTCGCTCAGTTTTTCTTTTCCATTGAATAATACCGATATGATGTAACCATTATCTTCGATGGTATCGACGCTTTCAGACTTCTTTGAGGCAAACATGGGCTCCCCACAAAATTCGTATTCTTTGGGGAACCAAGTTTGTATAGCTTTTGTATCCACATTAATTTTTGCTATTCCCTGTGGTGGAGCCACTTCATGACCATGGGCTCCGATGGCAGCATACACAAATTGATGTTTTTTGCTATTGAACTTGGGATTCACAGTTGCGAAATATACCGGTGCATCAACAATGCATTCTTTCTCTACGGATCCATTCGTAATATCAACACTGTATCTCCATAACGACTTTTTCGATGCAGATGCTGCAAAATCGGTCAGAGATGTAGCCCATGGCCACTCTGTAAATGATTTGCTCACTTTTGAAGCATCAGATCGGATCGCATCAAACACGATTCTCCCTTCTTCTGATTGGTAAGCATTACAAAACTGTAGATCTGCATCAGAAATACCATCGACCGGAATATTTATAGTTTTCATAGACTCAGATTCACCACGTTTCAAAATATGTAACATCTTGAATTGAAAGACATATATTAGAATGTGATACCAAAGTGAAAAACAACAAACGAATCGCTACTCACCGCAGGTCCTTTTTCGATCTTGAGCGTTTTAGATGGATCTTTTGATAGCATAAATTGCATTCCATTTGTAGACACAGGTGGCTGGACAAAAAGGGTATATTTTTCCGTGGCAACAAAATCGGATAACACTGCAAAACCTGGTAACTTATACGCTGATGTACTTGCCACTCGGAACTTTGAATTAAATTCGTACACAGTCAGTTCGGATGAACCTGCGTCTTGCTTATTCGAGTAAAACAACATCCGATCTTTAGTGGGGTCGTACACAGCTTTCCCACTGAAAGAATCTGTTTCATCTAGCACTCCTCCTAACTGCGATTTACCCTCTGTTGACAATCCCAAAGCGTCCAATTTATAAGGCAATCCACCTTCCCAAAGAGTAAGCAACTTTTTTGACCAATACACACTACGGGTGTTTGAAAGATTTTTTCTGCTCTTGTTCAATCCTGATTGCAAATGATGTTTGAACAATGGTACAGGGAAGTCATTCCCTTGTCCATTCCCTACATTACATCCTTCCATTCGAGTTGTTTCCATGCCAGAATACAGCTTTTTGCCCTTCTTTCTTTCATTCGTCATGGCAATTGTACGAACATATCGAAACCGCGCGGTTGCTTTTCCATCTCCAGAAAATGTAACTCCAAGAATAGCTCCGTCTCCATCGAATGGATGCTTCACCATTCGATCTTTATCTTGGCCATCGGGTACGGGTGGTTGCTTCGGTTGAACAATTGATTTCTTCGGCGGTAAAATTGAACCAGCTGAAAACATGGCAGGGCCTGATCGAAAATATGTTCCAACCAAGTCTTCAGGCACTTTACCCACTGAAGCATCGCAATTTTTAAATGGTAATTCTTCAAATACAGTAGAATAACCTGTGGAATATGCACGAATATCTGGAGATGTCGATGTTTGAACTAAAAAATAGTTTCAAATGAATAAGCAATTGAACAGACGTTTATTAACACTGATAAAGCATCCAAAATTAACATACCTGTGTTATCTTCCCTTGTTGCACCAATACTTGTACTAGCAAAGGAGTGAGACCTTACATCGGAAAGCTTGTAGATTCCCGCTCCTTTCCGGATCGTACTGAAAGCGGATATGTTATAGATGAAGGTAAGAACAATGATAGATCCTAACTGCGTCATCATAAAATAGAATTATAAATGTTGGATAGCAGTATAGGTGCAAGATTATTTATTATTTCATACTCTATCTACCTTCTTCGGTAAGATCTTGACTGACGACTGACGAACTGAGAACTGACGAAAATTGGCCAGAGCTGAAATTGTAGAAAATATGCCATATCCCTCGTGAGTTGGGAAGTGCCATGGTGCCCCTCCCTCATTTTTTGGTGTTCGGATACACTTCAAAAAAACACAAGAAATGACAATTTAGTCATTAGAACTCTATCCTAGAGTTCCTCCACTAAGCTAAAACTAGGAATTAACTTTTTAAGTCATTTTTGCATGTAGTTGTTAGTTTTTTATCTTGTTCTTTCTGTACCCAGCACCATGGCTCATCCAACAAGAAGAACAGCAACGCTCAGCAGTAGTAGCTCCTCCATGTCTTCTGCCTCTTCTTTTGATAGCAAGACTATCGATTTCGAGTTTTTTACTCAAGATGATCTCTATATCAAAGATAGAGAGCTATTTGGCAAGTGGATCATCAGTGAAACTGAAGAAGCCAATGATCATGCCCATGTTTCTACTCCAGAAAAATGGAAAGATAT
>Ga0213868_10002616_pt1 | contig 17147 bp, 17 predicted proteins | sample PICome_9_FD_160087 | JGI IMG/M metagenome (GOLD analysis project Ga0213868, IMG submission 160087) | Coastal seawater microbial communities near Pivers Island, North Carolina, United States - PICO127 | ecosystem: Environmental > Aquatic > Marine > Coastal | place: USA: North Carolina...
TCAACCAAAACATCTCCTATTTGTATTTTTTTTCCAATTAAATCATTAAGCTCAATGCCTTTAGTTACAATATTTCTTCTAAAATCTAAGTGAGGAATATTTAATTTATATTTGTTATTGTAATAATCAATATTTTCACACTCTATTAATGAAAGTTGATTATATGGGTCATTGAATTCTTGAAAATGCCTATCTCCCACTATGCCTTTATCTTTTATAACATCTATAGACTCAACACTGTCTATTTTTTGATTATTGATTTTAGTAATTCCTATTTTATAAACCTTAGACATTATTTTTATTTTAATTTGTTATATTTATTTTTTCCATGAATTTACGTAGTTTTATGCGTATTGTCCCGCCACAAAGCCCGATGACCAAGCCCATTGAAAATTATAACCACCTAAATGTCCAGTAACGTCGACAACCTCTCCTATAAAAAATAATCCAGGATTATTTTTTGACATCATTGTTTTAGATGATATTTCATTAGTGTCCACTCCACCCAAAGTAACCTCAGCTGTTCTATAACCTTCAGAACCTATTGGGCTAATGATCCATGTATTGATTGACTCACTTAGTTGTTTTAATAATTTATTTGGTAATTCCGATATATTGCCACTAACATTGTTTTCTTTACAAATTATTGAGGCCAACCTCTTAGGAAGAATTTCTGTAATTATATTGATAATATCATGTTTGGGATTAGATTTTTTTACTCTTTCTAATAATTCAAAAACGTCTAATTTTGGTGAAAGATTAATCTTAATATTATCTCCTAGTTTCCAGTAAGAAGATATCTGTAATATAGAAGGTCCACTTAAACCCCTATGGGTAAATAACATTCCTTCCTGAAAAAAAGTTTTATCAAAAAAAACAACTGCTTCTAATGATAGACCACTAAGTTCTTTGCACAAGGAAAGTATTTTTTCATTAAAAGTTAAAGGCACTAAAGCTGGTAAAGTTTCAACAATATTCATATTAAATTTCTTTGCTACATCATAACCAAATTTACTTGCCCCAATTTTTGGAACAGAAAGACCACCTGTTGCAATAATTAATGATTTACATGAATATTTATCTTTGCCCCCGACTATAATGTATTTATCACCTTTTTTATCAACTTCATTAATTACTGTTTCTTTCATTATGGAAACATTTGCGTTTTGACACTCTAAAAGAAGCATATCTACAATTTGTTGTGCACTTTGATCACAAAAAAGTTGACCTAATTTTTTCTCATGAAATTTAATATTGTGTTTTTTAATCAAATTAATGAAATCATTTTGTGTGTACTGGCTTAAAGCAGATATTACAAATTTAGGATTTTTAGAAATGAATTTACTTGGGTGTGTGTTCGTATTAGTAAAATTACATCTGCCTCCACCCGATATACGAATTTTCTCTCCTATCTTTTTTGCATGATCAACCAAAAGAACTTTTCGTCCACGTTTACCAGATTCAATGGCACTCATCATTCCTGCTGCACCTGCACCAATTATAATTACATCATATTTTTCTGTCATGAATTAATTTTAAGATTAATAGTGAGGCGGTTTTTTATTTTCCTCAATTATATTTGACTCATTTATATTTTCTAAATCATTAATTCTTTTTTCAAAATTTGAAATTTGTTTTTTTAAAATTGTCGCCTCTTTTTGTTGAGAATATAACTCATCACTCATCTGTAAAATTTCATGTTGAAGAAATGTAATTTGTTCCTCTAGCTTTTTAACTAAATTTTCCATATAAATTCAATTTAAGAAGCTTTTAAAATAAAACAAGAAGTGAAAATGTGTGAATAAAGAAAACGTAAGTAAACTGTGGAAAATTATTCAGGAAGCTGGCCATTATTTGGCTGGTCAATTACCTGACCACCCAAATCACCCCAAAGGTCGTAACCCCTACGCACATGTTGCGATTTGCGTCAAAGAGAAGTTTGGCAACTCATATAAAGATATTCCTGACGATAAGTTTCAAGAAGTTGTTGATTACATTAACTTTTTGAAAGAGAACCCAAGTTAAGTAAGAGAACATTTTGTTCTCACTCGGAAATGTTTGTGGTTTGTTTGTGGTTTTGTCCCAGATAATCCTATAACTGATAAGCACAGTCTGAAATTCTTACTGCCTCTTGTTTGTGGGGGTAGCCTAGATCATTGCACATGGTTACTTATTTTATAATCCAAAAAATGATATTTATTATATAAACCAAAATACCATAAAATAAGAACATTAGAAATTTGTCTTTTCCTGATTTTTCTTTCCAGTTCAAAGTGAATAATGCAGATGGAGAAGCCACTAGCAAAATAACTCCAACTGCAATTACCAGTACTGATAAAATTATAAATACATTCATTTTTTTATCTTTCTTTAATTTTATCCATAATTGATTAATAAAATTATTATAGTGATAGTTATTAACACAGCACTCACAATAATATAATTCAACCTAATGTTAAATTTTTTGAATACTATTTCAGTAATTTTTTCCCAGAATAATACAATGCAGAAGACAATTATAGCTGGCAGAATAAATTTGATCATTGTTTTGGAAAATAATCTTTTAACTCTCCTTCTCGATAAACATCTGCTGTACAACAATGAAGTCCACCTCCAAATGCATAAGCATCTCTCATATCTACTGGTAAAACTTCCATTCCTAACTTATCTAATTGTTCAGCTTGATATACTTCACTTTTTTCCACACAAACCGTCTTTGGGTCTAATACCAAGACATTCATAGATAGCCAAGTCGAAGAATAACATAATGGTGGTGGCTCATTATGTGCAGGTTGTGCGGAGTCAATTATTTCCCATCCATTATCTTCAAAAAGTTTTCTCTGTTCTTTTGGTAATCGTCTTTGAGGATTATTAATAATTAAACCTTCTTTAATTGGTGTAAATGTTGCATCAATGTGAATTGGATATGGATCTCCAGGAAAATTAACTGCATGAACTCTATGGTCTTTATAATGTCTTTTAAGCCAATCAATTCCTTTTAGGTTTGTTGTAAATCCATGCTGAACAACTAAATCTTTACCAAACCTTAAAACATCAGCGGCATCGAATAAAGGTTCTTCTTCAGTAGTTACAAAAAACTTATCTTCTGTCCACTCTAATCTTTTTTGAATGCCAATTTTATCAGACAAATAATCTTTTCTATAGTCTGCATCAGTTAACCTAGGTTTTGGTGCTGATTCATGTCTCATATTTGGATCATCATTATAGTATTTTTTTAACAAAGGTCTGTAGCATAGATATTCAAACCATCTACATCTGTAGCTCATTGTAGCTTCTAGAATTTCCTTACCTACTGTTAACAAAACATCTCTTGGTGGCATACAGCCAAACATTGTGTCTGTTTCCCAATCGGGTGTTGAAGTTTTTTGATTAAAATCTATTGGGTCTGGTCTGTCTACTTTGATGCCTCTTTTAATTAACATATTGGAAAAATTATTAAGTAGCTGATTGGCTTTATCAACGGTATCTTTTGTTCTTGGACCAAATTGACCTCGCATATCTGAATCTTCTGGAACTTTTGCATCTAAAGCAGGTTCTGGGGCTGGTATGCAGGTACCATCAGCCTTACCTACAATCACATGTTTTAAAGGATCCCACTCATTCCAGCTGCTAACTATAGTTTTTTTTTCACTCATAATTTATGATTTAATAATATTATGCTCAGGGCCAAAAGGAAACTTAGTAATATTTTCTGCACTATTTTTTCCTATAACTAAAATATCATGTTCTCGATACCCGCCTGCGCCTGGAGTTCCCTCTGGTATCATGATCATAGGCTCCATAGAAACAACCATATTTTCCTCCAATACTGTGTCTATATCTTCACGTAGCTCTAATCCTGCCTCTCTTCCATAAAAATGGGACAACACACCAAATGAGTGACCATAACCAAATGTTCTATAATGAAGATAGCCAAGTTCAGCAAATAACTCGTTCAGTTCATGACAAATATCTGAACATTTTACTCCTGGTTTAATTAGTTCTAAACCTCTTTTATGAACTTTAATATTTGCCTCCCATGCCTTTAATGAGGCGTCATCAATCTTATCAACAAAAAGAGTTCTTTCTAACGCAGTGTAATAACCTGAAATCATTGGGAAGGTATTTAAAGAAAGAATATCTCCAGAAATAAGTTTTCTAGAAGTTTTAGGATTATGAGCACCATCTGTATTTATTCCTGATTGAAACCACACCCATGTATCCATGTACTCTGCATCGGGATAAGTCTTAGCTATTTCTCGTTCCATTTTATCTCTACCTGCAATTGCGATTTCAAGCTCACTCTGACCCACTTTTATATTTTTTACTATTTCTTCACCACCGATATCAGCAATTTTTGCTCCATTTTTAATTACATCGATTTCTTCTGCAGATTTAATCATCCTAGTTTGCATTAAATCGTTTGAAACATCACTAAATACTGAAAATGTAAAAATAGAAGATAATTTATCTTTAATGTCTAATGTAACGTGATCATTTTCAATTCCTATTTTTTTTGGTGGTTCGTCTCTCCCAATAATTGAAACTATTGCTTTTAAAAAATTATCTCTTTTCCAATCAGTAAATATAACATTATCACAATGAGATCTTCTCCAGGGCTGACTTGCATCTATATTTGCTGAAATTGTAGAAATTTTTTTTGCTGTAACAATGCATCCATAAGGTCTACCAAATGAACAATAAATAAAACCTGTGTAATAAGCAATGTTATGCATTGATGTTAAAATAACCATATCTAGATTATTTTTACTCATTATGGTTCTTAAATTATTTACTCTTCTTTGATATTCTTTTTCTGAAAAAGGAAGTTTTACCTTCTCTCCATTTTTTAATGTAAAAAAGTCTGGTCTTTCCATTATAATTAATTTAATGCAATAAATCTTCTATTTGTCTTAATAGTTAAACTATAATAGATAATAGACATAAAAAGAAAAAACCCGCCAATAATAGTATTTGCAGATGGTACTTCGTTAATACCAAACAAAGGTAACCAAACCCAAAAAATTCCCCCAATAACCTCTGTAAGTGAAAGTAAAGTTAATTCAGCAGCCGGTATAGCTTTTGAGCCTATTGAATATAAAATTAAACCTAAACAAACTATAGTTCCATGAAGTGAAAACATTGCACCATTGTAGCTAGTTGAAAGTATCTGAGATTTAGTGATTGCAATAAATGTTAATGAAACAATAACACAAAACAGACCAGCAACTGCTACTGTTGTAAATTTTGGTGTTTCTTTTCTCCACCTCAATGTTACAGAAAATATTGAAAAACCAATTGATGAAGTCATGCCAAAAATTAAACCTATTAAAGAACTTTTTTCAGTATTACCTAAAGCAATAATTATAATTCCAATCGTTGCAATTCCAATAGCTATCCAAACATTTAAGGATATTTTTTCGTTTAAAAATAAAAAACCTAAAAGGGCTGTAAAAAAAGGCATTGCAGCTAGACAAAGTAAAGTTACAGCAGCAGAGGTACTTGTTATAGAATAAATAAACGTAATCATCGCTATACCTAGACCACATCCTCCAATCAGTCCTGAAACACCAACTTTTAGATAATTTTTAAGGAAATTTTTTCCTTCTTCAAAATATAAATATAAATTAAGAACAATAAAAATTGTTAGTCCTCTTGCAAATATATATTGCCATGGACTTTCACCTGGTTGATCCATATATCTAACTACCAGAGGGCCAAAAGACCACAATAGTCCTGCAAAAAGTACTACAGGAATTGCTATTTTATCATTTTTAAACTCAAGCATTAACCGATACTTACTTGTTATTTTTTTATTCTACAATAGAAATGAGTTCATTTAAGAGATCATATTAGGCCCAATTGGAAAATAACAATTTATTATATCACCTTTTTTAAAGTGTGATTTTCCATAATCAAATAAACCCCATGCATTTGATTGAACAAATGATTTAATTTTATAGGACTCTTGCCCTGACAAAACCTCAATTATTAAATTTCCATCACTGGTTGAAGTGAGTCTAGATTTTACAAACCTTGTTATGTATTTATTTTTTATAAATTTATTTATTAATTTTGCTTTAAAAGGTTTTTCAATATCAGTGCCAAGAATATTTAAAAGATAAGGAAAAACAAAAAATCTAAAACAAGCTGAAGAAGAAATTGGATTCCCAGGCAAACCAAATATAGCTTTTTCTACATTCTTTAATTTTGCAAATAAAATTGGTTTTCCAGGTCTAATGGAAACACCTTTGAAATAACTTGATAAGTTAAATTTTTTGACAATAGAAGGTACAAAGTCGTGCTTTCCTGCTGAGACTGCACCAGAAGTTATAATTATATCTATTTTTGATTTAACACTTTTTTCTATTCTTTTCTTGAAAAGCTTTTCATCTTTATCTCTTAAAATTCCACCATCAATAAAATTAAATAAAAAATTATTTGATAAAGATTTAATATAATGACTATTTGAATTTCTTACTTGCCAATCATTTATTATTTTATTATTAGAAATTTCATTTCCTGTTGAAAAAAATAATATGTTTGGTTTTTTCTTAACTTTTATTTTAATTATACCTAATGTTTTAAGCGCCATGATGTGAGATGGCTGAATGATCATCCCTTTTTTTATTATCAAATCTTTTTTTTTATAATCAGACCCAGCACGTCTGATATGTTGATTTTTTTTTATTTTTTCATTAATTGTGATGTACTTTTTATTTTTTTTATTTGGATAAAAAATAATTTTTTCAATTGGAACAATTGTATCAAAAAATTTAGGTATAATTGCGCCTGTCATTACTTCAACTGTATCAAACTTTTTTATTTTTCTTAATTTGGGATTATCTCCAGCAGATATAGTTTTTAAAATTTTAAAATTTCGTGAATTATTTTTATTAAGTGTTTGTGTTTCTTTAGAATTGATTGCAAAACCATCAAATGCAGCATTGGTTCCTGCTGGATAATTTACGGCTGAATAGATATCCAATACATTAATTCTATTTAATGACTTTGATGAGTTAATAATTTCATCTTTAATTTTTATCTTTGATTTTATTAAGATTTTTTTAGCTTCTCTATAATTAATCATTTTAATTCTTTTTTAGTATTTTTTTTGCTTCTTCTAAGTCTTCTTTTGTATTTATATTGAAAAAAGGATCAAATTTTTTAGTCTCAATATTAATTGTTTTTACTCCTATTTTATTTGCCCAGTCTTCTACTTTTCTAAAATTATTATTAATCAAATCATTTTCAAGTAGTTTTAATAATTCAATTGACCACAAGCCAAAAATATTGTGTCTTTTGTTGTTTGATTTAATAAAATACAACAAACTATCTTTTATTTTAATTCTTTTTTTATATTCATCAATAATTGATGTTTCAAAAAAAGGTGTGTCTGATGGAAATGTTGCAACCCACTGATATGATTTTTGATTTTCTTTAACCCATTTCATTGCACTTAGAACTCCCGCTAATGGTCCAAAGTCATCAAGACAATCAGGAATTATTGTTACATTTTTTATTTTTTTCGTATCTAAATTATGGCTTGAGACAATAAGTATCTCTTCATACTTTTTACTAATTTTTAATAAAACATGCTCTAACAATGTTTTATCGCCAAGTTTTGTTCGATTTTTATCCTCACCAAATCTCTTTGATTTTCCACCTGCTAGCACAACACCTAAAATATTGTTATCTTCCATAAATCAAAATATAAAACATTAATCTCTTAATTAAAGAATTATAATGAACTTAGAAATTTTAGAAATCGCATCTGACACAAAAAACCACAAAGTAGTTAAAAATCATACACATCAATCAAAGAATAAAAACCCGTTATGTGGTGATGAAATGGAAATTAGTTTAATAGTTAAAGACAATATAGTTCAAGATATAGGGTATCAGTGCAGATCATGTGTATACTGCCAAGCTTCTGTTAGTTTACTTTCAAAGTGGGTTATACAAGCACCAATAGAAAAAATTTCAGATTTTGTCTCAAATGCTGAGTTTTTCTTTGATGAAAATTTTGATCAATTAAAAAAAATTAATATAAAAGATCTGAAAGTTTTTAAAAAAATAATGAACCCAAAAAATATTTCAAGAAAAGAATGTTTATTGCTTCCTTTTAAAACTCTTTCAAAAGCCTTAAAGCTTTAAACTAACAATAACGTTAAAGATAAAAGTATATGATAAATACAATAAAAGAAAATTTTAATAGAGCTTTATTTGCTTTGATATTTTCAATAATTACGATTGGTACTCTTTCATTTTTAAGTTTTGAAACTCCCTACGGTTTATTCTTAGCTGGATCATTTGGTTCTTCTATGGTTTTACTTTTTGGATATCCTGAAAGTCCTTTTGCTCAACCCAAAAATGTTTTCTTTGGGCACTTAGTAACATCTGCAGTTGGTGTATTAATTTTAATGTTTCTGCCAGTAGATCAGTTTTTGCAAATAGCTATTGCTGTAGGTCTTGGTATTTTTGTAATGATACTACTTGGTGTAACTCACCCTCCTGCAGGGGGAAATCCTATTGTTATAATACTTGGTACAGTTTCTTATGATTTTTTATTAAACCCAATTATTTTTGGTTCAATAATAATAATTGTTTATGCAATTATTCTAAATCGTTTCATTTTAAAGAAAAACTACCCAAGTAGTTGGAAAAAATAATTTTTTCCTTGTTTCAAATTTAGCCAGTTTAAATATACTGGCTAAATGAATTCTAATTATAAGGTCACAAAATTTAGATCTAATAACTCAAAAGAGGTTAATGATCAAATATCCATTGAAGAACCACTGGAAATAATACTCAAATATGAAGAAAAAAAAAATTGGATAGAAAATACTATATCTATTACGATGAGAACACCTGGGGATGATGAGGATTTAGTTACTGGCTTTCTTTTTAATGAAAGAGTAATTGAAAAAATTAGCCATATAGAAAATATTGTGGCTAGTGGTGAACCTGTTGGGAAATATAAATTACAAAATAAAGTTATTATTACAATTAATAATTCAGAAAATGTGGACATCGATAAAATTAAAAGAAATTTTTTAACTAATTCATCATGTGGTGTGTGTGGAAAAACATCTCTCGAATCTTTAGAAATTATTAAGAAAGATAAAATATTGAAATCTATACCTAAAATTCATCATGAAATTATAATGAAATCTCCAGATATATTAAAACAAAACCAATCTGAGTTTTCAAAGACTGGTGGAATTCATGCCAGCGGGTTATTTAAAGATAACGGAGAAATTATTGCTGTAAAAGAAGATGTAGGCCGACATAATGCTTTAGACAAACTAATTGGATTCGTTTTAAAACAAAATTTACTTGATAATAGCTCTCAATTTCTAACCTGCTCTGGCAGACTTAATTTTGATTTAGTCCAAAAAGCTCTTATGGCTAATATAGGTGTCTTAATTGGTGTGGGTGCGCCAACCAGTCTCGCTATAGATTTAGCTAATAAGTTTGACATGACATTGGTTGGCTTTGTAAAAGAAGGTAGCTTTAATATTTATAGTAATAATGAAAGAATTATAATAAAAAATTAAAAATTTTAATAGGGTAAATTGTGTCAAAAAATATAAGTAACTTATCAGGAAGAATTGGTTTAAAAAAAAATCTATTTGAAAAGATTTCTGAGAGATCTTTAAATTCTAAAGACTCTAGTGGTATCAAAGAAATAGCTAATGAATACCACATGGGTGTATCCACTATTCATGGTGCTGAAAGTTTTTATGAATTTTTACGACCAGCTCATAGAGCAAAAAAAGCTTTTGTCTGCAATGGAAGTGCATGCATGTGTTCTGGAACACAGGAACCTTTGAAGAAAAAATTAAAAGAAAAACTAGGTAATGATAAAGTTGGTGAAATGTTCTGCCTGGGTCACTGTTATGAAAACAAAGCTTTTCATTATGATGGGGAAAACTATGCTGGCAATGATATTAATAAAATTGATCAAATAATTAAAGGAGAAAAAATTCAACAGGAAAAATTCTTCTCTAAAAGTTTTGCTTCAACGAGTTTTTTAATGGATGATAAGCTTTCAAACTTAGATCAATTTAAAGATGTTTTAAGTAAGTTTATAAATACAGATAAACAAGAAATTATAAAATCATTACTAGACTCAAATCTAACAGGTAGAGGTGGTGCTGGTTTTCCAGCAGGCATGAAATGGGATTTTTGTGGAAAAGCAAAATCAGAAAAAAAATATGTTATCTGTAATGCTGATGAAGGTGACTCAGGAGCTTTCTCTGATAGATATTTATTAGAAGATCAACCACTTAAAGTTTTATTTGGAATGATTATTTGTGGATATGTTATTGGAAGTGATGAAGGTGTTTTATATATAAGAGGTGAATATCCAAAATCTATTGAAGCAATAAATGGATGTATTAATTCTTTGAAAGAAGAAAATTTATTAGGTAAAAATATACTTGGAACAAATTTTTCTTTTGATCTAAATATTTGTATAGGGCAAGGAGCGTACATATGTGGAGAAGAAACTGCTTTAATTGCATCAATTGAAGGAAGAAGAGCAGAAGTTGATGTCCGGCCACCCTTCCCTGTTACTGAAGGACTTTATAAAAAACCAACAGTTGTTAACAATGTTGAAACCTTAGCAGCGGCTACTGGTATACTTATTAATGGAGCTGATAAATTTTCAGCAATTGGAAATAAAAAATCTGCTGGTACAAAATTAGTTTGTTTTGATAGTTTTTTTAACAATCCTGGTGTTTATGAAGTCGAAATGGGAACTCCAATGAAAAAAGTTTTAAATGATATTGGTGGAGGTTTTAAAGAACCTATCAAAGCATTACAAATTGGAGGACCATTAGGCGGGGTTATTCCAATTGAAGAAGCTGAAAAATTAAATCTAGATTTTCAAGAATTTACTGCTGCAGGTTTCATGTTGGGGCACGCAAGTATAGTAAGTATTCCAAAAAACTTTCCGATGATTGAGTATATTCATCATTTATTCGAATTCACAGCTGAAGAATCATGTGGAAAATGTTTTCCTGGTAGACTTGGTTCTTACCGTGGTAAGGAAATGTTTGATCAAGCCAAGAATAAAACTGCTAAAATTCCATTAAAGCTATTAAATGAACTGCTAATAACAATGAAAAAAGGCTGTTTATGTGCTTTATGTGGTGCAATACCTACTCCAATCATGAATATATTAAAATATTTTGGTGATGAAATGAAGGATGATATGGTGAAAGATAATTAATGAGCTCAGAAAAAAGAAAAATTGCATACATAGATGGTAAGCCATATGAAATTGGCCCTAACCATACTTCTGTTTTAAAATTTGTAGAAAGCTATCTTGGTGAAAAAAAAATTCCTGCTTTATGTAACGATCCAAACTTAGCACCTTATGGAGCTTGTAGAGTTTGTTCAGTTGAGGTTGCTTTAGTTAAAGATGGTCCGACTAAAGTTGTAGCCTCATGTCATACGCCAGTTGGTGAAAACCAACATATTTTTACAAACAATGAAAATTTAACGGCTTTAAGAAAAAATATTGTTGAACTAGTTTTAACCGACCATCCAATGGAATGTGGAACCTGCGAGGTTAATAATAACTGTGAACTTCAAGATGTTGCTAATGATTTAGGTATATCAGATCATAGATATAATGTACCAAAACAACATAAAGGTATTCCAAGAGACACCTCTCATGATTATATGAGAATGAATTTAGATAACTGCATTAATTGTGGAAGATGTGTTCGTGCTTGTGATGAAATTCAAGGTTCATTTGTTTTGACAATGAGTGGCAGAGGATTTGATTCTAAAATTACAACAGACAATGATGCGTTATTTGGAGACTCGTCTTGTGTATCTTGTGGTGCTTGTGCACATACTTGTCCTACAGATGCTATTTCAGACGTGTATCAATCAAAATCAGTTGCAGTAGATGAAAAAGTAAGAACTACTTGTTCATACTGTGGTGTTGGTTGTAATTTAGAAGCATCAATTAAAGATAACAAAGTTGTTGCAATATCTACTCCAGAAAAATCTGAAGTTAATGCAGGTCATACTTGTATTAAGGGAAGATATGCTTTTGGATTTTATGATCATCCTGACAGATTAAAAACTCCTTTAATTAAAAGGAATGGAAAATTTGAAGAAGCTTCATGGGATGAAGCATATGATTTTATTAAAAAAGAATTAAATAGAATTACCAAAGCCAATGGACCAGATGCAGTTGCTGGTATTTCTTCAGCAAGATGTACTAATGAAGAAAATTATGTTTTCCAAAAAATGATTAGAGCAGCAATAGGAACTAATAATATTGATTGCTGTGCAAGAATTTGTCATTCTCCTACTGCCTGGGGAATGCAACAAACATTTGGAACAGGCGCAGCTACAAATTCTACAGAAGATATTTACCATGCAGATTTATTTATGGTTATTGGAGCAAATCCAACTAATGCTCACCCAGTTACTGGTGCTAAAATCAAACAACAAGTAATGAAGGGTAAAAAATTAATTGTATTAGATCCTATTACTACTGAACTTGCTAAACTTGCTGATTATCATATCAAACTTAGACCAGGAACAAATGTTGCTATTTTAAACATGATGTTGCATTTTATATTAAAAGCAAACCTGCATGATAAAGACTTTGTTAGAGATAGAACTGACGGTTTTGCAAATTTCATTAAAGAAATTGAAAGACAAGATATGGATCATCTAGCAAAAGTTGCTGGTGTTGATAAACAGTTAGTTAAAGAAGCTGCGATTGCATATGCAACAGCTAAAAACTCTATGGAATTCCATGGTTTAGGAGTTACAGAACAAGAGCAAGGATCTAAAACAGTAATGTTGATTGCTGATCTTGCAATGATTACAGGAAATATTGGTAGAAGAGGTGTTGGTGTTAATCCATTAAGAGGACAAAATAATGTTCAAGGTGCAGCTGATATGGGCTGTCAACCTCACCAAGGAGCTGGATATTTTGAAGTGGCTGATGAAAAAGTTCAAAATTTCTACACTGAAAAATATGGAGTAGTACACCCAACAAAAAAAGGACTAAAAATTCCAGAAATGTTTGATGGGGCAATTAATAAAGATGTGAAAGCTGTCTGGATTATTGGAGAAGATATTGTTCAAACAGATCCTAATAGTGCCCACGTAATAGACGCTATGAATTCACTTGAGTTATTAGTTGTGCAAGAAATTTTTATGAGTGAGACTGCAAAACTTGCAACAGTAGTATTACCAGGAACAACTTTCTTAGAAAAAAATGGAACTTTTACAAATACAGAAAGAAGAATTCAAAGGGTTAATCGAGCAGTACCTCCTTTACCTGGTACTAAAACAGATGGAACAATTGTAACAGATATGATGCAAAAATTAGGCTTTGATCAACCTGAATATGACGCTGATCAAGTTCTTGCAGAAATAGCTGATGTGGTTCCTTTCTTTAAAGGTGTAACAAGAGAAAGACTTGGTAAAATGGGATTACAGTGGCCAGTACAAGAAGATGGAACTGATACACAGATCTTACATGAAAAAACATTCAAATTAGGAAAAGGACAGCTTAAAAATTTTGATTGGAAAGAATCTACAGAAGTTGCAACCAATAAAAAAGATTATCCATTAATTTTAACAACTAGTAGAGTTCTTCAACACTATAACGCTGCTACTATGACAAGACGTACTAAAAATATTAATATAGTTTCTGAAGACTTGCTGTTAGTTCACCCTAATGATGCTAAAAAAAGAGAATTAAATACTGGTGATATTGGTAGACTTTATTCTGGAAGAGGTGAAGTAGCTTTAAAAATAGAGGTAACAGATAAAGTTAAAGAAGGAATAGTATTTACAACATTCCACTTTCCAGAGCATATGGTTAACATGGTAACTGGTCATGGAAAAGATGAAGAAACAATGTGTGCAGAATACAAAGTTTCTTCTGTTGAAATTCAAAAAATATCTAATCAATTTAAAACAGAAGTAAAACCAAAAGAAAATCAAGCTGAAGTTAATTAATCTAAGATGACCATCGGCTGGCATTTTGACAATACCTACGCAAAACTTCCAGATACATTCAAAGAAACTATAGATCCAATTCCTGTTAAAGAACCAGACTTAGTAATTTTAAATAAAAAACTAGCCAAAAATTTGGACTTAGATTTTTCTAAAACAGATAAAAAAGAAATATCAAAAATATTATCTGGGAATATCTTACCAGCAGGTAGTAATGGAATTTCACAGGCTTATGCTGGTCATCAATTTGGTCATTTTACAATGCTTGGTGATGGAAGAGCAGTTTTAATGGGTGAACATCTATCAAAAAAAAATGAGCGTAACGATATTCAATTTAAAGGTTCTGGCAAAACTTCTTTTTCCAGAGGGGGTGATGGTCGTGCAGTTTTGGGGCCTATGTTAAGAGAGTACATAATAAGCGAGGCAATGCATGCCCTAAAAATTCCAACAACTAGAAGTTTATCAGTTGTTAAGACTGGTGAAACTGTTAATAGAGAAAAACCTGAACAAGGTGCGATACTAACTAGAATTGCCTCAAGCCATATCCGTGTTGGTACATTTCAGTACATTGCTGCAAAACAAAATATTGAGGAATTAAAATTACTTATGAATTTTACAATTGATAGGCATTTTTCAGAAATTAAATCTTCAAACAATAAAGCTTTAGATTTGCTTAATATCTTGATGGAAAAACAATGTAATCTTGTAATAAATTGGATGCGTGTTGGGTTCATTCATGGAGTGATGAATACAGATAACATGACTGTCTCTGGCCAAACTATAGATTATGGACCTTGTGCTTTTATGGATTATTATGATGCTAAAACTGTTTTTAGTTCAATTGATAAATTTGGAAGATATTCCTTTTCAAATCAACCTAAAATTACAAAATGGAATCTTGCAAGATTTGCGGAGTGTTTAATACCTTTAATTGATGAAAATGAAGATTCTGCAATCAAAAAGGCGTCTGAAGTAATTGATAATTTTGAAAAAATCTATGAAGAAAAATGGCTCAACATGATGAGAGATAAACTAGGCTTATTTGGTGAAGATAAAGAAGATAAAAAATTAATAAATGATTTATTAAATTGGATGGAATTAAATAAAATAGATTACACAAATACTTTTTGTTATTTAATGAATATTAAGACTCCTGAGATTAACTGCTACAAATCAAACGAATTCATGCATTGGACAGATAGATGGAAAAAAAGACTAAATGTAAAGGAAATTTCCTCAAGTAAATATTTAGATTTAATGCGAATTTCTAATCCTATTGTAATTCCAAGAAACCATAAAGTGGAGGAAGCTTTAATTGCAGCCAATGAAAATAACTTAAAATTACTAAAAAATTTATTAACAGTTTTAGAAAATCCTTATACTGATCAAAAAAATATTCTTGATTATCAATGTCCATTACCAATAACTGAAAAAAAATTTCAAACTTTTTGTGGAACTTAAATATTTTTATAAAACGTATGGCTCAGGTCTTGCATTATTACCAAGCACCCTTTCAACTGAAAAATCACTAATATCAATAGTTTGATAAGAGCCAGTTGTAATTAATTCAGTTAATGCTCTTCCAATACCAGGTGCTTGCATTAAGCCTCTACCTGTAAATCCTGAGGCCATGAACACATTTTCATATTTAGGATGTTTTCCAACAACTGCATTATTGTCTAACTTGTTACAATCGTAATAGCCTGCCCATCCACCTGTTAACTTTAATTCTTCAAAAACTGGTATTCTTTGTGCTAGAGCTGGCCAAACTAATTCCTCAAAATCATTCCATGCTGGCTCTAAATCCGTGGCATCAAACACTGAATTTGGTGAGCCTGCTAAATATTCGCCACCTTCAGGTCTCCAATAAACACCTGTAGTTAGATCTCCTGTTAAAGGCATTTCAGCAATATACTTTGGGCATTTAACTCTGAAAACTGTATGCTTTTGAGGAACAACCGGTATGTCTCCTAACAATTCTTTAGTCCAGCATCCAGCTGCAGATATTATTGTCTTAGCTTTAATTTCAGAAATACTTTTTACTTCACCTTTAATAAATTCTGCACCAAGTTCTATTGCTTTACTTTTTAAAGCACCATGAAACATGAAAGGATCAATCCATCCTTCGCTTTGATTGTCTGTATATGTTGCTGTTTCAATACCTTCATTGTTTATATATGGGAATATTTTTTTCAGCTCAGAGCCTTTAATATTTTTTGTACCAGCATCACATTTTTTATGATTTTCTAAAGCTTTATATTGTTCCTCGGCATGTTCAGGGCCAAACATTAATAAATAACCATTTGTAACCATGCTTGCAGTAGGATTAGGATTCTTTTCAGTTTTTAATAATTCAGGTATTTGAAAAATAAATTCTCTAGCAAACTTACCGAGTAAAATGTTTTCTTTTTGAAAGAATTGCCTTCTAAATCCACCTAAAGATAATGGGAAAGAAGCTGTTTTATAAGTTGGATCTCTTTCTATAACCTTAACTTTTCTGCCTTCTTTAGATAAAAAATAAGCAGTGGCTGTTCCAATTATACCACCACCAACAATTACTACATCGTCCATAATTAGTTTAATAAAATTAAAGTAAGATTTAACAATAATGCAAAGCAACACCAGAGTAAATAAGGAATCATCAAATAATAACTAGCTATATTGACACGTTTAAATCTAACAATGAGAACAGCTATTAAGCCTATTAAAACAATTAATATTAATAATGCTAAAAGCATATTGTGAAAAACAAAAAAGACTACACTCCAAGTTGTATTAAAGATTAGATGAATCAAATAAATATAAATTGTATTTATGTCTTTGTTTTTACTATGCCAAAAAAACCATATCGCAATAGTCATCATTAAATATAAAGTTGTCCAAACAGGCGCAAAAATCCAGTCAGGTGGATTAAAAGAAGGTTTTATTATTGACGAATACCATGGTTCTTTAAAACCAATTGTCGCTAAACCACCAATGGCAGATGCTGAATAAGTAATTGTAGCAAACAATGCAAAAGATAAAATTTTGTTTTTTAACATTTTTTGGACTATACATTAAAATATGAATGATAAAAAAGTTATTTGGATTACTGGAGCTAGTAGTGGAATTGGAAAAGCTTTATCTATAAAATTTGCTCAAGA
>Ga0213868_10002621_pt1 | contig 17121 bp, 16 predicted proteins | sample PICome_9_FD_160087 | JGI IMG/M metagenome (GOLD analysis project Ga0213868, IMG submission 160087) | Coastal seawater microbial communities near Pivers Island, North Carolina, United States - PICO127 | ecosystem: Environmental > Aquatic > Marine > Coastal | place: USA: North Carolina...
GCAGCATTTCTTCGCCGTAAGCGTCATAGCGCCCGCTTTCGCGCCAAAGATCGGCAGATTGAATGGTCGGCATCTGGATTGCGATATGGCCCGCGCGCTCTTGCTCTTGATGCACGATATTTTCGATCTTGCGCAGTACCTTAAAGCCAAGTGGCAACCAGGAATAAATCCCTGCGGACGCCTGTTTGATCATACCCGCCTGTAACATATAGCGGTGGCTGACGATCTGCGCTTCGCGCGGCGTTTCTTTGAGAACAGGCAGAAAATAGCGGCTAAGGCGCATGGGTTTGACCTTTTTATTTATGTGTTAAAAGTGGGTGTAATCTGCGCAAGTGGACCCCGCAAGCACTGTCAGGCCCTCTAGTGCGCTATTTCTTGCGCGCCGCCCTTGCGCCGAACGCTGCCATGACGCATCTATTTCTTAAGCAAACAAAGGTTATGCATGGCACTTCCGATAAGTCAGCAAGCAAAATACTGGGGCATCGCAACAGCGGTGTTTCTGGTCGTGCTATGGTTTTTGGGTGATGTGATCTTGCCATTTGTGCTGGGCGGAGCAATCGCATACTGCCTTGATCCCATTGCCGATCGGCTTCAGCGGGCAGGCTGTTCGCGGGTCGTTTCCGTGGCGATTATCACGCTAATAACTGTCTTTGTCTTTGTTTTATTGATCCTGCTGGTGATCCCGACGTTGATTGAACAAACATCGTCCCTCATCAACACTGCACCTGAACTTTTTGATCGGCTTCGTAACGGCATGACCGAACGGTTCCCGCAACTGCTGGACGAGGAAAGCACAGTTTATCAACAGCTACTGGCGATTGGCGACACGATCCAATCCAAAGGCGGGGAATTGATCAATGGTATCCTGACCTCTGCTCTTGGTCTGATTAACATCCTTGTTCTGCTGATCATTGTGCCAGTGGTCGCGTTTTACATGCTGCTGGACTGGGACAATATGACCGCCAAGGTCGACGACCTGCTGCCACGTGACCACGTCGATACCTTCCGCATGCTGGCACGCGAAATCGATGCAACATTGGCGTCGTTTATTCGCGGACAGGGCACGGTTTGCCTGATCCTTGGCACCTATTATGCGGTGGCTTTGATGATTGCGGGGCTGAACTTTGGTCTGATCGTAGGCTTTGTTGCCGGGCTGATCACATTCATTCCCTATGTTGGCGCATTGGTGGGTGGTTCGCTTGCCGTCGGCCTTGCGCTGTTCCAATTCTGGGGCTCGGTTGAGGTCATGGATGGGGACACGGTCACATATACAACGAACTGGCTGCGGATCGGTATTATCGGCGCAATTTTCGGGCTTGGCCAATTCCTGGAAGGCAACATTCTGACCCCTAAACTAGTCGGCGGGTCCGTCGGGCTGCACCCGGTTTGGTTGCTGTTTGCCCTGTCCGTGTTTGGGTCGCTCTTTGGTTTTGTGGGCATGCTGGTCGCTGTTCCCATTGCGGCGATGATCGGCGTTGTGCTGCGCTGGGGCGTTGGGCAATATAAAAACAGCTTGCTCTATCGCGGCAAGTCCACGGACACATAAATGGCAGATCAGCTTTCATTTGACTGGCCAAGCGGAGTTGCGCTGGGGCCCGAGGATTTTTTCGTCTCGCAGGCCAACGCGCAAGCATTTGCGATGCTCAACGCACCTGACGCGTGGCCCGAGGGCAAACTGGTCGTGACCGGCCCTTCCGGCGCGGGCAAAAGCCACATGGCCAGTATTTTTCGCACGCAATCTGACGCGCTCTTGCTTAATGCGACCGATATCGCAGCGGATTTTCGAAGCCCCGCGCTCGCGATTATAATTGAAGATATGGAACACCTGCCGCGCGCCGCAGAAGAAGCCGTTTTTCATTTGCACAACAACCTGCGTGCCAGCGGGGGGCTACTGTTGCTGACCGCAGAAATGCCGCCCATCCGGTGGCCTATCGCACTGCCCGATCTGGCTAGCCGCATGCAAGCCACGACCGTCGCCGAGATCGCGAACCCCGATGATGCACTGCTTTCTGCGCTGATTATGAAGCTATTTGCAGATCGCCAAATCAGCCCAAAACCTGCTTTGGTGCAATACCTGTCCACGCGGATAGAACGCTCTTATGCTGCGGCCGCCGACATTGTTGCCCAGTTGGATGCGGCAGCGCTTGCGCAAGGTCGCAAGATCAATAAAGCGCTCGCCGCTGACTTGCTGGACAAGCACGACTGACCCCGCGATACTTGTCACAGAACCGCAACAATGGCGGTGCAAAAGGCCTTATGAAAAACGCAGATTTCCTTGATGGGGATTATCCGGCCCCGACAAAGCTGGATATTGACCTAGCGACACCCGCACGTTTCGTGAACCGGGAACTGAGCTGGCTCAGCTTTAACTGGCGCGTGCTGGAAGAGGCCGAAAACCCGCGCGTGCCATTGCTTGAACGTCTGCGGTTCTTGTCGATTTCCGCCACCAACCTTGATGAATTCTATACCGTCCGCGTCGCGGGTCTGCGTGAATTGTCCAATGAGGGCAACACGACGCCCGGCCTTGATGGGCTTACCCCGGCGGAACAGCTGGTTGTTATCGACGAAGACGCCCGTGCATTGATGACCAGCCAACAGGCCGTCTTTACAGAGCTTCAATCAGAGATGGCAGCACAAGACATACATATTCTGACGCGCGCAGACCTAAGTGATGACGATATCGCCTATCTTGAAGATGTCTTTATCGAACAGGTTTTCCCGGTCTTATCCCCGCTGGCCATTGACCCCGCGCATCCGTTTCCGTTTTTGCCCAATGAAGGCTTTGCGCTTGCGCTGCAGCTAGAACGCCCCAGCGACAAACGGCAGTTACGGTCTCTTTTGCCGGTCCCAGCACAGATTGATCGATTTGTGTCTTTGCCCGCAGAAACTGGCCACCGGTTCCTACCACTTGAAGAACTGCTTTTGCTCCATATCTCGCGGCTTTTCCCGGGATATAAGATCAACGGCAACTGCGCTTTTAAGGTCCTGCGCAACAGTGATCTGGAACTGGAAGACGAAGCCGAAGATCTGGTCCGCGAATTTGAAACCGCCCTGAAACGGCGGCGGCGCGGAGAGGTCGTGCGCCTAAAAATCTCGGCTGGTGCACCTAATGCGTTGAAAACGCTGATCATGTCCGAACTGCACGTCACAGAAGAAACGGTGGTCGAAGTTGACGGCTTGATCGGGATCGCCGACCTTGGTGAACTGGTCCTCGACAGCCGCCCTGATCTTTTGTGGCCGACTTTCGCCCCGCGGGTGCCTGAAAGGGTGCAAGACCATGATGGCGATATGTTCGCTGCAATCCGCCAAAAAGACATGCTGCTGCACCACCCTTATGAGACTTTCGACATGGTCGTGCGGTTCCTGACCCAAGCGGCACGTGATCCCAACGTCGTGGCAATCAAACAGACGCTTTACCGCACCTCAAAGCGGTCTCCGATTGTAGAGGCACTGTGCGAGGCCGCCGAAGACGGCAAGTCAGTGACCGCCTTGGTAGAGCTGAAGGCGCGATTTGACGAGGCTGCAAACATCCGACAGTCGCGGCGGTTGGAACGTGCGGGCGCGCATGTGGTTTACGGGTTCCTGCAATACAAAACACATGCCAAGATCAGTACCGTTGTGCGCCGCGAAGGCGACAAACTTGTTACGTACACCCATTTTGGGACGGGCAATTACCATCCGATAACGGCGCGAATTTACACCGACCTGAGCCTGTTTACCTGTGACACCGATCTTGGGCGCGATGCGACCAAAGTCTTTAATTACTTGTCGGGATATGCGCAGCCTGATGGGCTCAAGAACCTAGCGATATCGCCTCTGAACCTCAAACAGACCTTGCTCGACCGGATCGCATCCGAGGCCGAGAACGCCCAAGCTGGCAAACCTGCGATGATCTGGGCCAAGATGAATTCGCTGATCGACAGCGACGTCATCGACGCACTCTATGCGGCCAGCCAAGCGGGCGTAAAGATCAGCCTTGTTGTGCGCGGCATTTGCGGGCTGCGCCCCGGTGTAAAAGGGCTGTCAGACAATATCCGTGTCAAATCGATTGTTGGGCGTTTTCTGGAACACTCGCGCATTGTGTGTTTCGGCAATGGCCATGCGTTGCCTTCAAAAAAGGCCAAAGTTTACATGAGCTCTGCTGACTGGATGGGCCGCAACCTGAACCGGCGCGTCGAAACTTTGGTTGAAATCAAAAATGCGACCGTCAAAGCCCAGATTGTCAGCCAGATCATGGCTGCAAATATGGCTGACGTTGCGCAAAGCTGGGTGATGGCCGCAGACGGCAGCTTTGCCCGTGCGACGATCGAAGAAGGTGCATTTGCGTTTAACTGCCACCGCTTTTTCATGGAAAACCCATCCCTTTCAGGACGCGGATCAGCGGGCGCATCTGATGTGCCGCAGTTGACGCATGACGACGATTGATTGATACCTTTCGGCGGAACGGTGGCCGGGGATATCCATGACACAACTTCAAGACACGGACACCATTGACTGGGGCCCTTTCGGGCGTCCCTTGTTTGAAGATGCAGCAGCCAAAGGCCTTTCGCGCGTTGGCGTGATCGATGTCGGTTCAAACTCTGTCCGTTTGGTTGTGTTTGACGGCGCGGCGCGGTCGCCCGCATATTTCTACAATGAAAAAATCATGTGTGCGCTAGGCGCGGGACTGTCACAAACAGGCCGCCTTAGCCCCGAAGGCCGCACACGGGCCCTGTCCGCAATCCGGCGCTTTGCAGCACTTGCCGAAGGTATGGGCATCCCCACACTTACTGCGGTGGCCACGGCAGCCGTACGCGAAGCATCAGATGGCGCGGAATTTCGCGAAGATGTCTTGCGCGAAACAGGTATCAAAATCTGGATCGTCGACGGCAAAGAAGAGGCGCGCCTGTCCGCGCAAGGTGTGCTGCTGGGTTGGCCCGGCAGTTACGGCTTGGTGTGCGACATTGGCGGCTCTTCGATGGAGTTGGCTGATCTTGCCGAAGGACGTGTAGGGCGGCGCCTGACGTCAGCGCTTGGCCCGCTCAAGCTGCGCGAGATCAAAGGCAGGCGCAAAGCCGTCAAAGCCTATGTGCGTGAAACCATGGAAGCATTGCATGATGAAATGGGCAATTCAACGGGGATGCGTTTGTTTCTTGTGGGCGGATCGTGGCGCGCGATTGCGCGGGTCGATATGGAGCGGCGCAACTATCCGCTGACAGTCTTGCACGAATACCGCATGTCCTCGCGTCAAATCAGTAAGACTGCCGAATACATCCGCCAGTCCGACCTGCAAGACCTACGTGGCCGCTGCAATATCTCGGACAGCCGGATGTCGCTGGTCCCGCTGGCAACAATTGTCCTTAAAGAACTGATGCGGACCTTTAAACCAAAGGACGTGGCAATTTCGTCCTACGGTCTGCGTGAAGGTATGCTGTATGAACAGATGCCACGCGAATTGCGCGAACGCGACCCATTGATAGAGGCGTGCCGCTTTGTCGAAGCCAAAGACGCGCGCTTGCCTGGATTTGGTCGGATCCTGTATGATTTCGTCAAGCCGCTGTTTCCGCGCGCAAACTGGCAACGCCAACGGATTATTAAGGCGGCTTGCCTCTTGCATGACGTCAGTTGGCGCGCCCATCCCGATTACCGTGGCGAAGTAACATTTGACAACGCGACACGGGCAAATTTGGGCGGGCTCAAGCACTATGAACGCGTCCTTCTGGGGCTCGCATTGATGAACCGCTATACCAGCAAAACAGCCAATTCGCGGTTTGATCCACTGTTTGCAATGCTGAACGAGGCCCAAATCAAAGAAGCCGTAGTCCTAGGCAAAGCGATGCGGCTGGGCGCGATGTTGTGGGTCAATGCCGAAGAAGCGCCCGGCACGCTGAAATGGCGCCCAAAAACGTCAGAGCTGACATTGAAATTAAGCGAACATGCCCGTCCCCTTTTTGGAGAAGTCGCCGAAGCACGTTTCGCTGGACTGGCCAATGTCTTGGGTGCCACAAGCAGCGTCAAGTTCACCAAATAACTAAAGTTCGACGTCACCTGTTTCGGGGTCAGGCTGCCAAGCCGGCGCATCGGGCTTGCGGCGAATGACGATGTCACCGTTGGGCAAGAATTCAGGTGCGTCGTAATTGCGGAAATCATCGACCTGATCAAGCATTTCTGCGAAAGCCGGACCAACCGATTGCGCGAATTCTGTGAACGCTGGTCCCATCTCTTCTAGACCTTCGCGCAGGTCAGTGATCGCGGGCTCCATCTCGGTCATCAGGCCGCGCATTAGCATACGAGCGCCTTCTTCCATGAGGCTGAAGCCGTCTTGGCTTTCAGGGGCCACTTCTTCTTGCGCAATCGCGGGCGATACACCCAAGCATGCGACGAAGGTCAGGATTACAATCTGTTTCATGAAGCATAGATAGGCACGTCGCCGCGCAATTTCAAATCACAAGTCAATGTCCAGAACGACCGGGAAGTGATCTGACGCCAGCAACAGCGCCTCGCGGAGTAGGATATTTTCATAGCAAGCAGGGTGATCGAAAGGGTGCCAAATCTGCCAAGCGGGCTGCTTTGCATGTAATCCAGGCGACACCATTATGTAGTCCAGAAGCGCCTGCAAAAAGGGTTCGCCCTTGCGCTTGAAACGCGCGGTTGCAGGCATCGCGCCAACCCTGCGCCCCAATACCATCCTTGCATGAGGGTCGAACATGCGTGCTGTGTCGTCTTCGCCCAAGACAATCTCTATGCCTGAACGTCCAAACAGTTTTTCATATTCATCCAAACCCGGACCGTCGTTGAAATCGCCCAACACGATCAAATCGTCGTTCGCTTCCAAATGCTGCAACACCCGCTTGCGCAACCAAATGCATTGCGCCAACTGCTTGCGCCGGTTCTGGATGGACATACGCGTGGCCTCGGTATCATCGCGCGCGCCGTGTGGAGCTTTGGATTTGGCATGCACGCCAATCAGCCGCAAAGGGCCAGACGCGGTGGTCACGGCCACTTCCAAAGGCGGTTTAGACCAGCGGATCGGGTCGGGATGCGCGTCAAGATCAACATCCATCCGGATTTCGGTGTTGAACGGCGGAACCGTTTCATCGCCGCGTGGATCATGCGCTGCAGTCATCACATCCGGATCGTAGAGCAATGCGATTTCTTGCTGGGTGTGGTTTGTAAAACCGGTGATCGCCTCGCGGGCGCGTAGGCCAAAGTGTTCGGCGAAGACTTCAAGCGCTTTCATGCTGCTGCGGCGAGGACTGGTATCCGGTGCCTCGATGATCATCACGGCATCGGCATCCATCGCACCAAAAACAGCGCCCAATCCCGCGGTTTGTTGGGCCTTGGTGACATTCCAGCGCGACGACCAACTGTCGTTGTTAATCAAATGCCCCGCGTCGTCAAAAAGGCTGTTAAACCATTCGACGTTATACGTGGCGATCCTCATCCCCGTTTGCCTTGGATTTCTTCCCAAGCACGGTTGATTGCGACCATCCGGCGTTCCGCCAGCTTGACAGCCTCTTGCGGCACACCGCGCGCGATCATTTGATCAGGATGGGTTTCGCGTACAAGCTGGCGCCACGCGGCGCGGACTTCGTCCATTGGCGCATCCGGATCGACACCTAATACATCATGCGGATCGCGGTCAGCTTCGGCTACGAATTGTGCGCGGATACCTTTGAATCGGCGCTCATCAAAGCCAAAGATGCCAGCAACCTCGTGCAGAAAATCATCCTCTTTGGGGTGATAAACTCCGTCTGCGACAGCGATGTGGAACAACCCTTCCAGCAAATCGCATAGCGGGCGGTCATCTTCGCCATACATCGCTTTGATCCGGCGGGCATAGATATCATAGCCTGCCACATCGTGCCGCGCGAGGTTGAAGACACGCGCAGCGTTTGCCTCTTCTTCGCGGGGGATCAGGAACACCTCGCGGAATGCCACCACCTCGTCTTTGGTCACGGTCCCATCCGCCTTGGCCATTTTTGCGCCAAGGGCAATCACAGCAATCGTAAAAGCAACGGTCCGGTCAGGTGACGCGCGCAGCTTTTCAAAGACCTCTGACAGGCTCTCTCCCTTGGCGAGCGCTGCAATCGCTTCACCGATGCGCGTCCAAATCGACATGAATAGGCGCCTTTCAGAGGATTTTTTGCATCAAAACCAGATCAATCCAACGCCCGAACTTGAACCCCACTTCGGGCAGCGTTGCAACCTCTTGAAAGCCAAGCTTGGCGTGAAAACGTACTGCGCCTGTGTTCTCGGCGCTACATCCGGCAAACATCGTGTGTTTTCCAGCAGCTTTGGCATCTGCAAAAAGGGCCTGCATCAAGGCGCGCCCGCCACCCTGACCATGTCCGTCAGCATGCAGCATTATTGTATGCTCAACTGTAAATCTGTACCCTTCCCCACCCCGAAAAGGAAAATAGCGGGCAAAGCCAAGAACATTCCCCTTTTCTTCCCAAACCAAACAGTCTTGCGCAGTCAGTTCTGCCACTTCGGCATTTGATTTCTCAACGGGATTAAAGGTGACTGTTGTAACGCGAATGGCATGGTTCCAAATATCCGCGATTTGCGGGGCATCGGCGGGAATGGCAGCGCGGATCGTCACAGCGTTCTAACGCCATGCGGGGTCTCGAACGTGGCCTGCATCGCAAAATCACCTGTCGTCATTTGCACACGCGGGTCGTTCAAAACTATCATGTCAGCAATTTCGTTCGCATACGGATGCGCGATTTCAAACTGCAATAACTTGCAGCCACTCTGCGCCAGTTTAGACGCTGGATGCCGCGTGCCTTTCGCCCATTCGATCAACGTCGGAAAAGCCCCACCAAAGGGCAAGCTGCCGTCGTCTGGCACGGTAATCTGCCAAGCTAAATCGCCCCGCGTCAACGCGCGTGCAACGCCAGCCACGCGGGGAGCGGCCGCAATGTCTTCAATCTGGCAAATCCAATTGGCCAAACGTGGCGTGCTGTAGAAACGATCAAGATCGAACCAGCTATGACCCGCCTCGGGGGTCGCATCGGGGTCCTTTGCGATCACCTCAAGGTAAATCCCATCCGCTAGCCCTAACAACGTGTTGTGGGTGCCATAACGCGGGTGCTGCCCCCCTTGTTGGAGCGCGACACCAAGGCGGTCTTGGACCCAAGCGGTGCCTTCTTCCAAAGACGTGCAAGCAACAGCGAGATGATCAAGAATGAGCATGGTAATGCCTTAAGCGCGCGCTTCGCGAATGATCGCCAAGATGTCTTGCGCGGCTTTCGGGATATTTGTGCCCGGACCAAAGATCGCTTTTACCCCGCTGTCATAAAGGAATTGATAGTCCTGCTGCGGGATAACGCCGCCACAAATCACGATGATATCATCCGCACCAGCATCCTTGAGCGCCTGCACCAGTTTTGGCGCGAGCGTCTTGTGCCCAGCCGCCTGAGAACTGATCCCGATCACATGCACATCATTGTCGATCGCATCCTGTGCTGCCTCGGCAGGGGTCTGGAACAATGGCCCACCGTCTACGTCAAAGCCAATATCCGCAAACGCTGTTGCGATCACTTTCGCACCGCGATCATGGCCGTCTTGACCCATCTTTACGACCAACATGCGCGGGCGGCGACCCTCTTCCTTGGCAAAGTCTTCAACACTTGCCTGAATAGCGGCAAAGCCTGCATCGCCTTCATAAGCCGCGCCATAAACACCCGCGAGGGTCTTTACCTCGGCGCGGTGACGCCCGAATGCTTTTTCCATAGCCATACTGATTTCTCCTACAGTGGCCCGTGCGCGCGACGCCTCAACAGCGGCCTCCAAAAGATTGCCGCCTTCATGCGCACGGCGGGTCACTTCGTCCAAGGTCGCCTGACAGATCGCATCATCACGCGCGGCTTTCGTGGCCTCCAGCCGCTTGATTTGCGACAGGCGCACGGCCTCGTTGTCAATATCCAGAATATCAATCGGATCTTCATTGTCCTTGCGGTATTTGTTCACGCCGACAACAACTTCGGTGCCGCGGTCGATGCCCGCTTGCCGTTTTGCGGCGGTTTCTTCGATCCGCAATTTGGGCATGCCGGATGCGACCGCTTTGGTCATGCCGCCCAATTCTTCGACCTCTTCGATCAAAGCCCAAGCAGCCTCGGCCAATTCATGGGTCATGTTTTCAACGTAGTAAGACCCTGCCAATGGATCGACGACATTCGTGACGCCGGTTTCTTCTTGCAAAATCAACTGCGTATTACGGGCAATGCGGGCACTGAATTCGGTGGGCAAGGCAATCGCTTCGTCCAATGCGTTAGTATGCAACGACTGTGTACCGCCCAGAACAGCGCTCATCGCTTCATAGGCTGTGCGGATCACATTGTTGTAGGGATCTTGTTCCTGCAATGACACGCCAGATGTCTGACAGTGCGTCCGCAACATCGAGGATTTAGGGTCTTTGGGTTCAAATTCGGCCATGATCCGCGACCAAAGCAGGCGCGCGGCACGCAGTTTTGCGGCCTCCATAAAGAAGTTCATGCCGATGGCGAAAAAGAAACTTAGCCGACCGGCAAACTTATCCACGTCCATGCCCCGCGCAATGGCGGTACGTACATATTCACGTCCATCGGCCAGCGTATAGGCCAATTCCTGCACCAAATTCGCGCCCGCCTCTTGCATGTGGTAGCCGCTAATCGAGATCGAGTTGAATTTCGGCATCTCGTCGGTGGTATATTCAATGATATCCGCAATGATCCGCATCGATGGCTCCGGCGGGTACACATAGGTATTGCGGACCATGAATTCTTTCAAAATATCGTTTTGAATGGTGCCAGAGAGCACATTGCGCGGATGCCCCTGCTCTTCACCTGCCACGATAAAGTTCGCCAAAATCGGAATCACGGCGCCATTCATGGTCATCGATACAGAAACCTTGTCCAATGGAATGCCATCAAACAGGATCTTCATGTCCTCGACGCTGTCAATCGCGACACCAGCCTTGCCGACATCGCCCTCAACGCGCGGATGGTCGCTATCATACCCGCGGTGCGTGGCCAGATCGAATGCAACTGATACACCCTGCTGCCCTGCCGAAAGCGCCTTGCGGTAAAACGCATTGGATTCCTCTGCCGTAGAAAAACCCGCATACTGGCGGATCGTCCACGGGCGGCCTGCGTACATCGTGGCCTTTACACCGCGCGTAAACGGCGACTGTCCGGGAATACCGCCCATATGCGGCAATCCATCCGTGTCTTCGGCCGTGTAAAGCGGGCGTACGGGAATACCTTCAAGCGTATCCCATGTCAGCGTGTCTAAAGGCTTGCCACGTAGTTCTTTTTTGGCAATTTCTTCCCAGGTTTTCTTATCAGACATGGGGTCCTCCGAGGGGTAAAGGATAGGGGGTCACGAATTTGTTGAAACTCATTTCGACTTGCCCCTTAGCTTTTGACGCAAGCGCCGCTATATCCAGAGTTATGAAGTTATTGATGAACATCGCGCTTGCCGCACTGATCGCCCTGCCTGCAGCCGCACAAGACCAAACGGTCCTTGAGCGATGGACCGAAGACCGCACGCAAGTCTTTGACGGGGCAGAGATTAATTTGGACGAACTGACTTGGGTGGTCCGGCCTTTGGTGGTCTTTGCAGACACGCCAAGTGATCCGCGCTTCCAGCAGCAGATGGATTTGATCTTAGCAGAAGTGGACCGATTGGCTGAACGCGATGTGATGATCATCGTCGATACGGATGATGAAACGATGTCAGACGTGCGCACCACGCTGCGCCCGCGCGGATATATGATGGCGCTGGTTGGTAAAGACGGGCGCGTCGCCTTGCGAAAACCCGAACCTTGGAGTGTGCGAGAACTGTCACGGTCCATCGACAAAATGCCGCTGCGCCAGCAAGAGATTTCTGACAGGCGCATGGTTTCCCCATAGCGCACGCTACGCAAGATCAGCACGCTGCAAACCAAAGCGCCCTCCTATGAATAATAACGTCATCATGACGACTGTCGCAGGCAGTTCTTCAAGGATGTCGCCGACCACCAGCGCAAAACAAAACAGCGAAACGACGATGATTGCTCCAGCGGCGATCAACCAGTGCACTGGGCCTATCCAGAAACCCGAAAACACCCGGTAGAACGCGCCAAATACAACTAAAGCGGCCATCATCGGTGCAAGAACTGCTAAAGCAAAGAACAGTGGAACGGATGAAAATGGCAGCCCCATCAAGACAACAAAGCCCATAAACGCACCGACACTTGCAGCCAGCACGCCCGCGGCGAATGCCCCTGTATATGGTAGCCAGCCATTCACCTATTCGAATTCCATGATCACTTCGTCCACGGCCAAACTATCACCTGCATCCGCGTTGATCTTTTTGACCACTCCTTTGCGTTCGGCACGCAAGATGTTTTCCATCTTCATCGCCTCCACTGTGCAAAGCGCTTGGCCTTCCTGCACTTCGTCGCCTTCAGCCACATCGACCTTGACGATCAGGCCGGGCATTGGGCAGAGCAAGAATTTCGATGTGTCAGGGGCCACCTTTTCAGGCATCAGACCCGCAAGTTCGGCTTGACGCGGCGTGCGCACATGGACCTTCACGTCAGCGCCACGATAACGCACACGGAACCCGCCAGAGATTTTGCCTATTTTCAAAACCAATGGTGTGCCATCCACCATCAAACGCGCAAGCGGGTCACCGGGTGTCCAATCGCTTTCGACCCGCAAAACACGGTCGCCAATACTGACGTCAGCGCCTGATTTGTCGGCATTGATTGAGACGCTGTGCGCCTCGCCTTGCAGTTTGACGTCCCAGTCTTCGCCAACGTGCCGCTCATGGTTATCCATACGCCCCGAGATGCGCGTGCGGCGAATTTCTGCGACACGGTGCATTGCGGCGGCAGCGGCGGCAATGCGCAAGCAGGCCTCGTTTTTCAGCGCAACACCGTCAAATCCGTCGGGGTATTCTTCTTCGATAAATGCGGTCGTCATATTCCCGCTCGTAAATTTCGGGTGGTCATACACGGCAGCCAGAAACGGTAAGTTGTGACCGATCCCTTCCAACTCAAACCCGTCCAGCGCAAGGCGCATTTCTTCAATCGCACTCGCGCGGTCAGGGGCCCATGTGCACAGTTTCGCAATCATGGGATCGTAGAACATGCTGATCTCGCCCCCTTCAAAAACGCCTGTGTCGTTGCGCACAGCGCGCGTTGGCGTCGCCTCTTCCACTGGTGGGCGGTAGCGTGTCAGGCGGCCGATGGACGGCAAGAACCCACGGTACGGGTCTTCGGCATAAAGGCGGCTTTCCATCGCCCAGCCGTTGATTTTCAAATCCTCTTGCGCAAACGGAAGCTTTTCACCTGCTGCCACACGGATCATTTGTTCAACCAGGTCGATGCCAGTGATCAGTTCGGTCACAGGGTGTTCCACCTGCAAACGTGTGTTCATTTCAAGGAAATAAAACTTGCGGTTCCCGTCGACAATGAATTCAACCGTACCGGCGCTGGTATACCCTACTGCTTGAGCCAGTGCGACGGACTGCTCACCCATTGCTTTACGGGTTTCTTCATCAAGGAAAGGGCTTGGGGCCTCTTCGATAACTTTCTGGTTGCGACGCTGGATCGAACATTCGCGTTCATGCAAATAGACCGCGTTGCCATGACCATCACACAGAACCTGAATTTCGATGTGACGCGGTTGTGTCACAAATTTTTCGATAAAAATCCGGTCGTCGCCAAAGCTGTTGGCAGCTTCGTTCTTAGATGACTGAAAACCTTCGCGGGCCTCTGTGTCGTTCCACGCGATCCGCATGCCTTTGCCGCCGCCACCGGCAGAGGCTTTGATCATCACCGGATAGCCCACTTGGTTCGAGATTTTCACCGCATCTTCGGCGTCTTCAATCAACCCCATATAGCCGGGAACCGTTGAAACATTGGCCTCTTGGGCAATTTTCTTGGACGTGATTTTGTCGCCCATCTTTTCAATCGCACCCTTTGGGGGGCCGATAAAGACAACGCCGGCTTCCGCCAATGCATCAGCAAATTTCGGGTTCTCGGACAGAAAGCCATAGCCGGGGTGCACGGCTTCTGCGCCGGTTTTCTTGATCGCTTCCATCACCTTTTCGATGACGATGTAGGATTGGTTCGCAGGGGACGGGCCGATATGCACGGCCTCGTCTGCCATTTTCACATGCAGCGCATTGCGGTCAGCATCGGAATAGATCGCGACCGTTTTGATGCCCATCTTACGGGCCGTCTTAATGACGCGGCAGGCAATTTCGCCACGGTTGGCAATGAGAATTTTCTTGAACATGTGTTTAGTCCCCAAAACGCAAAACCGCCGCCAAGGCAAAGCCCCGACGACGGTTTTTATTTATTGTTCGCCCGCGATGGGCGCGTGTATCTAAGTTTTTAGCAGCCCGCGACGCCTGCGTTATCGCACAGAACACCTGCAACTGCACCAAGGGCAACCGAACCGGTTCGGTCCGTTCCAAGGATCTCCGAGGCCGCAAGGCCAACTCCAGCGCCGACAACGCCGCGCTCCACGTCGTTCTCAAGGCAACCAGCCAAACCGAATACTGCCACTGCTGCAAGGATGATTGATGTCTTTTGCATAATCTTAAACCTATCGTTGTTTCTGAAGGTGCATCACAATTGATGCGACCACTGTTCGCACCAAACCCCAATTCGCTATGATATCCAATATCATACTTTTTTCGTGCCGAATTTCGGCAAGAAACCGTTATCGGCCCGCTTGGTGAGTAAGCAGGCCGATTAGGGGAAGGGTAACGGTACAGAGAATTAACAACATCGAGCGTGCTGGGAGCCTTCGTTGTTGATCTCACGATGGCGCAGTAATGGGACCAAAGATAGCGGGCATGTTGCGCGCGCCCAAAATCGGCGACTTCCCGCTCAAATTGAGCTGCGCTTGCCGCAATTATTTGGCGCCCGTGCATCATTATTGGTCCAACAAATCAGGGAACGTTTTCTGAACGGCTTTCAGGTCCACCCGCAGCATTGCTTCATAGCTTTCGGGATCAAATGGGTCCTCGGCCGGCACCACTTCGCGCCCGAAAAGCCAGCTGAGACGACCTGCATCCAAATTACCACGCACAAATGGCTCTTCGCCGAAATGCTCTAGCAAGGCGCGCATAAAGCCTTCGTCGGCGCGTCTGTCAGCCGGACGTCGATCAGGGAAACGAATGCGTTCGGTGATTTCCGTGGCCCCATCTTTGTGGGCACGCCGCAGCACGAACTGGAAATCAGTTCCCGGCAAACGCCCCGGAAACCCGCGGTGCTTGTCCATATATGGCAGATTAGCCATGGTTGGCGGTCCTTTTGTGATCGCTAAGGTTCATTAGAGCGGGATATTGTCGTGTTTTTTCCACGGCGTGTGGACCTTTTTGTTGCGCAGTGATGCAAAGGCACGGCAAACCCTTTTACGGGTGGAATGCGGCATTATCACTTCGTCGATCACGCCCTTTTCTGCGGCCACAAACGGGTTGGCGAACCGATCTTCGTAATCTTGCGTGTGCTTTGCGATTTTTTCAGGATCACCCAAGTCGCCACGGTGAATAATCTCGGTCGCACCTTTGGCGCCCATAACAGCGATCTCGGATGTGGGCCAAGCGTAGTTAAAATCACCCTGCAAATGCTTGGACGACATCACAACGTAGGCACCGCCATACGCTTTGCGCGTGATTACCGTAACCTTTGGAACAGTGGCTTCGCCATATGCAAAAAGCAGCTTGGCACCGTGTTTGATCACGCCACCGTATTCTTGCGACGTGCCGGGCAGGAATCCGGGGACATCAACAAGCGACAAGATCGGGATTTCAAACGCATCGCAAAAGCGCACGAAACGCGCCGCCTTGCGGGAACTATCAATGTCTAGACACCCCGCCAAAACCATCGGCTGGTTGGCGACAACACCGACGGTTGAGCCCTCCATGCGGATAAATCCGGTCAGAATATTCTTGGCGAATTCCTCTTGGATTTCGTAAAAATCACCCTCATCAGCCAGCTTTGTAATCAGCTCTTTCATGTCGTAGGGCGAATTTGGATTGTCGGGAATCAGCGTATCAAGACTGTCCTCGATACGGTTCACATCATCAAAGAACGGCCGCACGGGCGGTTTTTGCGTGTTGTTCAGCGGCAGGAAATCAACAAGACGGCGAACCTCGGCCAATGCTTCAACATCGTTTTCAAAAGCAGCATCCGCCACAGATGATTTTCTGGTGTGGGTTGATGCGCCGCCCAACTCCTCTGCCGTGACCACTTCGTTTGTGACGGTTTTCACAACATCGGGGCCAGTAACGAACATGTATGAACTGTCTTTGACCATGAAGATAAAGTCAGTCATCGCAGGTGAATAAACCGCGCCACCCGCTGTTGGTCCCATGATCAAGCTGATCTGCGGCACAACGCCAGAGGCCGTGATATTACGCTGAAAAACCTCGCCGTAAGCGGCAAGGCTGGCAACACCTTCTTGGATACGCGCACCGCCACTGTCGTTAATGCCGATGATCGGTGCCCCGTTTTGAACGGCCATGTCCATGATCTTGCAAATTTTCTTGCCGTGGGTTTCCGAAACGGACCCGCCCATGACGGTGAAGTCCTGAGAGAACACATAAACCAAACGTCCGTTGATCGTGCCCCATCCGGTCACAACGCCGTCACCAGCGGGGCGGTCTTTTTCCATCCCGAAATCAGTGCAGCGGTGGGCCACGAACATATCGAATTCCTCGAATGATCCATCGTCCAGCAACAGCTCGACCCGTTCACGCGCGGTCAGCTTGCCTTTGCTGTGCTGCGCCGCAATCCGGCGTTCGCCGCCACCCAAGCGGGCCGCTGCACGCCGCGTTTCAAGTTCTTGCAAAACATCCATAAGATCACACCCTCGCCAGTTGTTGCCTATGAATAGCCGCTGCGCGCCGCAGAAAGAAGTCTGAATGCGCATATTTGCAAATTACGCTATTTGCAGTTGCCACATATTGCAAATTTGCAAATTTGCCTGATGCATTTGCGCCCTGCAATGCATGGACAAGTATTGCGAAGCTGCCTAAACCAATGTCATGACCACACTTCCAACGGTCCGTTTTCTGGACCGCACCACACCCCCACATATACTGACGCTGGTGTTGATCACAGGCATGTCGGCATTAAGCATGTCGATATTCCTG
>Ga0213868_10002623_pt1 | contig 17113 bp, 10 predicted proteins | sample PICome_9_FD_160087 | JGI IMG/M metagenome (GOLD analysis project Ga0213868, IMG submission 160087) | Coastal seawater microbial communities near Pivers Island, North Carolina, United States - PICO127 | ecosystem: Environmental > Aquatic > Marine > Coastal | place: USA: North Carolina...
TCAGTTTGAAACTAGGAGGATATTTTCGCAAATTAAAATTGAAAGCGAAAGAGCTTCCATGGCGCTTGCTGAAACTTATGGTGAGCCTTTGTGGTGTGTTGGCACTGGTTATCGCAACACTCATTTGCGCGCCGTTGCTCCTACTGTCTCTAACAGTAAGCTCTCTGGAAACGTAAGTGCAGGTGTAGAACCTTGGGCTGCTAATGTATTTACAGAACAATCCGCTAAAGGTACTTTTATACGTAAGAATCCTACATTACTTAAATTGTTAAGAAAACTTAAAATAAATAATAGTGAAATTTGGAACAAGATTCTCGCGGATGGTGGTAGTGTTCAAGATCTATCTGAGCTTGATGGGGTTACTGTTGGGCCACACGAAATCCCTGCAAAAGAAGTATTTAAGACGTTTAAGGAGATTAATCAATTAGAGTTAGTTAATCAAGCTGGTCTTAGACAGCAGTATATAGATCAATCGGTTAGCTTGAATTTAGCTTTTCCTAGTGAAGCAACACCTAAATGGCTTAATAAAGTACACCACGAAGCTTGGAAAAAAGGAGTTAAAACTTTATACTATACAAGAACAGAGTCAGTGCTAAGAGGAGATATAGCACAGCAAGCAATGAACGAAGATTGTTTAGCTTGTGATGGTTAAAATCAAAAAAGGGGTTCACGTAATGTGGACCCCTTTCTGGTTACAGGAACTTTTAGGTATGGTACGCCTATTTTATTTTGTTCCTTTTTCTTTTTTAAACATTAATTTATACATTAAAGAGTTCCATTCACCCTTTAAAAAATCTATTACTTTTTTCATTATTTCCACATGTTAGTTATATTATCGTATTCTTTTGTTGCGTTAAAACTAGGACAAGCTTTACTAGCGAAATCATTATGACCGTGTATCGTAGCGTGAGCGTGTTGTATCTTCAAATACTCTAATATATATACTAAAGCTTCTTTCTGCTCTTCAGTTCTAGTATCTTTAGGTTTAAAATTAACCTTATCAATCCCTCCAACGTAAGCTATTCCAATAGACCCTTCATTATGACCCTTACAATGAGCTCCTGCTCTTTCAATAGGTCTTCCCTCATGCAGAGAGCCATCTAGATAGATTAAAAAATGATATCCAATATCAGACCAACCTCGATCTAAATGCCATCGTCTAACGTCTTCTACAGTAGTATGTCTACCTTCAGGCGTAGCTGTACAATGAATTATAATCTTGTCAATTTTACGCATTTACTTACATATTTTTAGCTATAGTTGCTCCAGCTTTTAAAATTGTTTTGTAATCTTTTCTTTTTTGTTTTCTTGTTTTAGCTTCTGCATCAAAATAAGGTTTTGAAAGATCATAAGCTTCTTTAGCTTTAGCAGTTTTTTCTGATCCTGATGGCATTTTAACCATCTCTTTTCTAGCTTGCTTACCTTTTAATAAACTAAACTTAGTAGCATCTAACTCTGCTTTATTTTCTTGTCGTGTAGGAAGCTTTTCAGAAGGGTGAGCTTCAAACTCGGGGTTGTAATAACCTACATTACCAGGTGATTTTTCTTGCTCTAATGGAGATCCATAATTGTTTGGTGAAGCTTCAATAGCTGTTTTTAAAGCTTCAGGTAGATTAGCTTCCTGCTTAGCTGTTAATTCTTTTAGTGGAGATTTTCCACAAAACTTTTTTTCAAAAGGTGATTTCATAATTTGTTTTTTTTTAATTTATTTTACCATTTTACTTTGTCAGCCCAATAAGCAGCTGAAGATTTTCCTTTAGCTATATTTTTTCTATGTCTAGCTTTAAATGATTTACGTTTAGCTTTCATTTTATCAGATTCGCCTTTTTTTGGAGCTCCAGCTGTGCTAGCTCCCGCTTCTCCAAATCTAATTATTTTTTCTATACCATCGTAACAAGCTTTTACAACGTGAGACTTTCCACCACTTACTTGAGCTTTTGGCTTGTTGCAAGGCATATCTTCTTTAGATATTTTAAGAAATGGTGATTTATTTTGTTTATAAGCCATTTTTATTATCTTTTTTAATGTTTATCCATTTGGATATAGTATAGCCAATTGTTATAACTAATAGAAATATTTTCAAACCGTCTTCTATTTGTGTAAATGTTGTTACGCCTAATGCTCCAGCATTCATTGCGTATATTTTTATATCTGATATACTCATTTTTATTCTCCGCATTTTTTTGATGGATCACCAACCTGTCTCCAGTCTTGCTCCAACCATTTTTTTAAACTGCCACCACTACTAGTTCCAGTGACATTGCTTTTACTAGATCTTTTATACTTGCCTTTAGTGCCTGCGGCTCTTTTAGCGTTTATAACTTTCTGTCTTTCCTCTTTACTCATACTAGCTATTTTAGCTTTAGGTAAGCATACTTTTTTAGTACCTCCGCCTTTTGCTTTGACTTTCTTTACTTCTTTTTTATGTAAAGGCGTATTACCTGGTTGCACAAAAGCCATTAGCACTTACCTTTTTTCTGTTGCTTTGAAGCCCAGATGTTAGCATATGCACTAGGATATACATCGAATTTTCTTCTTGCTGCAGCTTTACACTTAGCTGTTAACTTAACATATAGCGGTGAACTTTCGTTATTTTTCATCTTTATCTTTTTTTTGTAGTTCTAATATTTTTTTAACTCTATTGTTTTCGTTTTTAAGCTCTCTAATTTGCTTTTTAGTTAAGCCAAAGTCTAATAATGTTTTAACTTGATCAGGTTTGTTAGTGTCTTTTTTCATTTTATCAACCTCAAGTTGCAATTCTTGTTTAGGTGTTAAAGGTTCTTTTTTGTCCCAACCACCGTAATATCCAAGACCTAGTTCCCAAGTTCCCCATCCAAGACCTAAAGCTACTTTTTGCCAAAGTGAAGATCTTTCATTTACTAAACCTCTTAAGTTATTTATTTTCTTAGCGACTCTATCAAGTGGAATATTGGTAAAACCAGTTATAACTTGAGCACCCGCCATATAAGCTGGGTTATCTAAGCTAAAGCCTTTTTCTTTCATATCCTTCATATTCCAGCTAAAACTTCTTAATCCACCTTTTATTTTACCTATTTTAGATCCAAGAGGTGGTGAAAAACTTAGTAAATCATCTACTGCGTTTTCGTATTTAGAACCTTTCTTACCATACTCTTCATAAAGGGTTATTAAAGTATTTTTAATAGCTGTACTTGCAGCTCCAAATATACCTAAACCTTTTAACTGAGAATCAATCATTCCATTAGCTACTTTGTAAGCTTTCTCTTCTTTTTTCTTGGCTTTTGCTTCGTCAGTTTCTTCCTCATCATCTCCAAATCCTAAAGCAAATACCGCTTGTTGCAGCGAGTTAAATATTAAATTCTGAATAGCACCGTAGTAAACTATTTTAGATACATTGCTTTTCCAGTCACCACGTTTATTTATAAGATCTTGAGCAGCTCTTTTTTGTATACGAGCATATTGCATTGGGGTGTTAGCCCAAGCAAGTATTACACGACCAGCGGCAGAAGCTTGTTGTTGGCTAATTTTACTAGGTGAACTAGACTGTTGATTTTCTTCCGCTATAGCTTTAAAATCTTCAAAAGCCTGCGTCTCAGCATCAGCATCGCTTAAACCTTGTTTCTTTAAAGCTTCTAATCTATTTCTGTAAAAAGTAGAACCACCAGATGCAATAGCAAAACTATCTGCAAATCTAGTCATAACAAAACCTTTACTAAGTAAAAAAGCAATAGCTGCTTTAGGTTTATTTTGAGACTCTCTAACTGCGTCAGCAATTTCAGATTCACTTACATTGATCTTAAGACCGTTTCTACGTTCTACTAAGTAGTCAGAGTTCATAAGCGTCATAAAATCGCCCCAAAACTGTTTTTGGTTTGCAAACGCTCTTCCCGCCTTTATTATATTATTATCACCTAAGTTTATGAAGTTTACCGCAGATATAGTTTGTAGTAGTGCAGATCTTGTATTTAAGAACATTACAGCACCAACAGAGTTGTTTAACCAGTTAAGTAATCCCTCTGTAACTCTATTACCACCTATTGGTCTATTAGTACCAGCTTTCATTCTACGTATAGAATCTTCCATAGCTTCACGCCATCTAGTTCCATATGCAGCTTCCATTTTATTGATATTATCTTCAGAGAATATAATATCAATGTTTTCTCTCCACTCTTGCTGGTATTCAGCTCTATTAACTTTGTTAATACCACCAATAATATCTGTGGTGATATTACCGCCTAACCACTCTTTGTCAGGTTTTGGATATTCTTTACCTTTTTGTATAACTATAAGTTCGTTTGTAAATTCGTTTAACTTAGGATCGTTTTTAACAAAATTATTTAGCTCTTTAATATCTTTTTTAGATAAACCAGGTATAGTCATACCTTGCTTAGTCCAAGCAGCGACACGCACTGCATGAGAGTAAGTGAATTTACCAATACCAGTTTCTTTACTTAAAGTTTTAGGTAATGTTTTAAGCTGTGTTTTTAAAGCTACAAAATCATTTGCAGCAGATATCTTAGCTTGCGTAACCGCAGACTCAGCTCTATTATAGGTATCAAGCAAGTTTGTTTTTAAGAAAGCCATTTGAGCATCTCCTTTTTTACCTTTACCTATCATCTTATAAAGTAAACCCGTAAAATCTTCAGCGGATGGTGGAATAAGGAAAGCATATTTACCTTTGCTAGCACCAACTGTTTTAGCTCTAGCAGCAGAGTATTTTTTATAAGCTTCAATACCAGATGAATCTTCGATCATATCATTTACGACAGTATCAAAGGTTTGTCTTTTACTAGCTTTTGCTAATTGAACTTTAGATTTAACGTCGATCTGACTTAATACATCTTTAACTGCTTTAACGTTTCCTGTATGATCGTCTGCGAAATAAAAGTCGTTATAACCTTCAGCTGCTTTACCCATAATCCACCCAGCTTTAGCCTGTGGAGTTCCATCGCCTAAACCAGTAATATTAGCAAGTGGAATATCAAGTCCCATGCTAGCCAAAAATTCTTTAATTGGTCCAGCCGCATCTGCAGGTCTTGCCGTTAAAACAAATACATCTTTAGTTCCACGCTTGTCTGCTATAATTTTAGCTACATCTAACAGTGGTCCTTTACTTCCTTGCATTACTTTACTAAACTCAGAAAAATCCCATTGAGCTCCTTCGGCTTCCATGTTAACTGCTTCTTTAGCAAATGTAGCAGCGTCTATTTTACCAGTAGTTCCATCAGGCATTGTGTATAAAACGTTACTTTTAGTTCTAGCTAATGTATCGTCAAAATCAAATACTCTAATTTTCTTTACAGGTTGATCTAGTTTTCTAGCAAGTTCTAAAGACTTATCAGTTTTAGCTAAAGCGTTTATCAAAGCTTGAGTGGTTACCGGTTTATCGTAAGCTATAGCATCTGGCAATAAATCATTATCTAAATTATTAGCTTCTCTTCTAGAGGCCTTAGCTTTAGCGTTAACTTTAACACCTGTAGATGTAATGTTGTATGTTTCATATACAGTTCTACCATCAGCTAAAACTATATTGCTAGGATCGATACCGCCTCCAGTTAGTCCTACATTTATATTAAAGTATCTAGCCCATATGTTGTCAGACATTTTCCACCCTTCTGGGGTCATTTCAGTATAATTAAAAGGCTTACCGTTAAGCTTGATGCCTTTTAGCTTTTTATCATCTGCGTAAGGTAGCGCGCCTTGAAAGTAATTTTTTTCAACACCTTTAAAGTCTTTATTTAAAGTTCCAGCAAAAGCAGAATTAAATAAGTATTTAGAAACTAAACTAGCTGGCATTGTGTGTTCTTCTACAATTCCGCTAGAAACATCTTTAGCATAAAACTTGATTGGTGCAGATGTTCTAACAAAATGACCCATACCTTGACTGGTACTACCTAGTAAAGCTATTATAAAAGATGCGTTATTTTTGTCTTCTTTCATTAAAGTTTCAAAAACTTTAAAAACTTCTTTTAAGCCATCTAGTTTCTGCTGTTGCTCTTGTTTAAACTTTTTAGTGTTAAACTTTTTTATAAACGCCTCGCTAACCTTGCCATATCTACCCCCGGTTACATAAGTTTTTCTACTTACAGCTTGAGATATGTTTTCATTTTCTTTAGCAAAAACAGCGTTTTCAAGCAACACACCTAGCTCACCGATACTTCCATCTCTTTTCACCAAACCTGAAGTAAAAAAGAAATTTCTTTTAGCAGCGCTAGTACCTGCGTTAGCAAAAGTACCATTAGTGAAAAAAGACTTTGGAACTCTGGGGGCTAACACGTTTAAAACCCAGTCTTGCATTTTTCTAACGTCTTCAGGGTTTTTTGCACTAATAAAATCAACACCAATTGTTTTAGCTATAAATTTCCATTGCTTGTTTTCAGCTGCTAATTCGTCAGATACTTTTTCAAACTTTTGGTTTTCTAAAAATATATTTACTTTCTTACTAGCCATAGCTTTAGACTTACCAGCCGCAACATCTTGCTTAGCTTCTAAGCTTAAATCTGTATCAGATCTTACAATTTCATTAGTTACTAACTTACCGTATAAACTAGCAATACCTTTTAAAGCTTGAGCTTGTGGTGATCTAGCATCAAACCCTTCAGCTTTTTTACCTTCAACAATACCAAACGTTTCTAAGAAATCAGCTTTACTAATTCCTTTGTTTAATTTAAACGGAGCAAGTCCAGCGCCTTTACCTAATCTAGCTTGTTTAGTATAAAAAGCATTAAGCAAACCTTTCGGCACGCCAGTAGACGTACCTAAGAGCTTCTCTGTTGCAGCTTCTACAACTGCCCCTTCTGGTAATATCTTTAATAATTTATCTGCATTCTTATTGACAAATTGCTGAATAGCTGTAGCATCGCCTTTTGATAAGTTAGCTGTAGCTACTGTGAGCTTTTTAACTGGTATACCAATTTCAGCTGCAATAATTTCAGGAGCTAAGTCACCAAGTTTTTTAAACGTTAGATTTTTAGGATCGATGCCTTTAATCTTCTCTTGTACTTGCTCTTTAATTTTAGTGACAGCTTCGTTTGAAATAAACGAGCTTGGCTTTATTTTTCTAGTAACAGGTTTTGTAGGTACTTCAACATCTTGCTCTGTAGCTGTTTGGCGTTGCATTTTTTCAGTAACGCCTTCTTGTGACTCAGATTGTATAATCTCATTATATCTAGGATCAGCTTCATAAAACTCTTGTAACCTAGCGTCAAACAAGCTTCTTCCTGAGGCAGACTTTGCGTTCAAGTAACCCATGACGCTGTCATTTCGATCTGGTGTCCACTTATCTATTAAACCAACTAACCCCCTTTTTTCATCTAAAGCAAAAGTTCTAGCTATGTCGTCAATAACGTCTTCGCTTAAATTTATGTTACGCATACGTCTTTTAGCTTCATCAACTAAAGAATATGCAGCCATAATAGTAGCATCTTTCTTTTTGTTAGAATCAAGAAGATCTGGCTTCATAGCTTCAACTTCTTGATATACTCTTTTACTAGCTTTAACATCGCCTAAGTCAACCTCAGCTTCTACATCTGTTGGGGCTTTTATATCTACTTCTGCTCCTTTTGTAGCTGCTTTTTCAAGACCCTTAGAAAGTCCCTTACCTTTCTGTACGCTTCTATTGTAATCTCTAACAAAGTTTAATACATCTTTTCCAGTTTTAAACTTAACGTTTAAACCCATTGCGCTTAAAGCTCTACGTATGAAATCACCTATTTTAGTTGTAGCTTTTTCATTAAAAACAATATCACCACTCTCTAATCCTTCACTAGCAAGAGTTAAAACCTCTTCCATAGTATCTGCTTTAGATATATCAGCATCTTCAACATACTGATTAAATCTATCTAAAAACTTAGAACTAGTAAATGTTATGTCTTTACTGTTTTTTAATTCTTCTAAAAGAGATGTACCTAAAGCTATTGCAGCTTCAGGTTTATTTTTAACAGTTTCAAACAAAACTGCATGACCAACCTCGTGTTGAGCAGTTGTCATTACATTGTCTTGCGCTGCAGATTCTTTGTTTAAAATTATAATTCTTTTACCGTCAGGCATTACTACAAATGTACCGTAGTCTTCAGAGCTTTTAGCGTCAATATTTCCACCTTGCTCTTTTAAAGTTTCTATAGCGGAAGCTACATCAGCTTCGTTTTCAAAAGTTTCAAAGCCGGTTCCAACTTGCTCAGCTATAACTTTAGCTCCTTTTTCTACTTTAGCAGTTTTATCAGCTATAACTATATCGTTTAATTCTTTATCTATTTCACTAAGTCTTTCTGACTCCGTTTTTGTTAAGCTAGAATTATCAACTTGCTTTATAGTGTTTTTTAGCTTCTTTTGCTCTATCATTAAATCAACTATTGCTGGTTGATTTTCTGCACTTATGCCTAAAGGTTTTAACCTATTGACAGATCCTTGAACTTCTCTAGCTCTCAACTTAACATCGTTAGCTTGATCTATAGTTATATCACCAACTTCAACTTGCTTATCTGCTTTAGCGTCTATAGCACTTAATGATCCGGGGATTTGTGATATTTTAATTTCAGCTTCAGATGTTGGGGTCTCTGGGTTAAAAGCTTCTATAACATTATTGGAATCAGATGTTTTTAACTCCTTGTTTATATTTAAGTTTGTAATACCAGACTTAACAGCTTTAACTGCTTGAGCAGAGTTAATTGGAGCTCCGTAAGTTAAACCACCACCAACTCCTTGTATAAAAGAATCAGCTACGTTTTTAAATGGATCGACTCCATTTATCATATTTTGAGTAATAGCAGTAGCAACCTCTTCAACGCCCTGACCAACCATAGAAGCTGGTGCTCCAAACTTAGTTAAAGCAGATCTATACATATCTACAAGTCCTTGTTTAAATATTTTTATGCCTTCTTCTTTACCTTCTTTTATTAATATATCCTTATATACCTTACCTATAGTTCCAGTACCTATAGAGCTAAAAACGCTTTCAGCACCTGCTAAGCCTAGACCTTTTATGATGTTTTCTGCTTCAGATTGTCCTACATTTTTTTCTCTTTGTTCTTTTATTTCTGGACCAGCAAAAGCTATTGTACTACCAGCAGCTAATTTACCTGTGCCAACGGCAGCTCCTCCCACCATCATAGACATACTTACTGGTGCGCTTTCTGCTAAACCACTAGCTAGTTGTTTAAAACCGTCTGCGTAGTTGCCTTCTTCAAAGTTCTTATAAATGCCTTGGTGATCGTAATTAGCTTTATTATATATATCTTGTGACTCTTGAAGTTTAGCACTTTCTGCTTCATAAAACTCTAGTACAGGGTTTTCTAATCCAGTTTTTTCTTTAAACTTTTCAGCGCTAGCTTCTATATCTAAACCTGTAGCATTAGCTAACAAGTTTTGAGGTAAAGCAAATAAATCATATATAGTTTCTGGAACAGAAGCTATCATTTCACCCAAAGTTGTACTACCTTTCTTGAAGTCAACTAAAAGTTTTTCACCAAATGACATTGTGGCTGCTTCTTTTTCTTTAGCTTTTTTAGCAGAGTATTTATCAAACTCGTCTTTAGTTACTTCATTGCCATCTATATTAAATGTTTCAACAGAGTCTTCTAACTTAACTTCTGGTGATACCGAAAAACCATCTTCCAATGTTAATTCCGTAGGTTTTGGTGCTGGTTGTGGTCCTACCGACGGAGCACTTGCACCCACTGCACCGTCTTTTGTCTTTACTGTACCTAAATCCACTTCCTCTAAAACCTCAGTTTCAACTACCTCTTTAGTAGCTGGCTGGTTGATTTTTTTCCACTCTATTACTTTAGCTTTAATTTCATCTACAGATAAACCTTGATCTTGTAGTGAAGCTACGTAAGTTTCTAATTCGTTCATTTAACTTAATTTAATTCGTTATCTTTCAAAAATTTCTGAGCTTTAGCTTTCTTAGCTTCAGCTAGATCAAACACCACAGCGTCTGCCTGAACCGTAGGAAATTGGTTCGTAGTAAATTGTTTCAGATAATTATTCATAAAGTATTCTTTATATTTCTTTTCAAATAAAACTTTTTTATCTTGCATTAGTGGCAAGTCTTCTGTGTAGCTCCAAGAACTATCGCCAGCATTAGCGTTTTGGACCATTTGATCGTCCTCTTCAACGCTTGTACCTTTAGATATATAAACGTTCCAAGCTGCAACAGCGTCTTGCTCAGAGCTTAGTAAACCAGCAACCTCAGCGTTTATAAACGGAGTCACTTTCTTTTCTATTTTATCTAAATCGTATTTAAGTATGTTTCTACCCTTTCCATTTCCGATGTCTATGATCTCGTAATCAGGAGTGCCATCAGGATTCATAATTACATATTCTTCAGTTATTTTAGCTTGAGCTGCAAGCTCTCCGTTTTCACCAACCATGTCAGGCGAAAACAAACCAACTTCAGTCAACAAATTCAACATATTTTTATCTATATCTGGAGTAGGTGCTACTAGTGAAGTGTTTGACTCGTTTAAAGCATTTAAAGCCGTATTGTTTATAACTAACGGCTCTTGAAGAGCAGGGCCAGTAAAAACAATTTGCTGAGAACCACCTGGCAGTAAATCTAAATAAACATTATAACCGTCTGACTTAGAAAAACCAGGTTTAGCTGTCATAATACTGTTAGCAGCTGTGTATTTAAAGTCATTGTTTGAATCAAAGTTTGGATCATCTGTTACGCTTAACTCTGCTAAAAGTGAAGATATAAAATCTAAAGATAACTGTGGAGCTTCTTGCAGATGTTTAATTTCTGACAACTCATAAGCGCAAGTTTCGTCTTGACAATTGTTTGAGTCTACAGCTAATTTTAATTTAGCATAAACTCTTCCTGTGTTTCTATAAGCATTGTCTAGTATTTGAAAATTGTAATCGCTAACACCTGACGTAAAGTCTTTGTTATAAGCAATAGCATCACTTTCGTTAAACTGCTGTAAAAAAAGGTTTTGATTTAAGTTGTTTTCCATTTTTTATTTTTTAATTTCCACCACCTATTAAACTACCACCAATAGATGCTAGTGACCCAAACATACCGGTCATAGCGCCTGTTTGATCTGCCTTAGCCTGTGCTGTGGCTTGTGCAGCACCAGTTAATTGCGAAAGAGTTCTACTTATGCGACCTTCTTCTCTAGCTTCTTTAGCACTGAACTTAAATTGTTTTCCGGCTGCTTGAGCTGCTTGAACTCTTTGTTCCTCAGACATTTGAATATTTTGAAGACGTATTTTTTCAGCCATTTTAGCTTCTTGCATTTGTTGTTCTCCAGCTGCTCTTTTTTCTTCGTTGGATTTTTCTTGTTGTTCTATATTAGCTGCAACTCCTTTTTTACTTCTTAAAGCAGCATTTGCTAAAGCGGTAGCTCCACCAGCTCCAGCACCTGTAGCCCTCATAGTGTCTAATGAAGCTGCTAAAGCTAAATCACTTTCTTCCATTTGAATTTCAGCGGCTTGAGTAGCAACGCCTAAATTAGCGAAGGGGTTAGAAATTTTACTAGACATATCCACAGCATATCCAGCTACGCTCTTAACGTCTTCATAAGGGTTAATAATTTGTGATCTATGTGTTTCTAAATGATGCAATCTTTTTGCTAACCTTGCTTTCTCTGCAGCTGCTGCTCTAGCAGCTCGCTTGGCTGAACTAGATCCAATTAATCCACCGATTATACTAGCGCCTGCTCCTATTATTGCTCCTGCTCCTATTGGCATGTCTTTGTATTTTTATATTTATTTTTCATTTTAAAATCCGTTTGAAAAAGTGTAGTTAGAAGATACCGCAAAGATTTCTTTATAACCACCTTGATTTGTTACGTTGTCTGTTGAAATAGTCACGTTTGTATAAAAACCTTTTAAACCAGAAGATTTACCAACTAATGTCACACCTACTTGTTCGCTGAAAATAACTTCGCCGTTAAAAGCAGTTGATGAATTAACTATATTTGCTACATATTTATTTTCTTTTCTATCAAAACCCGCTCTATTTATGGGAGGTATTAATTGTGCTGGATATTCATTTCCAAAGTTGTCATAACCTCCTTGCTCGTAGCTATATATTTTATTAGACGTGTCATAAGCATATCCAAAATTTTCATTATAATTAGGTATAAAACCTGTCCCATCAGAAGTTATAGATGTAACTTCCCAACCACTAGTTCCTTCATAACTAATAGTACTAAATACTTTTTCATTACTAACCTGCGGGTTAAATACAAACGATATAGATGAATTACCCTCTAATCCATAAAACAAATTATAGTTAACATTTTGATCGTGGTGTTTGTATATTTTACTGCCATTTGTCGTGTAGTAATTATTAGATAGACTAAATATTTGACTAGGTTTATAAGTGTAAAAACTAACCCAACCTTTAACGTTTTCATCAAAAGTTAACGTTCTATAAGGTAACTTAGGATTTGACGGTTGAATAGATAAAACATATTCTTTAGAGTATATGTCCCATCCACCTATTATTTTTCCTTTACCAAACGATGGAGAGTCAACAGAAGATATAGTATCTCTAAAAAACGCTCTCATACCTGTATTTGATATTTCAACTAAGCCTCCATTACCGCCTAACCTCATAACAACATTATGGGTTGGGTCTACAAAGTATTTATGGAAACCGTAAACTGCAAAACTTTCAGGATGAGTGCCTATCCCGTATTCGCCACCGTAAGGTTGTATCGTACCAATAACTAAATTTGAAGATGTTACGGCTCCACCACCTTCAGCAGAGTATATAGCGTCTTTATCTATCAAAGCTCTTGATACTTTTAATTCTTGAAAAACAATAAGGTTTGTATCTTCAGCATATAGTAACTGTATTGAACCATTAGCTGGATCAACACTTTTAGTTATTTCTTCTCCTACGCTAAAAACATTAGTTTGATTTATAGAAGTTCTAGAATTAAATATACCAGAGTATATTAATCCATTTGGCTTAACAGAAGACTTAGGAGTGTCTTCAACTATATACGCTCTAACGCCGTAATCAGTCGATGTATTATTATAACCTGCTCTTATTCTACTTTCTTCAACAAACCAAACCTTAGGCTCAGAAACCACTTGTTGATTGAAACCACCAATAGATTGAGGTATACCCATGGATCCATTCCATAATATTCCTCCTATATTGTTAGCCGTAGGATCTTTTACTTGTTTTTTAAGTAAAAAACTATTAAAGTATTTAACTTCTATTATTGCTGCCATTTGTTTATATTATCACTTAACTTTTTATTTAATTACTAAAACTTAAGGTTGGTTACTTATTATAGCTGTAGCTTGAGTGTTATTTGAAGGAAACGTGCTAAGGCTTGTAATTTCTATCTCAAAAGTATAACTCTCATCAAATAGGTATACAACTTCTGTAGAGTCATTTTGAGCTGGAACTCCAATCGTCCCAGTGCTTAAATTAGCAACAACCCCACTATTGTCAGATATCTCTAAAGCATAAGATATATTTAAATCCGTGTCTCCAGGTCCAGATGTAACACCTCTAAGTTTAAACGGAGCTCCTTGGAACGGTGCGTTGACTATCGTAAAACCACCATTAGTTGTAACTTGAGGAGGATTTCCACAGGCGTCGCCAGCATTATTATTCATACAAGCAGAGCTAACTCCGCCATCATAGGTTATATTAAGTGCATATGTATATTCTACTTGAAAAGTACAATCTACAAAAAGTCCACCACCATCTGATAAAGTAACCGTAATATCATATACACCTGCGGGCGTCTCAAATTGGGTTGGAAAAACCTTACCCCAATCACTTTCATTTGGAAACTCTTCGTTTATGGTATTTCCTATAGTAAAAGCTAAAGGAGCTTGTGGACACTCTAAACTCCAAACTAAATCTAATTGATTTAAGTCTGGCGTATCACTACCATTTACACCTTCAAACACGTGAATTGGATCTTGAGGCCCTGTTTTAGTTCCTATAATAATACGAGTATCAGGACAGTTAAGAATTTGCGGCTCAACGTTAACTAAAGGCACAGGCAAGTAAGCTATAAAAGGCGGCGCGTATGGCGGGTTAGGATCTTGATTCGGATGGTTAAAATGTATTTCAAAAGTTAAATCGTTTACGTCATTAGTAACAGCCAGTTCACTATAAGGAGCTGCTACTTTCATTTTAAAAGTTCCGTTGTTGTTAGACTCTAGGTGGAAGCTGTCTATGTAAGGATTTCCTAACAAGTTATTTGTATTAGATGGGCTACCTTGTTCATAGACACTAACTAGTTCAGCTGTCGCGTCAGGTAGTGGTGTTATAGATTGTTCGTTTATTAAAACAGCTTTAAAGCTTTGAACAAAAACACCACCATTCGCATCGCTTTGTCTAGTTTCTTCTGTTAAATCAGTTTGCCAGTTGACTACTTTTGTGTAAATATTTCCACTAGGACCATCAGATATAGCTTGATTTAACTCGCTAACCAAACCGCTTGTAGATGTTTCCCAATATATATCTAGCAAAGATTTTTGAGCTTCTACTTCATATATGTTTAAAGCTCCTCCAGCTGTAGGATAACCACTAGCTGGAACCTGAACACCCGCTTGCTTGGTTGTGCTGATTCTAGCAATCAAAGGATCCGAATCCTGATTATAGAAAAAATCAGGTTTTCCTGGGCTTGAAAAGCTTATATACTGGTCTGTAGGACTAAAACTTCCGTTATTGGTATCTGGTGGATTTGATACTGTTAGTGTAAAAGGAGAGTTTGGTGCAGGGTTATTAGGGTCTATGCTGTAATCCTTGGGGTCTTGTGTTGACTGTATGCTAGTAATAACTGTATTACCGTCTGGATATATAACACTTTGAAGTTCATCTCCAACTTTAAGCCTTAAATAAAGACTAGCTCTTTGTTGAATCTCTAAAGGTGTAGAAGGAGGGTTTTGTGACACAGGTATCAACTCTAGTTGGTTCGAAGGGTTGTTACTATCTGGCCAGTTTGCTGCAACAGTTCTTGATTGTCCTTTTCTTCTTGTAGCAGGATCTGATTCTGGTATTTCAAACAAGTCGTCTATAGTTCCAATAGCTGAAGCTATATCTCCAACTCTTTTTGGGAAAAATTGAATATTATCAAAAAACGCTACGCCATATGTAAAAGTAATTACAGTTCCCGCAGAAATCTCAACAGAACCACTAAGTGAAATTTCTTTTGCAATAGTATCTACGGCTTTAACAAATAAACCAGGTGGAATTCCTATAGCTTGAACACCCATACCAACTTCTATACCTGTCACGCCGGCGGTAGGATTTAAAGAAACAATTGTAGACCCTCCTTGTGGTGACGCAATATTGGTAATCCTAGTAAACGCTATATCTATTTCTTTATCACAAGCTACTCTAGGCCATAGCTTAACACTACTTCTAAACTGCTTTTGAGTAGGTCCAAGCTCTTGTAAATCTCTGGGTATTTTATTTATATTATCACCAAATAAAGATACATGAGACGTTTCAAAAGCTTCTTTTTCTGCATCTAAAGGGTAACCCACCATAATTGGAGCTACATACGCGTTATAATAATCTTGCTCTGTTTGTTTTACAACCACTTTAAAAGAATACCATCCTAATGGATTATAGTCATTAGAATTTTTATCTCCATTGTAGAGACCTGGACTATCTAAGTAACTAGATGGTATTAAACTGTTAAATATAACTTTAAGTGACTCTCCATCAAATGCTGATGGATTATTTTGTTGATCTGATTCGTTTCTAAAAGGATTGTATATAGTAGAGGCTATATAAGAAGGTATTGAATTGAACTCAGACTCTGAAAGTATAACAGTAGACTGTCTTCCAAATCTATCCGCTAAAACTATACCTACTTCGTAGTTTCTATTTTGTTTTAAAGAAGCATTTGGATATTCTATTTTGCTAGTTCCAAATTGATTTAAAATACCTGGCCCAAAAGCAAACTTTTCATTCGCAGCAAGGTTGTAGTCTAGAAAGTTAGGCGGCATATGCTTATCTTGATAATTAGCATACACAATTCTATTACTTATTATTTCTTGAGACTGAGCTCTTACCGGCACTTTGTCATATACCCTAGTGTTTTCACTTTCTGGAAGTGTTTTAAAAGGAGATTTAGAACCATATTCGTAAGTAAAATATTTATCATTTCCAGAAAAATTAGTAGAATTTACAGGTATAGTATCTACTACTTTTATAGCTATTTCATTAGATTCTTTATACAGTATATCTATTTCTTGTATCTTAAGATCATTTTGTATGTCTCCTGCACTGTAAGGTAGTGGTACGTTTAAAGTTATTTTATTAACTTTATTTTCCATAAAAGAAACCTCTGTACTTTGATATGCTTTTTTCTCGTCGCTTATTTCAACTTCACTTTGAACATCAAAAGTGTCTGGGTTTTCTGCTATAAAATCTTCTGCTAAAAAATAACCATCTTGTTGAGGTATAAAACAAGGTTGTGTAAATGGTGCAATCAAAGAATACTCTCCGTCATCAAATTTAAATCTGTAAGAAAATCTAACAAACTTGTCTTCTAAATAATCAACATTAGCAGTTGCCGCGAAGTTTGAGTCATAATAAGGATTTGGTATAGCAAGTAAAACCTCTTCATTTGCAGCTAAAGCAGGATTAGGTGCTTGATCTACTTCTATTTTTAAAGTTGGATAAAAATCAGTTCCATCAGATGTAGAGTCTCTTTGTACAGAAACAACTTTAGACCCAGTATCTACAACACTTGTACCAATTACTTTATAAACACTAAAACCTACACCTCCTGTTACTGTTTCAGCTAAGTTTACATAACCAGTGTAGTTTGTTAAATAAAACTCTGTGCTTGGTGGTGTAGTTTGTGGGGTAAAAACAAAACCATTACCCTTTGGCGGTAAGTACTCTGATATAGCATCCTTCATTGTTGTTTCTGGTGAAGAAAAAACAAGAGTTTCAGATAAAGCAATTGTTACGTTTTGACTTAAAGTCACGGTAGAAGTAAGGGTATCTATATCTATAATAAAAGTATTATAAAGAACCCCATTACCGCTGCTTGTTAAAACATCTCCATTGTTTAAATCAGCAATACTAGCACATACAACTGTGTTTATGTCAGTTGAAGCAGCATCAGGCGTTGTCGTTAAAACCACAGCTTCCGGGACGATACTTCCTTGATACAATTCTATTGACTGATAA
>Ga0213868_10002624_pt1 | contig 17112 bp, 11 predicted proteins | sample PICome_9_FD_160087 | JGI IMG/M metagenome (GOLD analysis project Ga0213868, IMG submission 160087) | Coastal seawater microbial communities near Pivers Island, North Carolina, United States - PICO127 | ecosystem: Environmental > Aquatic > Marine > Coastal | place: USA: North Carolina...
GCCCTTATTGCCGAAGAAGCTCGCTTAGCTGAGGAAGCTCGTATGGCTGAGGAATCTCGCTTGGCTGAGGAATCTCGCTTAGCTGAGGAATCTCGCTTAGCTGAGGAAGCCCTTATTGCTGAAGAAGCTCGCTTAGCTGAGGAATCTCGCTTAGCTGAGGAAGCCCGTATTGCTGAAGAAGTTTGCTTAGCTGAGGAAGCAAGATTGGCAGAGGAAGCTAGATTCGCTGAGGAAGCCCGTATCGCTGAAGAAGCCCGTTTAGCTAAGGAGGCTAGATTGGTTGAGGAAGCTCGCTTAGCGGAAGAAGCAAGATTGGCCGAGGAAGCTCGAATCGCTGAGGAAGCTCGCTTAGCGGAAGAAGCAAGATTGGCCGAGGAAGCTCGAATCGCTGAGGAAGCTCGTTTAGCTGAGGAAGCACGTATCGCTGAGGAAGCTCGCTTAGCGGAAGAGGCTCGTATTGCTGAACAAGCTCGCTTGGCTGAGGAAGCAAGATTGGTTGAGGAAGCTCGTATCGCTGAAGAAGCTCGTTTAGCTGAGGACGCTAGATTGGCTGAGGAAGCACGTATTGCTGAGAAAGCTCGCTTAGCGGAGGAAGCTCGTATTGCTGAGGAAAGAAGATTGGCTGATAAATCTCGCCTACTTGATGAAATTCACTTAGCGGAAGGAACCCGTACCGCCGAAGTGAGTTGTAGAACCAAGAATGAAGCCTATACAATTGGTGTTGAAAATGTGACTTTTTTGTCTCGAAGCAAATTGGAAGACATGAAATACGCAGAACTACGTCAACTTTGTAAAGATTTATGCATTTCAGCCGCTGGTAAGAAGGATGATCTTGTAAGTAGGCTTGTTGACCACCACGATCATATTGGAGCAAAAGAGGAAGATGATGACGTTGTTCCAAATGAGTGTGAGACTTCTACAGATTTGTCATGTTTGTCATACAGAGAATTACAACAAATGTGTCGTGATTTAGGTTTAAAAGCTAGTGGCAAAAAGGACGACTTTGTTCAAAGAATTAAAGAGCACCAATCGCAACCTCTCAAAGACACCGATGAAATTCAAGAAGAAAGCGAGGAGCTTGATTACAGCACTTGGAAGGTTGCTGAACTCAGAACAGAATGTTCCAATAGAGGCCTTGAATCGAAGGGTTTAAAGAAAGCAGAGCTTGTAGCATTGCTTTCTAGTCAGTAGATCTTATTTAATTTCTATGAAATTCGCTTATTCTATTTCATGCTAGTAGTTGGTAATTATTTGAAAACAAAGGAGAATCGTTTTTTAGAGCCGATCTGCTTTGAAGTAAGTCCGATTTTGTAATGGAGGAACAAATCCGTGCGATAAGCACAAAATCCTCACATGTCTTACTTGACGTTTATTTCTCTTTCTCTGGGAACCATTTTATCCCACTGATGAAACTTTCATGGATTGATTCAAGGATTTTGTGGTGTTCAAACCAAAATCTGTTCCATACAGTGCGTAAAAAGCTGTATCAATCTCATCATCTGTATCTTTGTAGGTACCACCCTGCACCAACGGATTTTTATGTTGCGATCCCTGGAATGGCACTCGCGAGGTGCTTAATATAGATGTACATATATACATCTGTAAGGAATGCATAGCGAATTGAAGGAGCACTGATTTGTTCTACGATCGAATTCAGTCTATATTGCATTGAACTATATCAGGAAAAAGGGCCAGGATGGAACTCGACCTCGACATAATTTGTAATTTCATCTCGTCCATGACGGAACCGTGTATTATCATCTTGATCATAGCTTAATATAGGTGTACATATATATAGATCTGTAAGGAATGCATAGTGAATTGAAGGAACACTGAGTTGTTCTACGATCGAATTCAGTCTATATAGCATTGGACTATATTGGGGAAAAGGGCCAGGATGGAACTCGACCTCTACAAGACCATCGCGATACGAAACTCGAACGCGTACCCCTGAACCCTGAAGAGTGACTTTTCTTTCCTTTTATGTTTGAAATCTCTGTTCTTTTCCGATACAAAACGTTCGTATTTCGGTCCATGTCACTATTTTCCAAACATTTTCTTCTCCTTTGCACATATATGGCAACAGTGAAGTCATTCAGCAATGAAATTTATAATGTTCGGGGGTCAGGTTGGACTAGTCCGGACTGGAGATGGGGCTATTCTGTAGGAACTGGACATGATTGTGCTATGATTTGCCGTAAAAAATACGCACAAAAGAAGTCACGTTCTGATTTAATTCAGGCACTCTGGGATCCATTAAAATGTTCAGACGGACGGCGGCAACCGTGTTTTGAAGAAGTCAAATTAATTTTGGGACTTGCGTGGCAGAACGCTAGATGGGATGGTTCTGATGGCGGCCCTGGAGGTTACGGTGATGTTCTTGCAGTGATGGCTGATGCGAAGAGATATGAAACAGGAGATGATGCTGTGGACGCAAGAATATTTTCAGAAGACATGTTGTCAAGAGTCCATCTCATTTCGTCTGAACATTCTCTTGAAAAATTAAAGGGTATTCGAGAGCTGTGTGGTAGCGATTACGATTTGTTGAGAAGAAAATGCTCTGCGTACGTTCTTTCAGAAATGGGTTTTATAGAAAAAGGATTTTAAAAATTGCGGTTGATTCACCCAAACTTTTTATAAACTACTTGGTAAGACAGCCAAAGATATCATCCTTCAAGGTTGTTCTTAAGGCAAATAGCGATGTAACTACTACCAATGTTTTCACCAATGTAGCATTGCTTCGACGCAATTTAAGTAGCTCTTCTTCTTCTAAGTCAGCCGCAAGATTGGAGTTTTGTTTTATTTCAGCCGGTTTTCGACTTTCTTTCCATAATTCATCATTGAGTAAACGCTTTGTCAGGTTCTCAACCATGTAACATGCCAAACCGTCAAATAGCATTAACGACAACAACAGTAATTTAAATGGCTTCGATGACATAGGCGCCAACTGCAGGACTTTATTCAGACTCGGTTGTACTTCTAAGACCATGGCGATGCTGAAAAAGATGGATGCACTCGACCATAAACAAAAAGTTCTTGATTCCAAGAGACTTCCAACAAAAGGTTCACCAGCGTGATTGAAAATCGATATAATGGCGTTTTGAAAAATAGAAAGAATAAGCACTGCATTTGTAACAAGATTGGGTTGAAAAGGTCTACGGCCCAAAAAGCTTCCTCCCTCCTCAGCACTGATATTTGTGAGAGCTTTGTTATACCGAGAAAGCAAACTAGAGACCCCACACCGCAAGGAAATTCCAAGGCTTCCAATCTCACAATTCCTTTGAAACGCTTTCGCCGCACGTGTACCTTGTGTCAGAACATAAAGATGAATTATTGCCTGAAGAAAGACGGATAACACAATCGAAGGGTGAAATAATGAGCGCTCAGGACGTAGAAGAGGTATCCTAGGCCTTGATGCGCTACTCAAGTCTCCAAGTCCCTTTTCCATAGCAAGTATGAAAGCCAATTCAACATTCCACATATACTTACCATAGCGAAATCCATCCTTGTATAGGCAAGCTAAATTATAACACGCCATAAGAGAATTTAATGCTATGGATCGGAAAGTTGAAATGGAAAAGGCAGCGGCAACAACTCCTTTTCTCACAATCGCATCGACACCATCGATAGATGGTCTAAGTAAAGTAAACGAAGCAGCCAGAGACGCTTCTCCAGGTTTGATCGCTTCGATATCTCCAATATCCTCATTTTTGAGAGTTGACCTATCCACCAGGGATTGCCGAAGAGCTTCTTCTCGTAAAATCCTGGCCGCCTCAGCTCCACCTTTCTGAAGTGCTCTAGACCGACTGAATTCTTCTTTTAGAACTCTAGCTAAAGCTAATATGCTAGATTGAGATGACCCGGTCTTCATTGCTTCTTCCAGCTTTCTCTTTACTCTTTGTTGGTTGTCGAAATCCCCCTTCAAGTCTGATCTGCGTTTGAGTGCTAATATTCGCCTTTCATTTTCTTCATCGACTTTTGAAATACTTTCTTTACCATATCCATTCAGTAGAGCTACACTGATGTCAGCGGTTTTCATCGCGCTGATATCGTTTATGCCATCGCCACACATTAAAACATAGCTATCGCAATAAGTTTTTAACGTTGCCATCACCAACTGCTTCGTTTGTGGTGAGGCGGATGCTACTATGCTGAAATTGTCCAACTTCCGGAGAATCAGATCTTTTACCTCACTTTCCACTCTGTCCGAGATCATCAACTCTTCTATGGCAGCCCCAGATATCAACATGGCACAGTGAGATGACTCAGCTCGCAAAATTACGCTTTCTGTCTCTTGAAAATTAAACTCGGATATGACTTTTTTGGATAAGGATTTGCCTCGGACAGTTGTCCAACACATGGTACCATCTTTGTTGACGTCAAGAGTCGCGAAGACTTTACAAGTCCTATCGAAAAAGTTCGCTTTTCTTGCAATAGCGAGAGCTGCCGAAACGCCATCCCCGGTTAACATTAACACTTTAGTTCCAGAATCTCTTAGTTCTTTGATTACCCTAGGCGAACTCGGACGCATTGATGCAGTAAAACAGCCGAATCCAAGAAAGTCCATACGGTCGGTTAATCTATTTTCAAAATCGTGCATATGAAATTCTTCCTGCGCAACAATTCGTGCCTGTCTTATCTTTCTGTACAATGATTTTTCGCTCTTTGTAAATTGCAGCGCGTTCAAACCTTTTGGAAACAATTTAGATACTATCGAAGTAGATGAAACATCCTGTGATGCTAGAGTTATCGCTCGAATGCCTCTCGACCCCAGTGCTTCATAAAATTCATCATATCTTAGAAGCATAACATCTTTTGTCATGTTGTCTTTTGTAGACAACAAAGGTTTCATGCTATCGGGTGAGCCTTTGCAGACTTTCCAGAGTCTCATCTTAGCGTCACTGTGCTGAACCAATAATAGCGCCGACGAGCGCCGTGTATTAGCGTCGAAGGGGAACGTTTTAATTTGCCAAAGTTTTACTGGAACTGAAATGGTCCCATCTTCATATTTTTCTCGATGATTACTGCATGAAGCGCTCTTATCAGTTCCATTGAAGTCGAATCGCGAGAATTGTAGCGCAGCTTGATCAAGGGGGTCACCGATTAAATGAGGACCGCAGTTACTTCCATCGTCTAGAGAAGAAAGGGAATGACAACCAGCTAGAACTGCATCTATCATGCAATCATTATTGGAAACAAAAGGAGACTTGACCTCATTCATAACTTGAGTATCTGCTGTAAGAGTTCCAGTTTTATCAAAAACACACAGATCGACGTGTGCAGCTGAAAGGAGGGAACCTGGCTCAGCACATACAACATCCGACTCTTTTTTCAATTGTGTAACACAAGACTGCATGACACCTGAAAGAGCAAGGGGTAAATCAGAGGGTATTGATGCGATCAAAATTCGTGTGCATTGAATGATTCTTCTGAAAACACTTGTCTGGGACGTTATGTCGTTTGAAGGAGCACAAACATAAACACAGGCCATGATTGAAAATATTGATAGAGAGAAAATAAGTCTCAATGAGTCTCGATCCATTTCCACCGAAGATATTCTCCCGATGTGACTACTGTTCTTAGTTATCGCCCTTACAATCTCACCCTTGGAAGAATAGGCACCTGATTTAAGGACAAGACATTTTACAGATGATTCTTCTAATCCTTCACATTTTAATATCTTGGTTCCAGCAAATAAAATAGACTTTCGATGTTTCGAATCCACGGATAAAACTTCTCCTCCGTCGTCTGACTTTTCTATAGCAACCTTCATTTGAGGAACAGACTCACCGGTAATAGCAGCCTCTTGTGACAAGCACACGCCTTCTAAAAGCATCGCATCAACGGGCATCATAATATCTTTCGATGGCAAATAGAATACATCTCCCGGGAGAAGTTTTGATGCTGTTACTTGAATCCAATCCTGGGTCGAGACTGTTCCATTTCTTGTTTCTCCACCAGGTCTAAGTGTCCAAAACAATTGCTCACTAGAATCCTGAACATTCCCTTGAATTTCTTTTGATAACTCTTTTGCTGAGACTATACTCTTTCTTGAGCTCATATAATGCTGACCCAAAGTATTCAGCATACTACGTAGTAGGAAGAAGAGTTTTGTTAGAGACGAATGTCACAATCCAATTTTTTTTATAAAAACAAATACTGGAATGAATATAGAATACTTACGCCATACAAGTAGGAGCAATATCCTCTTCTAAAATACTTAGAAAACGCCCAAACAGTTGTAAAATTGCCAAAGGTGAAGATATTCTAGCTAGAAACGCATCTTGAACAGAAGGGATTGGCAATGACAAATCATTGTACGAACCAAATCGGCTCTCTGCATAATGTAACTCAGATGGACTGGATAAACCACATGTCCCTCTGTGAATGAGTTGAGATATACTTTCTTCTTGAAAGAACGTTGGACCACCATCGAAACATTTTCCATTTATCACTCTATCATCTATTTGAATATCCACATAGAAGCGTCTTTGTCCCATGTTAAAATAGTATGGGGCTGGATGATATTCCATGGCGTCGCTGCATCGGAACAATTCAACAATACATTCTTTGGAACCAGTATTCCCTGACATCTGTATCTCTCGTGGAGGTACCTTGACTAACACTGCCAAACCCGTCGTGTGTGTACCATCATGTTTGCCATCCCTCAAACTATCTCGATTGAGAAAATGACTCTGATAATACACATCTAGAGGATCATCCTCGCTTCCATAAAGACATTTTCTCATGTCTTCCAATTCCTTCTCTCTGACACTTCTATTATTCTTTATTTGAATATAATCTAAGTAAACCTTCCATTCCACGAACCATTTCGGTAATAAGATTGTCAAACCAATGTTAATGACAAACATGGAAAGAAACAAACCCAAACATGGAATACCAGCAGGTATGTATTGTGGTGGTAAGATATCATGATTCGCCCTTGCAATCTTTCTTGCAATGTATACATCCAATGCTGAAAAGTTATCGCTCATTGGATTTTTGACTCCATGTTCTTCAAGAATGGAAATGACACTGTTTCGAAAAGGATCTCCGGCAGTTCGAAGACATTCTAGTAAGGATGATGTAAAGATGAATGCAGCTATGAATCGAATGATTCGAGGATATGATATTTTTCTTGGTATTAGTATAGCTTGAATCGAGGGAAGATTGTCTGTTGAGGATTTGTGAATAATGGATTTTGATTTGAATGGACGAGGATTCTTATGATCGTCCAGGGTTGATTTTGTTCGTAGAGATGGGATTTCATTCTTACTGCTTGATTGATAACGACTCCCCTCTGTCACACACAATATACATACAATGATCCATATTGTTTTCATTGTCCCTATGAATGAGAGTAGAGGAGAGGAGAGTTAGTTTTGTAGTAGTAGTCATACACATCGTACATCGTCGGTGAAAAATGAAAAAATGAGGCAAAGATTTTCATTTTTGGCGCGACACACATCAAATTCTCTGAATAAAATCAATGGCAGCAATCGAAGCTCGAAGCTCGAAGCTCTCATGTACGATGTACGATGTACGAGTCTCTCTCCTCTAGAGATTTCAAGTTCATAATTCGTTTGGACATCATCTTACAAAATCATTGCTACAAGTGTTACCTACTTTTTTAGGAAGATGATGTTGTCACAGATACGAAATGCTGTTCGTTGTAATGCCCGTAGTTGGACATTGAGAGAAACTCCCATCACGTGTCGCGCAATTCAACGACATCAATCCTCGTCAACAACGAAAGCTCAAGTCCCCCCTCGAAAAATTGTATCAAAGGAAGAAAGAGCCGCATTAAGAGCTGCACGAAGAGAAAAGGCTGTTCAACAAGCTTCTCAAATAGAAGAATCAGCCGCCGAGGCAACGATGGGAACCAGTGCATCTTCTACTGCTGCTGCTTCAGGTAAAAAACCCATGGATCCTAGATTAGTATTTGGTCTAGGTCTTGGTGTTCCTACCATCTTACTCGCATGGGGTATCGCCGATGAAGATTCTCCCCCTGCCAAATTTGCACAACTTGTAGGGTTCACATCTTCCTTCCACTCCTTTGCGGATCAATTTGCAAAACCTTACACCAATAAGCTCCTTCCAGATTGGGAAAGTATGACATGGCATCATCCTGCTAATTTCCCCGCTCTTCACACACTCGTCTTAGATTTGGAAAATACTCTTGTGAGTTCTACTTGGGATCGAAAACATGGATGGAGACACGCAAAACGACCCGGTGTGGATCAATTTCTGAAGGAACTGTCCGAGTATTACGAAATCGTCCTTTATACTCCCTCTATTGAAGGTGTGATTGCACCAGTTATACAGTCATTGGATCCGAATGGATTCATAACGCATCGTTTGTATAGAGATGCATGTCATTATAAAAATGGTGTGTATATGAAAGATTTGCATGCCTTGGGAAGAAATCCAAATAAAATTGTATATCTGGACGATGATGTTCTATCCGCATCATTGAATCCCGAAAATCATATTCATGTGAAGCCATTTGATGACCCAACCAATATGAATGATGATACTCTTGCAAGGATTACACCGTTTTTGATTGAAATTGCAGTTGAAAATTATGATAATGTTCCAGAGATCTTGAGACAATTTGAAGGAATGGATGCAGATGAAATTGCGGATGAATTTGAAAGAAGAGTGCATGATGTAAGCTCGACAAAGACATTTGGTGCTAATAAAGGTTTGGCATCGTTTGCAAGGATGGGTCGGGTGGACCGTCCTGCCCCTGAAATGGCTCCTGTATCAGCACGTAGTAGACAAAAAATCCAATCTTCCATGCCAGATTTGTCTTCCAAAGCACTGGTTGGTGCTGCTCCTGGTGGTGGATCTGTACCAGATGAAACAGCATCTGGTATGTCAGGGTGGATGGCTCGAAGAGCGAGGCAAAAGCAAGAAGATGAACAGGCAAAATTAGAACACTGGAACAAAGTTATGATGGATAAGCAAAAAGAAAAAGAAGAGAGAGCAGCAAGACAGGCCACGTAAAGATTTTTCGTTATGTGTCTTGAAGGATTTCTTTATAAAGTAGCTTCAATTTATGGACTATATAATACAGTATGAGTAGATCGTTGCTTGAGAGCGTTGGCAGTCGCTTGATCAGCATTTAACGTCATCGTAAAGAACGATGGAGAATTTTCTGTTAAACCTTTGCTTTGGGATGACATGTAAATACTATGAATCAAATCTTTGAGTTCACGCGCATTTCCAAGGAATTCTTCGTCGTTAAAGTGAGTGATAACATCGCCATCTCGAATACCTGCACTAAACGCTAATCTTCTGGCTGCTGTGACCACGACACGATTTTTCGCAACCGTAGATGCTACTGATGGATGTCTCGACTCTGAATCTTGATCCGAATCCGATTCATCGCCTTCACTACTTTGATCATCGGAACTATTATGATGAAACCGTCTTGCAAAAGCATCAGCTAACGATCCATCCCATACGTCATCTTTCACCTTTAACATTTTCTGATATCTAGCATATATATCAAAATTCGCTTCTAGAACTACATACTTTGGTAACGGAGGCAAATTTTCACCCAATTCTTTAGTGCTGTTTCTAATATTTGTTTCAGATTTTACAGCTAGTAATCTTTGTTCTGCTGCTGCAACTTGTTGACTAATCATGGCCGATACTTCCGAATGAAGCCTTTGAAAAGAGTTTCCAATCGATATCATTTCCATTGGACTTGTGTTATTTTCATTAATATTCTTTGCGCTGTTTAATCGTTTTAGTTCATAGAGAATGCGTGCTGCTTGAGCAAGCTTTGATGGATCACCTGAAGTGAAAAGATTTGTAATGAAGGCTTGTTCCTCATGTGATAATATTTGATCCATACCCAATAATAGGGAAGTATCAATTCTTTCATCTTTGGATCCTAATCCCTCCTTGCTAATCCCTCCATCTATAGTTGTTGGTATATTGGAACTACATCCAATCATAAAGTTCTTTAATCGATTTTCAACTTTTGAAATGTCATTCTTGGTAGTGTTATATTTCATTCGCAATTCAGCAGCAGATAGTTCAGAATCATCAAGTATGAGATTCAAGTTTTCAATATTTCGCATGAATATAGTATCCTTGATTGTTTCAGATACACTCATTTGGCATTCGGGGCATATTTGTGTAGAATCATAAAGATTTGAGAGACAGTGAAAGCAAACATTACGGCATCGAGAAGGGCAAAGAAGAGGATAGTCCATGTCAACACACGTTAAACTTGACTGACACGTGACACAATCCGTTCGTGATCTTTCTTCACTTATCATGATATCGAATCATACATATGCAATGGAATCTCAGATTCTGAATAACGTCTAAAGTAGACAGACACAGTAGCTACACCGATGAACTCAAAAGAAAAACACTCGAAAAAAGAATAATGAGATATCTCCGTGTCCCTACTTTTTACGGTTGCTTATTGTGTATCTTTTGTCGCGAAAAAGCATTCGCGTCTTTCGTCTTTGTTCTATCGTTCAAATTGTCCATTCAATATCAAGTTGGGCTTGTAATTGCGCCCATACACACATGTCAAGGGTGATTTTCAAACTGAGATCCAAGATCTCTCTTTTTGTCCATAGAGGTTCTGTCCTTGATTTTCAACATGAAAATGGCGCCATCGTCAACGCGGCAAACGAAGTCTGCTTGGGTGGAGGAGGAGTCGACGGTGCCATATCCGAGGCAGGTGGAGATCAACTGTATCAAGCACGGTGTGCCTTACCTATCGTGAAGCGCACAAACGTATCCAATGATCCAATTCGTTGTCCAACTGGTCAGGCAAAATTGACGGGTCCATTTCAACCTTTCGTTGATGGATCATCAATGTCCGATTATAAACTTAAAGTTCCGTATGTAATACACGCTGTTGGCCCAGATTATAATATATGTTCATCATTGGAGAAAGGTGATACTTTATTACGTTCAGCCTATATGGAATGTTTGGAGAGGTCAAAAGAGGCAAAGGTTCAAGCCATTGCTTTTTCTTTGCTATCTGCCGGAGTATATCGTGGTCCTAAAAGTATCCGAGAAGTTTTGGAAATTGGATTGAATACTATAATAGGATTTGAAGGATATGAAGAGTTGGAAGAAATCCACCTATATGCATTTACTTCTGGTGAGATGAAAACCTTATTGGATATCGCAAATGATGTTGGTTTGAAAGAATATATACTGGCTGACTGAGAATGGACTCTAACAAAACATGAACAAAAATGTATTTTTTAAAAATAGAGAAAGTGGTAATCGATTTAATTTTGAATAGACCATGCGATTGTTTCATCAGCACGAAGAGGAACAACAGTATCCAATCCAAATTCATATTTCTTTGGAGGAGACCATGACTTCTTCACCAATGTAATCTTCTTTTCATTTTTCGGCAAGCCATAGTGAAGACATCCAAACTCACTTAAGAATCCCTCCAACTTATCCAGCGCCCCTTGACTTTCAAAGGCCTCTGCATAGAGTTCAACAGCTGCATGTGCGGTATAAACGCCCGCACAACCACATGCCGATTCTTTCAAATGGGTGGGATGAGGAGCAGAATCCGTTCCAGCAAAAAACTTGGGGTTACCACTAGTTGCCGCACTTAATAAAGCCAAACGATGTGTCTCACGCTTCAGAATGGGCAAGCAGTAAAAATGCGGTTTTACACCGCCCACCAACAACGCATTACGATTGTACAGTAAATGATGAGGTGTTATGCTTGCTGCAAGATTGGATGGCCCATTCTTAACATATTCCACCGCAGTCTCCGTGCTAATATGTTCCATAACAATCTTTAGCTTTGAGAAATCACGAACCAAGGGCTGCATTACTTCTTCAATGAAAATCTTTTCACGATCGAATATATCAATATCAGCACGACTAACTTCGGAATGGATGCATAGAACCATTCCTACTTCTTCCATGGCCCGAAGTGCTGGATAGACTTTATTAAGAGATGTAACTCCAAAATCAGAGTTTGTTGTCGCTCCTGCGGGATAGTACTTACAAGCATGAATATATCCTGTGGATTTTGCTTTTTTAATTTCTTCTGGAGTAGTATTGTCAGTTAAGTAAAGGGTCATCAAAGGTTGAAACCCAGTGTCAGGAGATGGTAAGCTCTCCATTATATGTTTATAATATTCCGTAGCCTTTTCTGCAGTGGTGACAGGAGGTTGTAGATTTGGCATGACAATGGCACGACCAAATCTCTGCACTGCGTGTTTCAATACGGATGCGGTCTTGGGCCCATCTCTGAAATGATGGTGAAAGTCATCCGGTAACGTGATAGAGAGAGTAGTTCCTTCGGGTAGGTCTGTTGCTGAAGACATGGTTCTTGCTGTGAGGTAATTCAATTTCAATGGAAGGAAGCGACGACTGACACAACGAGCAGTAGGTATCATGTATCATTCAAATAATGATTTTGTGATCAACGGTGTCAAAAAACGAGTACCTATCGGATTTCCCGCATTTTTTCCAACCGAGTGTTGTAGATTGTAGACCAGTCAAATACTGCTGGAAAAGGATTCACACGACAAACAGCGTTCCAAGTTATATCGAAGATAAATAGATTATTACATATACACTATGGCACCAGAGATCAACGATAAACCACTCCTAGATCCCCCTACGTTCAAATTACCAAGTGATTTCGAGGAAAATTCTGATGATTATGAAATATGGTCGCTACGAGTTCCAGTTAGATTTGACATGGCATCACTGGATGGAACTATCCTCAACCTGAATCTACCAGAACAAGAAAAAACGGGTAAAGAGATCGGAGTCACTTCTTTCGAAATTGGTGAAGAAAAATATAGTCTCAATTGTGGGAGCTCGGCAGAAACTGAAAATATTCGCATCCTTACAGCTTTAGAGGACGACGAAGATGATGAAAACGAAAAAGCCATGATTCCACTGAAACTACAAATCAAGAATCATTTTAATTTAGTGCACATACCAAATTCAAAGACAAAAGATATCGATTTAGCTCCATCACTTGAACGTGCACCACAAGTAGACATGCCAGCTATTCAAATGAGAATACCCTATTCCAAAATTGATCAAGTGAGAGGATTAAAGCGTCGGTGGCAAGTCCCAGGGTCATCGGCCGAGTATACTCCTCCTGCAGACTCTATTTATAATGAAATGAACAAAGATGAAAGTTCGCCATCTAAGAAAAGGAAGGGTGATAAACATAAGAAAGAGGCAAAGTCTCATAAGAAGAAAAAGAGAACAAAATCAGAGTAAAGTGAATACGTAAAACTCTCAATTTTCTGGATGCTTTTCTACATTTTTTTAAAGAAGTAACAATGTGGCAAGTGCTTGCATCTGCTTGAAATAGTACACAAGTGAATGAGTGAGATCAAGGTAGTATAAAATTGTATTTCATGTCAAGCATGCAATAGAAGTAAATACTCATATAAGCCATGCAAAACAAGTAGATCGCCAATGGACCATTGAATTCAATAATCCTCCGTTTCATACTTGTTGGTTTAATCATTGTTCTACCTTGAAACTTAGATCCAAAGATTGAATTGAAACATACCTTTCAGCATTTATGAACACTGAACACTCCATATGGTATCAAGTTGTGTCTTCGGTGCATCAAGGTTGTTCTTCAGTCATGGAATCAATGGCGCCACGAAAAGGAAGGAAGTAAAGATAGAAGATAGGTCATCTTCATATGAGTGTACATGAAGCTAGTACGGAGAGCAGCAAATCCTTCCCATGAAATATTAAAGCTGCCATCTAATCAGCAGACACATATTAGATAATAATTACGAGTTGTGGATAAATCTAAAATCTACTACTTCCTTCTTACATCGTGGCACAGCCATTCACAAATCCGTAATGCATTGGGAAACCTAATGCTCACAAAATATTTAGAAAAATGGTACTAACTTAGACCACAAATACTATTTTAACGTTTTACGTTCTGCGTCGATTCATGCCATGATACGTCCATGTCATATTTCGGTTCTCTACAAAAATATAAGTGCATCATGGCACCAGGATCGGCGCACCCAGCTTTTGGATTAGGAGCTCTTTCTATGGTTGGAGGATTGGTAGGGTATATGAGAAAAGGAAGCAAGCCTTCATTGATTGCCGGCACGGTGCTCGGAGCTTCTCTCATCGGAAGTGGCGTTCTTATCTCTGGAGAAAACCAATTTGAAGGTCATGCGCTTGCCACAGCTACTTCATCATTGATGGCAGTCGGTATGGGTGCTAGGTATTTAAAGACGGGTAAAATTATGCCGGCAGGAATTATCGCTTCGCTTGGTGTTGTTAGCGCTGCTTATCACGCCAAAAAAACAATGGAATGGTCCAACTAAACATTCGAAAAAGTTTGACGACGTATTTTATAAATACATATCCTTGTTAAAATTATGCTTCTAATGCTGTAACAATTCCATGATTGCACTTCTTTTCTCTTCATTGCTGCGGAAAGATAAAAGTGGAAGACTCTTGAACTTCCTTAAAAAGTTCACTGCGGCCTCTTTCTCACAACCCGAGTTGCTTCGTCTCTTTTTGTAGTCAAAATTTTCCAATTCAGCAGCTTTTCGTTTAGCGTTTTCGATCACTATCGCAGGAACATTTGCCATTTCAGCTACTTGGATACCAAAACTTTCGAAGCATGGCCCAGGTCGAACTTCGTAAAGAAAGGACAGCCCTTTGGTACCATCTGTGGCCTTTCGAGCGGTCACGTGGCAGTTACTGACAACTTTTTCTGTATCCTCCAATGCAGTTAATTCGTGGAAATGAGTGGCAAAAACTGTCATACATCCAATCTTTTGAATGATATGTTCCGAAATGGCTTTGGCAAGACCATAACCATCAAAAGTTGACGTTCCTCGTCCAAGCTCATCTATGATAATCATACTCCTTTTTGTAGCAGTTCGAAGTATGGAGGACGCTTCAAGCATCTCAGCCATGAACGTTGAAATGCCTCTGTCTTGCATGTCTCCTGCGCCCACTCTTGCCAGCAAATGATGGACTATGTTGATCTTAGCACTGCTGCATGGAACATACGAACCAATTTGTGCCATGACAATTATAGCACCAAGTGATCGAATATAAGTTGATTTCCCACCAGCATTAGGGCCACTGCAAATCTTGAAGGACGACTCACCAAGAATTAACTTGGCATCATTCGGTATGAAATCAACATTTTCTTGAAGCTCAACGCAAGGGTGACGAGCCTGTGTTAGCTCTAATCCATAACCAACCTCTTCGCTATCAGTAATGATAGGACGACAGTATCCATGCGGATTAAATGCCGCAGCGTGCGCAAGACTAGCCAAGACATCCAATTCAGCAATAAGTTCCGATGCTCTTTCTAGGTTAGGGACATGGGTCGCAGCGACCTGCATCGCATTTTTTACAATTTCTCTTTGACTCTTTTCGTAGTCTGTAATGAGATCATGCTTCTTGGAAGCAAGTTGCTGCAAATCTTTGGTTGAGAAGTAAACCCCATTCTTGAGGATTCTGTGCACAGTCACATCAAAATCACTCGCCAGTGTCTTTGCCGCGTTCGTGTCGGGCACACGGAATTGCCACGCACAGGAACTTCCATTCGAGTCACTTTCCTCAAAACGAACTTGACCTTTGTTTCCTGTTACTTCTTCCCACTTTTGATTCATATCATCATGAATATCCTGACGCTCTGATTCGATTTGGTCCAACTCATCACGAATCTCTTTCAGATCATCGCTGAATGAAGCCTTTACAAGGAATTCTCTTGGTGCGGCATCAAAATCCAAAACAGCCTCAACAAGCTGCACTGCCTTCTCGAGACCAGAGGCAACTTTAGCCAGTCCTTCATAAACAGATGATAACGCATTCATCTCCTTGGTTTCTGCTTCACTAACATTTGCCAGATCAACAAGGGACTCCATCAAGATGGGCAGTTGCTTATCTGCAAAAAGGTGTAACCTGTACATCGTTTCAAGGGCTTTGATAGTACTCCCACTGCCATCTGAAAAACCAGACAACTTGTAAGCAAGACTATCCAGATCAACGCCACGCATACCTCCAAGTCCCTCATCTCGTAATCTGTCGCGACCAAGGGCATCAATCTCCACCATTCGATGTACTGCATTCTGTCGGTACATGATCGTATTGTAATCTACACAAGGTTGACGCAGCCAAACTTCCAACATTCGGACACCCATTCTTGTTTTACAATGATTTAAAACTCCAAATATGGAATTGTTAGATTCTGAACCTCCTACAACTACACTTGAAATACCTGCATGACGAGGTGGTAAAAGATTAATACATTCCATCGCAGTTCGATCCATCGTAAGATGAGAGGTAAGATCTCCACGGACCAATTCATGATCTCCATCTTCGTGCTGAGTTTGGATATTTTCTTGCAATAACAAAAAAGCGATGGCTTGTTTGGTTAACAAATCATCCACGAGTTTTGTATCATTTTTATACTGCTGATAACGTGCACTCGATTGTCCACCTAACAGAGGAAGAAGATTGCTTTCCAGTTGTTGAGAAAGTGTACCAGCATTGGAAATGTTCTTGGGCATGTTAAGTTCAATATTTGCGATGATTGGACCATCCAATGCATTACTAGCAACATCCGAGCGAGAGTTAATGACAGCTGCAAGTTTTTCAAGAAGTTTGGATGTATCGCGAGCACGTTTCAACTGGATATTATTGCTATCGTCACTTTTTTCTTGGGTGACCTTTCCGTTTTCAGTCGATGTGATGTGAACCACACCTACAGGACTTAAGCGCGTCAAAAGAGCATCCAAATTTGTGAATCTTCGACTGTCATCCAGAAAATTAAAGTACTGAATCGTGTATCGTATGGCATCATCCGAGTGCTCTCTTCTGCGAGGGAGGCGTGCTGCAACTGCAATGCGAACAGAGGAGTTGGCTTGATTTTGTTGAGTTTGTGTTTTACGCGATACAATTACTGAAAGTAGGACAGATTCTTGACTAGCATCAGATCCTTTCGCATCTGATTCTAGAAGACTTGCATAGTAAGATTCATCCATGTTTGTTTGTATTGCACGTTCAATGTTCACACCTTGACGTTGAAGAATGATAGTCGAATGTGCTCTCGTACAAAACACAACTTGGTTAGGG
>Ga0213868_10002625_pt1 | contig 17109 bp, 12 predicted proteins | sample PICome_9_FD_160087 | JGI IMG/M metagenome (GOLD analysis project Ga0213868, IMG submission 160087) | Coastal seawater microbial communities near Pivers Island, North Carolina, United States - PICO127 | ecosystem: Environmental > Aquatic > Marine > Coastal | place: USA: North Carolina...
ATCCACAATTATATGTGCGTTTAAATAGTGTACAAAAGTAAGAGACTTGTGGAGGTAGGAGGTAGGCAGTGGAAAGATATACCGTTTACCGAAGTTAAATTAAAAATTAAACTCGTTGTTTCGATAAGCCATCAGTCATCACCGTTTCTTGAACAGCTTCGAAAATGATGATTGTTTATGTTTGTCATTGAAATTCTTATTGGGAGATGATGCTTTGAATGTGTCTATCTCCGATGTGCCATTACTTTCCACAACGGAAAAATCGGAACAATATTCGTTATTCCAGCATTGTTTTAATTGTTCCGATCCCAAAATATCACGCCGAAACGTCAATACGATATTAGCATTGGTTGCATTGTCCTCTTCGAGTGCTTTCAACAGATCGGTGACTAGGTTAATATCCCATGATCCTGTAAGTAAGCTGGTGTCATTGATGGCGATCAATCGAGAACCAATGAGCGAACGTCGATCGTACGACGTGTCGTCATCGTCCACGAAGGAATCCTGCACAAGGAACAAATATTTGCAGAGTTCAGTAGCAGTAGAGTCACTTTGTTCAACTGCGATATGCTCTATTTTCGATTTTAATGTTTTAGGTGTAGCAAAGTCTCCAACGTCTGAGAAGAAATCAAGTATTACAGATTTCTTCTTCTGTTTCGGAGTTCTCCTGACAGGAGTAGCCATTTCATTGAAGTTCGTCGTGGTTTCATTTGTTTGTGTCGGTGAACATTCGTCCCAATTGGACTCCTGCAATGATAAAGCCGGGCATTGAGATTCATGTGTGTGATCTTTAGGTTTCAAATTTACTAAAGTGTAATCTGACGCGACCTGAACAAGTTTCAGTCCCATTTGTTCTCCTTTTTTGAATTGAATGGTAAATGGCTGAGCTGGTAAATTCATTCCCTTTTGACCTATTCTTAGAGTAGGGGTTGCATTCGATCTGATTGACACAAATGAAGGAGTAGATGATATAGATTGAACAGAAACTTCGTCGATTTCGTGACATGGAGATTGTGCAACAATAGAACCATCTTGAGTATTCGTATCCAAATACGATAATGTATCTAGATCAGATGGATATGAAAGACCTGATTCTGCAGTATAGCTTCGAGACCTATTTCCAAAAATGTCAGGTTCAGAAACATTGCCTCCTTGTTTTAGCATGTGTTCGTGAAGGCTCAATTTAGTCTTTTCCACAAGTTCTTTCGCGTCCAACTGTTCCACATGCTTTTGCCGAATAAATGCTTTCATGGAACTAAATAATTTCCGACTTTCATGTTGGTTTCGGGACAATTTTTCCTCAAGTATCTGATTTTTCTTCACCAATTTCTTGACAGCTCTTTTCAGAGTGAAACGATCCTCGTCGATATCTTGTACTTTCTTCTTAAGAGTGAAATTTTCCAAGACTGTCTGTGAATGAAAGTCATGTTCGCTATCAATATGAAACAGTGACGATTGTAATCTATGAATGGAGGAAACAAGAGATGGTATTGGAGTCTCTTCGAGTTTCCAACGCTTCTGTATATCATCGAGTTCCTTCTGAATTTCAGGGTAGTTTGTTTTATATGACTCAGTATCCAACGAAGCCAACTGGCTGGTCAAGGATAAAGCTTGCAATAATATCTGAACTTGGTCGGAATGTGGTTCTCCCGTTGATGGTATTTGAATTACCTGAGAGGGAGACGATGTTTGACACGCTGTTGATGGTTCGTCTACAGAAGTACCCTTCTCAGTTGAGTCAATCATTTGATACTTCAAATCCCTCTTAAGATGTTTGTTCACTTTCAGATATCGAATAGAAAACTTTTGTTTCGTGACACGATGATACAAAGTCAATGCATAGTTAGTAGGAACAAACAACCAAGAGTTAAATTCCGTGATCCAAAAAAACGAGAACGGGTTTGAAAAATAACCGTCAACGGTTTTGGATCTTGGATCCATCTGCCTGGTCATTTTTCTTCGGAGTTTTCTCTTTTTTTCTGAAAATGACGAAGCATCATTGCATCAATGTTTGATCTTCAAATAAGAATGATGATTAAGATTGAAATACAAATCATTCTGTTCTGAAATTTGTTGCATCTAAGAAAAGCATTTGTAAAAATGATGTTTCCTCGAGAATCATGACAGAAACACATGTTTGTAATCAAAAAATGCGAGGCAATGCTTTACAGCTTGAACATGATTGCTATCTTGAAATAGACTGTGTTTTTAAATGTTTCTTTAATTGAAGATGTGTTCCAAACTATTGTATTTGTAAGAATGAATCATATCATTCTTCATCCAGCGTTTCATATCTATAAGGGTGGCGTTGTTACTCGGGGGTTTTAGGAGCTCAAAATGATCAGCAGCCGAGGTTGCAACGTGCAACGGCTACGTGCAAACAACCAACTGTCGTAAACATAATTTCATTTTGTAGAAGCAAACAAACCAAACTCAAATCCACTTATCAACAACGAAAAAGACATGACATCGTTTGCTCTTACTTTAAGTTGTGCCTTATTGGCATTTTCACCATCTCTATCACTTCTTTTCCTCTTTACATATTCCAAGGCACAGCTTGTTATTGTTGTAACAACGTCAGCCTTCTTTCAGCTTCTAGCATGTTTACTTTCTTCACTGATCCATTTACCATTTCGATTTATGGACACAAATTCTGTTTATGTAATTATTCCTACCTCAGTTGTGTCTCAGGCACTTTTTCGGGGTGGATTTGTGAAGATATATCATAAAGTTGAACGAGTGATAGAAAAGAGTATTCAGCGCCATGAAATAGAGAACCGAGATGAGACTAACAATGGCAGTGATCAACCGGAAGTAGTATCTGAAGTTAGCTTGCTTCGTCTGGAGCTAAATGATGTATCTAGTGGTTTGGCGTCAGGGGTGGGGTATGGCTTTATGCACACTGTGATGTTGTATGGTACTCTTTTGGCCTCAGAAAACAATAGAATTGGAACTCTTTACCAAGAAAGTTGTGCGGCCATACCCAGTATTTTCAATTCTGCATTGATGGCTTTCATGTTTGGCATCTTGGACATCGTGTGGATGATGCTAACTTTCTATGGAGTGAGGAGATTGAATGGCCTTGGGAGAATGTCGGAATGGTCCTTTGAAAAAGGACATGTTGGTGGGAAGGCAGCATTAGCATTTGTCTTTGCCTCGCATCTTGCTGCCTCTTTTGCTACTTTACCAAATCAAATATTTTCTTCGAATGGATGTTATGTCGCGCTGCCTGTACTGGCAACCATCACCGTTGTGACGTGCAGTTTAGCTTGGGTTTATTGTAATGACAGTTATTTGCCCGAGGGACAAAAGGATCGGATACGTCAGGTTCGTCATTTAGACTAAGCAATTTAGTAATTTTTATTTGAATCCAGATCTGGATCTTGCTTTTATTTTTAGAGTCTAGTGAATGAAGAACATGCTTACAGTCATATATTGTGTTGCATGTGACATGACTTCATCCGATTCTTATATTTTCTCGAATGAAATTCTATCGAACAAGACATTTTTCGAAGAAGCAACATAATGATGTTTGTTGAGAAAATAGTGCGACAGATGTGTGATCTTATTATTCCGAAGGTCCTATATTGGTCTCATTTTGCTCAATCCGTTGCTCACATGGGCATACATCAATAGATCGTAAACATTGATCGTTGAAATTCGTTTGGATAGCTAGCTGTTCATTTTGAAAATATTTCATGAAAAGAAAACCGATATGTACACTGTGTATGTTGCATATAACATAGTCATTGCATCAGTGATATTAATTAATTTTATATAGTTATTATGTAATCTGCCTGTTACATTCCATGATTCAAGTCTTCGCAAGTTGCTACTTGACAAGGAGAATAAATGGACGTTTCACTGTCTTCCCTCCACTATCCTTTACCATTGCCTTAAACTTTCTTTTCCCCTTGGTAGTTGCTGTACCTTGGATCATTCCTGTAGCAGCATCTAAAGTGAGACCAGATGGGAGACGACCTTGAATGACGGAGAATGTAAACGGAGCCGTGCCTCCAGTCACTTTAATTTCCTGGATGTAAGGTTTGCCTACTAACGCTTTTGGAAGCTTCTTCTTCGTTGTAATCTTGAGAATGCTAGCCTGCACTGTCACACGGAACAAACGGCTTTGACTAGCATTTGCTGAATCTGTTAACTGAACTTCAAATTCATAGATACCAGGTTGGGCTGTGACGGTTCCTTGGATTGTTCCATCAGCGTCAAGTGTCAAACCATCAGGAAGGTTTTGGTTTACATTCAATAAAGTCCAAGTATATGGAGCTGTACCACCACTTCCTTCAAGAGAATAACTACATGCTTTACCACTAGATGCAAAAGGTTCTAGTGATGCTGCAGTTGTAATTGTTAAAGGATCAACTAAATTGTCTCGGAGGTTGATAGCAGCCATTTGACTACCGAGATAGTTGCCAATTTCACTATCTTGGGGAGAATCTTCATCTACAAGGACAACTACTTCATTCGATTCAGCGTCATACTCACCAGTGTACTCAAAGAATTCATAGCGGCGAATGACAGTCTTGGAACTATCACCAGCAACAGCTTCTACAGCAAATACATTTTCTGGCTGTTGGACAAGTGGTTGGCCATTTTCATCACATGTAGGCCTTGCTTGTAACATCTTCCATTCAATTTCTGACTCCGCTTCAACAATAACTTGGTTATCACTAAGCAGATCGTCCAGTTCTGTTTCGATCTCAAGTTCAGTTACATTTACTTTGACCCACTTTGCTTCACCCCATTTTGCACACTGAAAGACTGGTTCTGGAGCTTCAACTTCAGCACGAACAACAACATTACCTCCATTGTTAAGCGCCGACCAGTTGACACTTCCCACCCCAACTACTGCTTGATCACGCTTCAGATGACCTTGGTTTTGAGGATCAGCCACCAGCCAATAGTAAGAGGTCTTAGTTGGACTCTTTCTTAGACTCACTCCAAAGTGCTCACATCCACTACTATCATATGAGGCAGCATTCATTCCTCCAAGGTAGCACTGATGTCCATTGGTTCCAATCCTACCTCCATTGAGGAGCTGAGGAGGTACTATAGTGGTGGCAGAGAACGTTCCGGAATCTGAGTCGTAAGAGGATGAGTATTCAACGATACAGCTGGTAACATTGCCTTGATTATCTGTCACAGGGCTCGTATTTGGTACTCCATATCTACTGTAAGCACCACCAAAAGTCCGGGTGATGTCTTCGCAGTGAATACCTTCCAGTTCAATTTCGAAGCCATGACACTCTTCGGTATTTTGGGTGATACAAAACACATCGAAGTTGGATAGACTACCGAAGACAATCTCGGTTGATGCCATAACAAGTCCATTTTTCAAAAGGAAGCTCACTACTGCGCCAAGAAGGACATATTGGATAAGAGGAGCGCTCGAAGAGTGGTAGATGAATTTCATAATGCCAAAGTGGGTTGCTTTATTTCGATAAACACAAAATGCTTCGCAATTTTGTAAGAATAAAGGATAAAAAAGTGCTTGTATGTTGTAGTTGACACTTGTACGATTGATTGACGATGGGTCATTAGCGTATTGATTGTGTCACATTTACGTATCCCAGAGAGGCGTTACGTAATTTTGATGTCCGAGTTCCCACACTCATGCAGGATTGAAGTTGCCTCTTTTGAAGGAATGGTCATTTATCATCCAATGCCTCAAAGATGTTTACATTGGTTTTCCAACCCAATATGTCATTTACAATAGCCTATTCTTTTCCGTCGCTAGATGTATTTAATATTTCTGTCTGTACTACTTAATAGTACTACTATCTCTCTAGAGTTATGCTGTACAGTATGCCGGGCGCCGTGTCAACCTGGTGAACCTGTAGAGTATAGCATATAGCATGTGTTTCTTCTGAGCTAGAATCACTGCAACCCATATCTGTTGATGTCTATCACTATAATATGATGAATGCTGGACCGAGAATGGAAGTTAAGTACATTTCTTCGGAAGTATCCTAGCAAATCAAGCAAAAAAGAAAAGAAGAAAAGTTTCTCGCTGCCAGCTGCCACACACGGCAACGGCGTTTCGCGCGTCGCGCGCCGATCAAACATTTGCTCAACGCGTCTGTTACCTGTTACATATTATTGAGGCAAAACTGTTTGGGGAGACGTACGCCGATAAAATATGATGTTTAGAGTGACTATATTTTTCTTAAGTGTGCTGGTGCTTAACATTATCATTTATCCGTTAGTCCATGGCAATCTTCTGAGTCCGACAGACTTGGCTGTTGGTAAATGGGACATTAAAATTTCAAGAAGAGACAAACTATTGTTTGAAAGAATGATTTTCCCATCTTATTCCAAATCAGGTGAATGGTTTCGAGAAGATCCATACTGGAGGAAATTTATCAATAGTTCAAACGAAGAAGACATGATAAAACTGCGGAAGGAAATACGTCCAAAAAGATACCTGAGTAGATTAAAAAGGCTTGATTGTGAGCTTCTCTTGTATCAAGATGGAAGCTTCTTTTTGAAACCAAAACATTGTTTACAATCAGATGATGGTACAGAGTTGGCTCCTCCTGGTCTTTTACGCGGTTGGTGGTCGCTACGGCCTAATCCATATTGTGTCACAGACAGGCAATACGATGAATTAACTCTAATATCTTATCCTAAAGTGCGTAAATATGCCTCGCGAGCCAATAATAAAACAGGGGAATTAACAATACCATTCATTCAGAAACGGGAAGAAATCATAATAGAACTGAACTGTAAGGTTTGGGGGAGGTATGGATCCAATGCTATTCGAAAGGTTATGAATTTGAAACAAGGTAGAAATGCCGGACGGATGACTCATGGTATTATAACCATCATAAAACATCTGTTGGACTCGGATCACCAACAAAATGGTGAACGGTCAAGTAGCAAGCAGCAGCGAGTGGTCTGTGCAACATTTTATGGCAAAGCTGGATGACGATGGCTTGTTTGGCTGTTTTATTTACATTATTTTATACAATAAACTGGATGTTCTATATCATTACATGACAAGAAACATCCACTCGATAGCAACTCATGAAAAGATATTTGTTCAAAATATCCAACGTTTCGCATTGATTATCCTTATGAGAAATCCATCTTTTATGAAAGAAAGTGAGAAAGATTGCAAAAAGATCCTCAACTATCAAAAGTATACGTGAATATCTCAAGACAGGCAATTATAGCTCGTACGGCTTCATTTAATTTTATAAAAACTGAAAAGTGATAAGCTTTTTGTTGAAAGGAACGATGTTTATGTTCCTCTCTAGAGAGAGAGCTAGCTAGAGTTGCTAAATACAATGACTAACCTGGACCGTCATGGAGTAAAATTTAGTGAACATCCCGCGTCGTGTGATCGTGTGTTGACTGCCTGCTGGTCGCTGGACGCCAGCGAGCAAGAGAACTAAAGTACTGAAATAAGTCTCACTACTATCAATAAGTAGGACTTGACTTGCTCTCACAACAATCGTGATTAGTGAATCTATTTTTTAATCGTATATTATTATGCCTGCAATCAAAGGGACAGCGTCAATAGCGTCTGATGCAGCGCAAAGCAAACTGCTGAGAACAACAAAGTTTCCATCATGCTTTGCACGGACTGTGGACTTGAACAAAGTCAATGTTCCGGTCATGACTCAATGGATTGAGTCGGAAGTGACAAAATTACTTGGATTTGAGGATGAAATTGTTGCCAGTACGGCAGTAAACTTATTCTTCCCTCAATTACTAAGTGACGATTCGTCGTCTGAAGTTAAATATGGAACAGTAGATCCTCGAAATGTTCAAATAAATCTGGCTGGCTTCCTTGGTGATGATACTCCAAACTTTGTTGAGACTGTCTGGGTTATGTTACTCGATGCCCAGGAACAACCAAACCGTATTCCTCGTGCCCTAATAGAGGCGAAGAAAGCTGAGTTGAAAGCTGCATCTGATAACAAAAGTAGACATGAACCATCTGGGGAAAGACGTCCAACGAATAATAGGGATGCTAATCGAAATATTGACAACGGAACTCGTTCGAATGATAGAAGTAGACAACCTAACAGATCTTCACAAACGATCGAGAGGGGGCGTCACACTGAAGACCATAGTGCTTCTTACCAAAACCGCCGACCAGAACCATCATATGGAGGATACGATGATAGAGATCGTCGCCGCTCACCGCCTCGTCATTATCAACATCGAGATTACAGTCGAAATGATCCATATCCTCATTCAAGAAGATACGATGATGGTCATTATTATCGTGATAATGACTACCATTACCGTGGCCGTATGTCTACGGGATATGATAGATCACCCCACCAATCCAGATACCACAGAGACGTTCGTGAACGCAGCAGATCCAATGACTCTTTCGGGCGCCATCGAGTAAGACGAAGAGAACGAAGCCATCGTCGTGATAGCTATGACCGACAACCCAGGCGAAGGTCTCGATCCATATCTTCCAGTTCTTCAAGTTCTGGTCCTAGGTCTAGATCGTCCATTCGACGATCTAGGTCTAAATCTAGATCTGTATCTCGTCGTTCATATCGTGATGGTACTGCCGCAAGGAAAAGCTCCTCCAGAAGTTACAGTCGCAGTCGCAGTAGGTCACGAAGTCGCAGTCATAGTAGGTCAAGAAGTCGCAGTAGTGCAAGTAGCCATGGACGCAGAAACTCATATCGGAGGAGAAGTCGTTCAAGATCGATTCCTCGGCGGCGTAGTCGCAGTTGAAACTGCAAGTCATTGTAACTAATAGGGGTTCTTTGTACAGGGTAAAGCTAAACTACACGTGGATACCAGTCTTTTTTACTGATACTCATATAATTCTTAGTATTGCGTATAAATTTTCATGTCTATTCATTTCAAAATAGCTTGTTTCTATTTTTTTTAATAAAAGAATTAGTTTACGAAAGGCAGCGTAATAGAAGGCAAAGATGGCAAAGGCACACTGGGAAGACTTGGAAGAGTGACAAACCCATCAACAATAAGGTTTTGACTGAAACTAAAGAATCCTGCAATAGAAACCAAGAGACCAAGGAATGCAATTTCCTTCGCGCTAGGTGAAAATGGAGCCAAAAGCCTTGCAATATAACTAGCACCCAGACCTACTGAGACGGCAGTGGCGATTTCAAGTCCCAAAGATTGCAAAGCCTGATCAGCTGCATTCGTAACCAAAGGTCCACTAACAGCAAATAGAACAATAGCAGCGACACTTGCTGGAATCAAGACTTTGGCATGGGATAGGCTCGGTGCCGCCGAAAACGACCACAATGCCTCACCAAGTGCAACAATTGCAAAACCGTAGTTTTCTTGTCCAGCAACTAGAGCTACAACATCATAATCCGGTACAGCTTGAATTTGAGTAGAAGTGAAACATTTCTCGGCTTCATTTCGTGAGACGAAAGGCGTTTTGCTGAGATGAACAGTTGGTACTGTAAAAGCTGATACAATTGGTAGCAGAAGGCAACCAATGATACATATCTTATTGAAGATCTGCATATTACTCCTAGCGAAAAATAGTCTTCTTTATGGAAATCTTGGATACAACAATGCAAGTTTCTCACACAGTATTTTTGTTTTGTGTAGTTTCGTGTTTCGTGTTCTTCATCTTCAACAAAATACACGGTTGACGGGTGTAACTGTCTATCCATGACGGGTAGGGTTAATCAAGAAAAAATGAAAAATGATGTGAAGAAGAAACATCGTCTCATTGATAAACGCACGCATACATACATGGATTTCTTGTTTGTGAAATGGAAACTAAGAGACCCGCACCATTGTTCATAAACGGATCTATCCTAGAGGTTTCTGGATAGATTTAGTTTCATCCCCATGCTTCTTGAAGACTGTAGTGAATCTTCAATTCATTATTCACACCAAACAAATCACCTAAATCACCAACCAAATCATCTGGACTTGGAACGAAGCTTTGGTGTATATACATAAACAATGATGAACCTGTAGGGAGTTTCAGCATTTTTTCAAGGCGTTTCTGAAATATACCAAAGGATTCATTGGATGATATCAAAAATTTAGATTTTTTCATAAGAGGAGCATTCCCCACTGCTATACAGTGCACTTTTTGTTTTTTCGTCATATATTCCTGGCTTTCGATGATTGGATTCTTATCAGACGATAGTGGTTCATCTTCTTGAATATCTGATTTGGATTCCGATTCCAATATATTAGTTACATGTTCTATGGGTGATTCGGAGACGATGTTCAGTTTCTCATCAACCACTTTGGACATTTCAGAACTTATATCCGGAAGAGACTGCATCTGATCAGAATCTTGCTGCTTTGTGTCAATTTTTTCTATGGGATTGTTTCCAAGAACATCAGTGCTCGTGTCATCATCGGTATCGTTTGGTTCATTCCCATGGCTTACGATTGATGTAATTTCACCATCTTCTTTTTTCATATTCTCGTCATTTGACATGATATTGATCGTTTGTCACTTCCAAGACTGTATATATTGTATGTATGTATGTAGAAAGAAGAGTAAATAGAAGGACATCAATAATGCATAATGCACTCTATCTCTTGCAATGTGTATGATCTCTCCCACTAAATGGTAAACGGTAATAAATATAACCTCTGCTTTGATTGATTGATTCACACCTCACACCGATCAACCGACAACCAACGACCCCAACAACGAACAGTTTTTGAAACCACTTGCATCTAATTTATTTGTTTGAAACAGTAGTTATTTAAAAAGATGGAACTTACAGTTAAAACCTTAAAGGGAGAAAAGTTCAGCGTCACTGCGGAAGAATCGAATACAATTGAAGAAGTAAAGGGACTGATTGTAAGTACAAGAAGCCGATCGTATTTTTCACTCTCTAGAGAGCTACAGATATGATCATTCGATTTAATCTCACTCGTCACTGGTTAAATAGGAACAAATCAGATCAGATCTTCCAGCTGCAAACATGAAGTTAATTTACACCGGGAAAGTCTTGAAGGATACTCAGACGATTGCTGAATGTGAGCTCAAGCCTAATGCCTTTCTTGTCGTTATGATTACCAAGGTAAGTGTAAATACGAACATCAACATTGGTTCATTATTTAGTTTAGAAACAACTTACCTTAATTCATACTCATTATGGATTGTTACTTTGTTTACAGGCTAAGAAGGCACCAACTGCTGCAGCTGCTCCTGCCGAAGCCGATACCAAGCCTGAGGCGGCTATCGCTACCCCTGCAGAATCCTCCTCCTCTTCTACCACGGATGCTCCAGTTCCCTCCAATCCATCAAACGATGAACCATCTTCTACTGCTGCTGCTGCTGCTACTACTACTGCTCCTACATCTGAAGTTGCCGCACCTGTAGCGGATGATTTACCTACTGAAGCTGTGTCTCAACTCATGGCCATGGGATTTCCAGAAGCGGAAGTTAGAGCATGTCTCCGTGCTGCTGGAGGCAATCCTGATGTCGCAGTTGAGTTTTTAATGAATGGTATTCCAGATTATGCTCAACAGCAAGAGTCTAGTTCGACTGCTCCGGCACCATTACAGCCTGCATCATCATCGTCATCATCCGAACCATTGTCTCAGCTGCGCAATCATCCCCAAATCAATCAACTTCGCACGCTCGTACAACAGAACCCATCTACGCTTCAAGCTGTACTTACACAGATTGGTCAGCAACAACCTGATTTGCTCCAAGAAATTAATTCGAACCAAGAACTCTTTTTGCAAATCATGAATGAACCCGTTGTGGAAGAATCCTCCCAGAGTGGATCTGATGCCCAGCCAAGAAACCTTTCATCCTCCATCGCCAATGCGAATGCACCCACTGGAGGAGACACTTCAGATTCAAGAATGGAAGAAATCATGGGAGGTCTTGGAAACCCAGCCCAAATGATGCAACTCATTGAAACCATGAGTCCAGAAGAATTGCAAAGTATGGCTGCAATGATGGGATTGACACCAGAACAGCTTAGGTCTACTGCTCAGGCTATTGGAATGATGCCCCCAGATGAACTTCAAAATTATATGAATATGGCCATGCAGGCACAAGGTGGTATGCCACCAGAAGGAGCTGGAGCTGGACAGGTGTTAAGGTTGTCCGAGGAAGAAATGGCAGCTGTAGATCGTCTTGCCAGTATGGGATTTGATCGTACAGAAGCTGCACAAGCCTATATCGCATGTGATAAGAATGAAGAGCTTGCTGCTAATCTTTTAATGGATGGAGGTTTTGGATTTGGTGGGAATGATGATCCGATGGACGGCAATGATGAAGATATGTATGACTAGAAAGAGAGAGAGAGATGTATATGCATTTTCTTATGCTGCGAATGACTAAAGGGTGAATATTGTTCGATGCTTCTGCGGTATTTCGTTCCAAATGACTAGAAATATGCAATAAAGTCAATAATACTGAATTTATTTGATTTTTAAACTAAACTTCACGTTCTATTTTCACGATAAAAGTAAACAAGAAATATGGTGAAGAAGACGTCATTGGTAGGAATGAATGGCCTCTTGCAAATAGGTAATGGGCCTTTTTCTCCACACACCTCGTTTCACGTAAAACCAAAACCACCGAGCACACACTCACTTGAACTCTCATCCTTCAATCACTTGCAAAGGAAACCGATTTATTGATTGATATTAGACATTATGCCCAAGCCTAAAGGTATGTCCATTATATTTGGGACAGAAATATGTGACACGAATGATACGAGCGAGCTCAGTAGTGTGGTGGTCGTACTAGGAAATGTGTTGAATTTCATTCCTCTTTCTCTCTCGTCCATAACTCCATACGATTGAATCGTTGGAGTAATGTAACGATTGACTTGAATTGTATATTAGGATATTTGAAATGATGCATGTTTGCAAGCGGTAAACATGATTTCCCATTTTCGTTTTTTTTTCACAATCATGTTCTTTTCACAAAAATATTCTGAATGCGCTAATTTTTTTCCAATCAATCACAGGAAACGGAGGAAAAAATCGCAGAAGAGGAAAAGGTGACGGAGAAGAATCCAAACGTGAACTTGAGTTCAAGGAGGAAGGACAGGAATATGCTCAAGTAGTTAAAATGTTGGGAAATGGTCGTTGTGAATGTTTCTGTTTCGATGGAGTGACTCGTCTTGGACATATTCGTGGTAAGATGCGAAAGAAGGTTTGGATTACAGCTGGAGATATTGTATTGGTCGGTAAGCGTGATTTTCAGGATGAAAAGGTCGATATCCTCCACAAGTATTCTGCCGATGAGGCCAGAAATCTTAAACAATATGGTGAACTACCTGAGACGGCAAGAATTAATGAGACTGCCGTTGATCTGGCAATGACTGGAGATGCTGGAGACGATGATATTGGTATTGACTTTGATGATATCTAAATTGTAAGATGTATGATTCACAAAAACAACACATATTCAAATTATGTGTGTCTTTTTTATAAAAAGTATGAAGCCAATTGTAAAGATGGACCAACCTGTTTCATTCGTAATGTATGTTGATGTCCTCCTTCCAGTTTGAAGGTACCATGCTTTCTTTTGATACTTATTATAATGGATACAACGATTCAAGTCATATTCATTGCTTCATTTTCATGATGAACTGTAGTAGGAGTACTAACTAAGTATACTAATTCAGACTTCACAAAACGAATTTTTTCGTCACACTTGATAAAATTCTCTTCGTTGAAAAACACAATATCGTATTCAGAATCAATCAATCGTATCATCAAAAAATACTATTCTTTATACATTACCATGTCTTCTCTTTTGCATGCTGGCGCGAATAAGTTACGACGCGCTAGAGAATGGGCAACCCCAACCCTTAAAGATTCAGCCTTTCTAAAACGAGGCGTTCTGACTCCTGAAGAATTCGTTCGCGCCGGTGATGAACTTGTGTACAAGTGCCCCACTTGGCAATGGGCCTCTGGGGACCCCAAAAAATCAAAGAGTTATCTACCAGCAGATAAACAATTTCTCATCACGCGTAATGTGCCTTGTCCCACTCGTGTTTCTACGCTTGAAAATTCAGTTGCTGTTGGAGAAGAAGACATTGGACGAATTGAAGATGAATGTGGAGGTGATGATTGGATAGTCTCGCAAATTCTTTCTCCAGAGGAGCAGCAAAGACGAATGGATCAAAAGATTGAAGATGAATTTGATATCCTCGACGATGAAGGAGAAACCGTCAAAAGGAACGAATCTATGGAAGATTCCATGGCAAAAGTTACTATAACTGAGAGTAGTGAAATCATGGATAAGGCAAGCAAGAGAAGTGATGAGCGATCAGCAACCAATGATGACGATATGGACGAATATGCTGATTTGGAAGAATTTGAAGATGAAAATGTTTTAAATGACGAAGCAGCAATAACAATGGATAAGTCTTCCTTCACGAAAGGAAATGATGACGCAGACGATAATCTTTTGAAGGTTAGAACATATGATTTATCCATTACCTATGATAAATACTACCAAACCCCGAGAGTGTATATTATTGGCTACTCCTCGCAAGATTCTTCGCAGCCCTTGACAGCCGATGAAATGTTTCAAGACGTAATGTCAGACTATGCAAATAGAACGGTGACAATTGATCCTCATCCACACGTTGCTGGCCATTATGCATCAATACATCCTTGTCAACACGGTGCAGTTATGAAAACAATTGTTAAGAATCTGACGAAAGCATCCGCTGAGGGTGGCAGTGGAAAGGCTCCTAGTGTAGAGATGTATTTGTTCATCTTTTTAAAATTTGTCAGTTCCATCATCCCCACAATAAACTACGATTTTACAATGGATGTCACTGCCTCCACCGAAAAGGAGTAAGACACATGAAACAATAAACGCAAACATATATCTGCAAAGATTAGAATAAGTCACACTACATTAGATATAAATACTTCGTAACTGTAAGCCGTTTAATACCTTCGCAAGCCACATGCTTTTTCATGTACGCCTTTCTTCTTTTTACCTCTCCTTTCCCTGCCCACTGCAGAAGAGTTTGGATTCTTACGACCAAGGCCAACTTTAATATCTGATCTCTTCGTCAAGTCGCAACCCACAGACGTAGTGATATCGCTCCCGAACAACGATTGGGCCTCCTTTTTACTTTTACTTGTTCTAGCCCGTTGGCCAAGAGCACCATACATCAACTGATCTTCAGCTAGGAGAAGATCGCCCATAAACCTATTTTGAGTACCAGGTTTTGGAAGTGCAAATTGAGTTCCTCTTTTGTTGCTCTTATAATTCTTTTTCAAGTGGAGTTTAAGTCGCCCAGTTCTACTATCAACACTCGCTGCGATGCGTTGCAAAGATGATGATCCACATCTGGCACAAAACAAGCGCTTGCCATTATTTTCTTCTCCGGTGTAGACATGAAAACAAGCTGCACATCTTGATACCCATGATTTTAACTTCTGAACTTTGACACCGTTCACTGAAAGTAGTTCTAAATTCATTTGCAAAATGACATTTTGCATGGCAAAATCTGTCGTGGCACATGCAGCTCTTTGAGATTTCGGTGGAAGATTAGATGGACCTTTCGCAGTCTTGGCTCTACTTTCGTCGTTTCCAAAAGGATCAAGCGTTCCAGCTGCTTTCATTGCAACTATATCATTTGTGGAGGACACCCAACCCTCTCCATCGTCTTCAATTTCAGCACTTTGATCAGAAAATCCAATAATTCTGGATTGATTTTCCTTTGGCTTTGCATTGACAGAATCCACCTTATTTCCATTTGATAAACCCTGTTCTGTAGACGTTCCAAAAGTTACTTTTTTCTCCTCTGTATTGTCGGCTTTTTTGGTAAGAGATACTTTAACGCCAGAACTGGACACTATATCCTTGTATTTTTTGAATGAATTGTATAGCTTGCCGCTATTGGATATTGGCTTCAATGCGTCTTTCTTTCTCTGTTCCTCTTCCTCCTTCGATTTTTTTAGTTTATCTTCATCAACGGTGGAAGACTTGGAGCATTCGTTGTCATCTTCAACATACGGCACAGTAGCAGCGGCGGCTAGACTAGGAAATTCCATCTCGAGCTCCTCCGATATGTTCAGTTCATTTTGGATATTATTATCAATTGAAATATGAATTTTCCCACCATTACGTTTTCTTTCTTCAACTTCATCTGGATCCAAAACATATACATCACATTCCTCGTCACTAAAGTCTTCACCGATCGAAGCAAATTCGTCATCATTTTCACTACTTTCTGATTCATTCGCTCCTGGAATATCAATGGAATCATCATCGTCAGCGTCACTAAATTGGCCATCAATATTGTCACTGCTATTTTCTCGAGGCAATGTCATTGAATTAAATGCTTTATTCAACGTCATTTCATTGGTTTCATGCTCAACGGCTCTTGTACTAGATGAAGCAATAGGATTCACCAAGTCGGCCCATGTCTTGCGTGTATCTGATTTCATCTCAGATTCTTTCATTTCATGAGTTGGAACATCTTCACTTTCAGTATCATCATCATCATCAGAAAAATCAACTACATTTCCTTGAAAGAAAGCTGTACCTTTCTCAGTAGTATGAATGTCAGGCATCATACTTTCAGAGTTCAAACTTGCACCACAATCAGTGGCCATAGTTGATTCTTCGACTCCTCTCAACGTGCTAGTATCATCATCTTTGCTCAATTTGACTACTCGTCCTGTCAATGCCCTTTTAGGTTCTGTTCTGATATGTGTTATTTTATTTTGACAACCTTCCTTTTCCAAGTCATAATGCAATGCAAGCACATGAATATCAACAGAACTAAGACTTGGGTAATCTCCGGTCTTTTTACTGAACTCCACAACTCGTGATATACCCTCAGCTGTTGGATTTCTCACCTCAAGTTGAAAAGGTAGAGTTTCTAGATGCTGACGAGCTTTACTATCACGAATTTCGTCTATGACTCCCTGCACAGTTACATATTTCTGAGCTGCATTATGCAGAGCAGAGAAACCACTATGTTTGATGATTGCTCCAGAATCCACGACTAATGCATAGTATTTCTCTTGTAAATCTTCGCCTGTATGGTTAATAGATTCATTATTCGTCTCATTGGGAGTGCTCCAATTCCCGTTCATCTTTCCAATTTATACAATATGTCAAGTCTAAACATTTTTATATTGCTTCTTCCCCCAAAAAACTAA
>Ga0213868_10002626_pt1 | contig 17108 bp, 24 predicted proteins | sample PICome_9_FD_160087 | JGI IMG/M metagenome (GOLD analysis project Ga0213868, IMG submission 160087) | Coastal seawater microbial communities near Pivers Island, North Carolina, United States - PICO127 | ecosystem: Environmental > Aquatic > Marine > Coastal | place: USA: North Carolina...
GACTTAAATCCTTTATTGCAGGATTTTGGTCTGATTGTACACCCTCCAATGCTTTATATGGGGTATGTAGGATTATCTGTGGTTTTTAGCTTTGCTGTAACATGCCTGCTGAAAAATGACTTTAAGCCTGAATGGGCAAAGTGGATCAGACCTTGGGCTTTGATGTCATGGAGTTTTTTAACATTAGGTATAGCTCTGGGAAGTTGGTGGGCTTATTACGAACTAGGTTGGGGAGGTTGGTGGTTTTGGGATCCAGTTGAAAATGCATCTTTCATGCCATGGTTAATAACGACAGCTTTGATACATTCGCTTATTACATGTGAACAGAAATCCATGTTTAAGAATTGGACAATCTTGCTATCTATCATCGCATTTTCATTAAGTTTACTTGGAACTTTTTTGGTTAGATCAGGAATTTTAACATCCGTACATTCTTTTGCTAATGATCCTGCAAGAGGCGCTTTTATTTTATTATTTTTAGCAATAATAACTGGATCAGCATTAATATTATACTTAAAGAATTCCCCCAAAATGAATGATAAGACCTCTTTCAATTTTTTTTCCAAGGAAAGTTTCTTTTTAATAAATAACATTTTACTCGTTACGGCAACATTCACTATATTGCTTGGTACCATGTATCCTCTAGTGCTTGATATCCTGGGTTTAGAAAAAATATCTGTTGGCGTTCCATATTATAATTCTGTGTTTCTTCCTTTGATGATACCGCTAGTTTTCTTAGCTGGATATATCCCGATCTTATTTTTATCAAAAAAAGTAAAATCGCATGGCCAGTCTAAATATTTTTTTATCAGTTTTATCATAATAGTCCTGATTTCATTGCTTGGTCATTCTTTGTTCGACGGATATAACCTAAGTATTTTCATTGGGTTTTTCTTGTTTGCGTGGATAACTCTCAATTTAATATATGACTTTATATCTAAATTAATATCTACAGGTAGCATTAGATTCTTTTTTAAAAACATTGGTATGTTCATGGCGCATCTAGGCTTAGCATTATTTGTTATTGGAGCTACCGTAGTAGAAAATAATAAAACTGAAAAAGAAGTAATTATGAATCTCAGTGAAAAATTAGACGTTGGAGGTTATTCATTTGAATTTGTCGATATAAATGAAACTATGGGACCAAACTATTCATCAGTCATAGGACACTTTAGAGTTTACATTAATAATAAATTTATTACTGATATGTATCCCGAAAAAAGATTATATAATTCAAGTGAAATGCCAATGACAGAAGCAGGGATTGATCCTGGATTTAAGAGAGATTTATACATAACGCTTGGAACAATGATAGATCAAGATAAATGGTCAGTAAGAATATATCATAAACCGTTGATTAGATTTATTTGGATTGGCGCAATAATGATGGCGCTTGGAGCAATTCTTAGTGTTTTGATGAAAAGAAGAAATATAAAAGTGGTGAACTAATTTTGAATAATAAAATATCCATAACAATGTTCATTATTTTTGTTTTGTTGCTCTATTTAGGTTTATCAAATAACTCAAGATTAGTTCATTCACCACTGATAGATAAAGCTATACCAGATTTCAACCTCCCTGTTCTTCAGTCAGAATCATATGCTAATAGTTCTAATTTCCCTGATGATGTTTTTCTTCTAAATATATGGGCCAGTTGGTGTGTAGCATGCATCAAAGAGCATCAAGTACTTAATTTAATTAACAGCGAAAAGAAAGTAAGGTTGATCGGTATCAATTATAAAGATAATGAGGATGATGCTATTGGATGGCTAAAAATATATGGAAACCCTTATGAGTACAATATTGTTGATATGGATGGTCAGCTTGGAATTGATTTAGGGGTTTACGGCGTACCCGAGACTTTTCTAATAGATAAGAATAATATTATAAGAGCAAAGTATATTGGTGCCATAAGCGAAGATATCTATTACAATGAGATATTGCCAACTATAGAGATCATATCAGATGAGAAGTAAAATATTTTTATTCAGTCTTTTAATACTTATTTCGACTACAATTTCATATGGTGAAAATTCTAAAGACACAAAACTCTATAATAAAATTATAACTGAATTAAGATGCATGGTTTGTCAAAATCAAAATATAGCAGAATCAGAAGCCCCGCTTGCTGTTGATCTAAGAAATAAAGTAAAAACTATGATTAATAGTGGCTATGACGAAAAATATATTAAAAAATATATGTCTGATAGATATAGTGATTTCATACTCTATGATCCACCATTTAGGGTACAAAATATATTATTATGGATTGGCCCATTTTTATTTTTGTTAATAATATATTTCATTCTTTTTAGGAAAAATATAATTAAATGATATATATAATTATTTCTGTTTTCACATTATTTTATTTATTCTTTTTATTTAAAAATATTGGTGAAGGCACTAAAGTCTCATATAATAATAAGAAATTTATTAGTGTAATTGTAATTTTACTCATTCTGATGATAAGTATATTTGTCAAAGATTCTGGAATTACTAATCGTGAGGAATATGAGTCTATTCTAGATAAACATTCCGAAATTCGTAAAAATATTTCTACCATTAAGAAAAACATACCCATACTCCGCTCAAAACTAAATAAAGAAAAAGACTATTATCAGGGTTGGGTGATGTTAGCTAAATCTTATATAATTACTGATGATATTACGCAAGCAAGAGTTGCATATGAAAAAGCTTTATCACTTAATGCTGATGACCCAATCATAATCGAAGAATTTATTTCAGTATTAATAAAGCTTGATCCAAAATCTAATAAAAAAGAAATATTAAATTCATTTGATAAGCTATTGTTACTAGATAATCTGAATCTTAATATTTATAATATGAAGTTAAATTACTCAATAGATATAAATGATGCTGATCTGACAAAGCAAATCCTTAAAGATATTATTTCTAATCAAAAAATACAAAATAAAGATCAGTATGTTGCTGCATTAAATCAAATGGAGTCATCTGGGTCATTTAACTTAAAAATTATAATCTCAGAAACATCCTATAGTTCATTAATTAGATACAATTATATATTTTTCATTCTGAAAGAAGATGGCTCTAATATTCCTTTTGCTGTAATAAGGTTTAAAAATGATGAACTACCAATTACTTTTATAATTGATTCAAAAAACAAAATGATAGTAGATGCGCCAATACCGAAAAATTTAAGATTATATATTAAAGGCAGTAATGAACCTTCGGTAGATAAAAATATGGAAACTATGTATGAGTCAGATGTTATAGATATACTTGATCAGAGTGAATATAATATCAATTAATATGTAATTCTATCGTCAAATACAAAACAATCTCCCTTCCATTTATTTTTATTATCTGGATTATTTAGATAGTTAATAATACCACCCTTTAGTTGGAAAATATTATTAAAACCAATTTCTTTCAGGGCAACAGTTGCTTTTTCACATCTGATGCCTCCTGTACAAAAAATTGCCACATCCTTCTTAGTATCTATATCTTTATTATTTTTTAGGGAATCTTTCAAGTCGCTAAAATTTAATAAGTCTAAACTCTTTGAATTTTCAAATGTACCTAACAGATATTCAAACCTATTTCTCATATCGATGACTAGTGGTTTGCGATCAAGTAATTTATCCCATTCTATAGGTTCTAAGGAATTATTTTGGGAGACTATTTCTTCTGATATAGTAAAGCCAGCTTTTATTATTTCATCCTTAATTTTTACCTTTAATTTTGTAAAGACCTTTTCAGATACAGTAGATTTATTATAATGTATAGAATCTAACGATAATAAATTAGATATATAGGATTTGCAGAGTTCTACGTCATCTTTTGATCCACAAAAATTAGCATTTATGCCTTCTGGTGCTAATATTATTGTCCCATGAATATTTAGTTCTTTCAGATATCTATGAATTTTCAATTTTAGATTCTCTAAATCATCGACTTTTATGAATTTATAAAAGCTGATTGTGGTATCTATTTTTTTATGCATAAAGTCATTCCATCATATAATGTTAAAAGACAGTGGGAAACACTCTTATCAGTTGCTATATAGTTATTCAATTCTCTTATTGATCTTGTGTTATTTGTTTTATCAGAACTGTCCATTACTTTACCCTTCCATAATGTATTATCAATCAATATTGCCCCGCCTTTCCTAATAAGCTGTAATGATCTTTTGTAATATTCTAAATAGTTTTTCTTATCAGCATCAATAAATATAAAGTCAAATGTATCATGCATCTTTTTCATTAGAAAGTCATCTAAAGAATCAATTGCATTACCAATTATTAATTCAATTTTATGATTACAATTACTTTTAACCCAATATTCTTTTGCGATGTCATTAAACTCGGTCGAGTTTTCTAGAGCATAAAGCTTTCCACTTTCAGGTAGACCTTTAGCTATACATATTGCGCTATATCCTGTGAATACACCGATTTCTATACATTTATTAAATTGTCCTAATTGACATAATATTTCGATGAGAGATCCTTGAGTCTGACCAATCTGCATGACAGCTACATCACCTAGTAACTCTGTTTTGCTTCTTAATTCAGATAATATAGTATCTTTTTCATATCCTACTTGTTCTATGTATCCTTTAAGCTTTATAGGGTCTAGCGATATATTTTTATTCTTCATTATTCTTGTCTAGCTTCAAATTCAATTATTAATTCAATTTCATCACCGACTAAATTCTTTTTTACCGCATAATTCATTCCAAAATCTGACCTTTTAAATATAGCCGAGCCAGACACACCCATAACCATTGGCTTAGAAAGTCCAATTCGGAATGGATATGTATCAATTTTATTAATTTTCACATTCAGTAATAAAGGTCTCGTTTTACCAAGCAATGTCAGATTACCTTTAATTTTTCCGGGATTTAATTTTAGGTCATTTCTATCAGCCTTGAAAATCATAGTTGGAAAATTATTCGTATCTAAAAAATCAGGACTTTTGAGATGTGCGTCTCTTTTGTCATGATTCGTAAAGACGCTATCAGTATCAATTATTATTTCTACTTCTGATACTATATTTGTATCTGCATTATATTTGAAAGAGCCACCAGCCTTTGTGAACATCCCTAAGGTGCGGGCATAACCAGCATGATCAACTAAGAACCCAATACTTAAATGTGTTTCATCTAGTATGTATTTCTCAGTATCTGATGTAGCTATATTCGAAATAGAACAACAGATGGCAATGAGTATATATTTAACCTTTTTCATATTTATTCCTATATAACCAAATTATATCCTTAGAAAAAGAAAATGTAATTATAAAGAGTGCTAAATTTATTATAAAGTTGAATATATACTCATTAAAATATACCTCATGAGAGATTATCATTAATAGTGTTGTCATGACACATGCAGATTTCCTTAATATGCTATCTGGTAAAGTTTTTTTTAACCATGAATATTTAGTCATCAAGGCAATAAATATATATCGATATGCTGGAATCAGAAAAATATATAAACCTATATCCTTATTTATATAAAGTGATATTGATAGTACAAACATTAAAAAATTATCAGACTCTTGATCAAAAAGTTCTCCAAATTTGGAAGTGTCATTATACCTCCTAGCAATAAATCCATCTAATCCATCTAGAAGTAATGAAATAAGCGCAAGAATTATAAAAGCACTTTCGTTATAAAAAATCCTGAAGATAGCTGCATCTATACTAGAGGTAATAGAGGCTGTCAGAAGCAGTATTGATATTGTAAGTCTTATGTATGTAATTTTGGAGGCCAAACTAAATTTTAGTAATTCTGTGGTAGAAAAAAATTTGAATATTAGGTATGAAATAAATAAAAAAAATAATGAATTTTGTAGTAATATAAATACTGTTAACTGTTCTTTAAAAGTTAATAAAAGCAGTGAAACTGAAAAAAAATATGTAAAGGAAATTGTTATTAAATTATATTTACTCATATACAATTAATTAAATTATGAAAAAACTTGTAGCCGAATCATTTTGGATCAAAAAACAAAACACTAGTTTTATTAAGAAACACCCTCTAAGTATACCTCAAAAAAACCAAGCTTTGATAAAAACTATATATAGTGGCATTAGTTATGGTACAGAAAAGATAGTTTACACTGGTAGTGTGCCAAAAAATCAACGTGCTCTAATGAAATGCCCCTTTCAAGAAGGTGAATTTGGGGCTAATGTAAAATATGGTTATATAAATGTTGGGGAGGTTATAGAAGGATCTAAGGCATTTAAGAATAAATATGTATACACATTATTTCCTCATCAAACTTTATATACGATGGATGAATCAGATCTAACTATTATTCCAGAGTCGGTCCCTTTAAAAAGATGCTTGTTAACAGCAAATATGGAAACTGCTATCAATGCTATGTGGGATACTCTCCCATCATGTGGTGATAAAATATTGATTATAGGTGGTGGTATTGTTGGTCTATTAACAGCATATTTATTGAAAAAAATTCCTGGGGTAGAGATATTATTGGTTGATCAAGATAACAAAAAATCAAAGACTGCAAAAACATTTGGTATAAAATTTTCTCAGAAAATACCAAATTCATATAAAGCAAATATAATATATGAATGTTCGGGGAATCCATCTGTTATTAACGAACTTTCTGCAAAACTAATGGAAGAGACAATAATATGTATATTAAGTTGGTATGGAAATGCTACATCTAATGTTAAGTTTGGTACTGAATTTTTGTCTAAAAGAGCTAAAATTATTTTCTCTCAAGTATCCAAAGTTTCACATAATAGGAGTAAATACTGGAATAATAATGATAGAAAAAAACTTGCTCTAAGTCTATTGGATAATGATAAATTAGATTTGTTGATAGAGAAAAGAATGGTGAATTTCTACGATTTACCTATTTTCTTTTCTGAAATAAAAAATAATAAAAACTTTTATTGTAAAGTTGTTGACTATGGAGTAAAAAAAAATGTACGAAGTTAAAGTGAGGGATAATTTATTTATAGCACATAGCCTTAAAAACGAATTCTTTGGTCCAGCTAAAAATCTACATGGAGCCACATATGTGATCGATCTTATAGTAAGCAGTAACAAGCTTTCTAGCATGAATGTTGTTATAGATATTGGACTCGCATCTAAATTACTTAAAGAATGTATTAACAAATATAATTATAAGAATCTTGATGAGGTAGACTCTTTAAAAGGAGTTATTACAACTACAGAATTTTTAGCATATCAACTAACAAATGATTTTTTTGAAAAACTAACTAAAGAAGAAACTAATATATCTAAAATATATAGTATCAAAATGATACTCAATGAATCCCATGTAGCTTCTGCCTCTTATGAAAAAATAATATAAATGAATGAAAAAACTATTTTTTATTTTTCCCGAATTTGAAGGCGCCATAACTGGTGGAACGCTATATGACTATGAAGTATGTAAATATTTAAAAAAGCTCCATGTGCCTGCGAAAAAAATAATTGTTTCAAGTTCAATTACTCAGATTAAACTATCAAGTTTGGTTAATAACTTGCCCAAGAAATCAATCATTCTTATTGATGGTTATTTAGCGAATAGAATATCTTTTATATTTAATAAAAATATACATATATTAGTTCATCATCCATGTTGTCTAGAAAAAAGGGAGGGTAAAATGTCAAACTTAAATTTATACTTTAATGAAAAAAGAGCTTTTAGTAATTCTAAATCAATAATAACTGTTAGTTTTTATATGAAAAAAGTAATAAACTCATTATTAGATAGAATTGTTAAAACAGAAGTTGCATATCCGGGTATTGATGATAAATATTATTCAAATAAAACGAACTTAAATTCTAAAAATATACTAGTTGTAGGCAATGTAATAGAGCGAAAAGGTTATGACATTCTAATTGAATCTCTATCAAAAGTTAAACATACTTGGCATCTTAATATTATTGGCAAGTATTCAAAAAATGATATTTATTATCTTAAACTCATTAACCAAATAGAAAAATATAAGCTATCAGAGAATATAACGTTTTTAGGGAATATTTCTGATGATGACAAGATGAAGTATATGCTCAACTCAAAGATATTCGTATTACCTACCTCTTATGAGGGTTTTGGGATCTCCCTTGTTGAAGCTTGTGCGTTGGGTATGAATGTTATCACTAGTGATCTGCCAGTCTTAAAAGAAGCTTTACAAGGTGGAAAAGTTACTTTCTTCCCCAAGGATGATAGTAAAAAATTAGCAAAGGCAATTGAATATAGTTTATTATCAGAACCACATATTAGTGATAGTAAACTTAGATATTATAATTGGAATGCTACTGCTAAAATTTTTAGAAGGACATTATATGCAAGCTAATAAATTTACCAGCACTTGGATTAATTTGAGAGAATCATATGATATGTTATCGAGAAGTAATTTGCTTCAAAATTTATATAAAAATAATAAAATGAACTTAAAAAAAGTCATAGACCTTGGAGGTGGCAATGGTTCTTTTCTTAGATGGTGTCACTACAAAAATATTATATATGATGATTTCCTAATTGTTGATAATGATGAAGCATTGCTGAAAAGCTTTTATCCTAGAACAAAAAGCTATTTATCAACGATGTCTTTATCTCTTATCAAAGATAATATGATGTCATATAGAATTCAGAGTCTAAAAAAGAATAAAGATGGTTTTATCACATTAAAAAAGCAAGATCTTTATAAATCTATTGATATTATCAATGATTACAATCTAGTCAGTTTTTCTGCTGTGTCAGATCTACTGTCTAAAAAATTTATTAAATGTTTATTTGATAAAATTGATAAAGGTACTAATCTATATTTTTCTATATGTTTTGATGGGAGAGTTAAATGGAAGAATAAGAATAAACATGATAAGTATATAGTTTCAATGTTCAATCAACATCAGAAACAAGAAAAAACAACAGGGGTTGCTTTGGGTTTGAATAGCATAAACTTCATCAAGAGTCTCTCCAAAAAAAATGATTATAAAATTTATATAGCTGATTCATCATGGTCTGTTGACTCATATGATAATGATTCAAGGATATTTCAAAAAGCATATCTTAATACAATTTATAAACCTTTAAAAAAATTTGAATTGATTGATCAAGATATATTGGAAGATTGGTTAAGATCTAAACAAATTGATATAGAAAGTAAAAACAGTAATTTGGTGGTTGGCCATAAAGATATATTGATCGAGACATAATGAAAATAATAGATATATGTAAATATATAATTTCTTTAGGATTAATTTACATTCTTTTCATCAATTATGGTAAAGATATAATAAACACAATTAAATTAGTTAATATTGATTATATAATATTAATTATTTTCATAAGTCTAATACAATATATATTATCTGCATATAGATGGAAGTATATTTCTAAATATACGAACCTTAATATTAGTTTCATTAACTCAATCAAATTTTATTATATTTCAACATTCATGAATAATATTTTACCAGGTGGTATAATGGGTGATATTTTTAGGATTTATCATCATGTTGACGATAAAAAGGAGATCTTTAGAATTGGAAGGTCCTTTCAATCAGTTGTATATGAGAGATTATCCGGCCAGCTAATGCTCTTATCTTTTTTTATCTTATCCTTGGGCTTATATTTTATTATTCATCAGAAATTTATTGCTTTTTCTTATTTATTTTTACCTTTGATTGCCGCTTTCTATTTCCTGAAATACGTCTTTAATAATAAATTAAGAAAATATATAAGAAGTAAGCACTATGGAAATAACTTTCTAACTGTTTTTACAGGAGAGGTTTTCTGGAGACATACAGTATTGTCTTTTTTTGTAATGATGTCTTATATTTTTATTTATATAATATCTGCAGTTTCTCTTGGTGTGAACATAGATTATTTTTCATTTTTAGTTTTCACTCCAATAATACTATTCTCTATGACTTTGCCTGTTAGTATTGGTGGTTGGGGAGTTAGAGAGTTTGCAGCACTATTAATATCTTTTCTATTGGGTTTATCTGCATCAGTAAGTATAAGTGTTGCTATAATGTATGGGATATTAAATCTCATCTGTTCTTTGCCTGGCTTATACTTTTTATTAAAACTTAAATCAAGATAGTTTGATATCACAAAGTATATCTTGACCCATTTTGGAATATTTAGTTTTATGACATTTAGCTTCATCTAGCGATTGTTTTGTTTTTGTTATAAAGCTGGGCCTTCCTTTACCAAGAATACTTGGACTAATGCATAAGTGAAGCCTATTTAAAATGTTACTGTTATAGAAATCAGAAACTGTTGCTCCGCCACCCTCTATAAATATTATTTTTTTCCTTAACTTGCTTAGTAGCAAGATAATATCTTGTTCATTAAATCGACCTTTATCCAAAGGCAGCTGGAAAATATTATCTTCATTTGTTTTTATTTTATCACCTATGATCTTATAACCATTAGAATCAGAATTTTTGAAAACGTTATACTTATTAGATAATCTATTATCTTTATCTATAATTATTCTCATCGGACTTGGTCCTTTGATTAATCTAGTGGTTAGTTTAGGATTATCGAGTGCTACAGTTTTATATCCTACGATTATAACATCAGAGATTGCCCTGATCATATGAATATGAGTGAGGTTTTCTCCGGAACTAATATATTTTGATTCACCAGAATCAGTTGCAATAAACCCGTCAAGTGTTTGTGCCAAATGAGCTATAAAAAATGGCTTATGGTGGTTATTAAATATAATAGGAAGAAATGTTGAAAACAGCATTTCATTATAATCATCTATTATAAAATTACACTTAGATATAGTCTCAGAATTTCTATCATATACTAGGATATATTTTACCCCTCTAATAGTTTTTTCTATAGATATCAGGTAGGAGTGTTCCTGTTCATCATATACTGTTTCTTTTGCCGCTAAAACTAGTGACCATGAAGATTTCTTTGTTATACTAAGTTTATTAACCATTTTTTAATTATATGTTATTTTTTAAAAACTTTATAAAAAGCACTATTATCGGATCATTAATCTTGGTACCTGTTCTGATATTTATCTATTTTACTCAAGGTTATGTGTCTAATTATAATTTTGTAATAGGCTCTGTAGGCTATTTTATTGACACTATGCAAAACATGGGTCCAGTGTATGTTTTGATTATTTGTTATCTAACAGGTGTTCTAGCACAGTTCTTTAGTCAAAACCTAAACCTAAATAATTTATAGAATAGTAGGGTTTGGTGCATCACCATACACATCATCAGGATCAAAGACCTTTTCTTTCTCTGTGAATCTTAATTTAACATTTTTGCCATCATATTTAATTTCTCTATAAAAACATGAGAAATAGCCTACATGGCAACTCGCATTACCTGCAACTGTAACTTTTATCCAAACACAATCCTGGTCATCATCAATTAATATTTGATCAACTTTTTGGACAAAACCACTTGTAGCACCTTTATGCCAAATACATTTTCTACTTCTACTATAATAATGCGCCTCTTTTGTTTCAATAGTCAATCTTAGAGCTTCTGCATTCATAAACGCATGCATGAGAAGTACACCAGTTTTTGTATCTGTTGTAACAACAGGTATAAACCCTTGATCATTGAACTTGGGGCTTAAACTAAATCCCTCTTCAACTTCTTCTACTGATTTCCTTTCTTTAAACATTATTTTTCTTAAATTTTGACTTATGTATAAATATCTTGCCACAATAATAACACTCTATAGAGCCTTCTTCATCATTAAGTTTTAAAAAAATTTGAGGATGTGAGCCACTATCTTTATCACCAGTACAGCTAACAGATTTGACACTATCCTCGACAATTTTAATATTCGATATTCTCATATTTTATAGGGAGTCAAAATCCCCAAGTTTCATTAAACGTTCTCTAAACCTTTCTTTTATTTCTTCAGTTAAATATTTCAGATCTAGTGCAGCCTTCATCTTTTCTATATTGTTTATGTCTTTAAATAAAATACTAGCTATATCAAATAATGATAGACTATCTTCCTCAGTCTTAATTAATTTTAATTCATCACCACTTTGCATCGATCCATTTTGTATCACTCTTAAATATGAGCCCAGAAGTCCACTAGTTGAAAACTTTTTAGGAAATTCTCGGCTATTCATTTTTATTCCTATTTTGAAACATGGTATTCTTGGCTGAGATACTTGAAGTATGCAACTGCCAACTTCAAACTCATCACCTATTTTTACTGACTTTTCATCAAAATCATCTATAGTCAGATTTTCTCCAACTAGACCATACTCACTATATTCTTGCCCCATTTCATCAGACCACTTTTTATAGTGTTTATAAGAATAGGCATACACAGCTTTGTCGTAACCACCATGAACTTTCATATCAGCTTGCCTATCGCCTGATATTCCGATATCTGATACATCTACTGAACCATTGATGGGTTTTTTGTATATACTTGTGATAAGCTCTTTACCATTAAAGACGATTTTTTTTGGCTCTGACACGTTTATAGATAATATTTTCATTATTAAAAAAGGATAACTTAAGATGAATGCATATACAATAAATTGGATCTTATTATTATTATTGTCAGCCATCTGGGGAGGGGCATTCACACTTAATAAGTTCGCTCTAGAAGCATATACACCTGAAATTCTTGTAACAGGTAGGTTATTGATCGCAGCTATTGTTCTGATTATTTTTATTCTAATAATTTTCAGAAAAGTGGATATTAAAATGTCTGAATGGAGATACTACTTATTTATGAGTATTGTAGGTATAGTGGCACCCTTCTTATTGATATCTTATGGCCAAATGGATATTGATAGTTCATTAGCAGGAATATTAATGTCAACTATGCCAATTTCAACATTAATTCTCTCCCATTTTTTTCTAGATGATGAACAGATGACTAAGAAAAAGTTAATTGGTTTTCTGATAGCGTTTATAGGCATAATTATACTTATTTTGCCTGGAAAAGCAGACCTTAAAACCTCTTTACTAGACGGCTTATCATCTGAATTAATGGTTATATCAGGAGCTATATTTTATTCATTTGCAGCTGTTTATGGAAAGAGGTTTAAGATAACAAACCCATTAAATGCCTCAACAGGAGTAACATTATACTCAGCTGCCATAATGTTGATATACCTGAGTTTCAATTCAAACATAATACCTAGTAACATTGGAAGCGTTGGACATGTTTCAGCAGTTTTTATTTTAGGTATATTCTGTACAGCAATTGCCACAATAATATATTTTCAGATTCTTCAATCTTCGGGAGCAACTTTTATTTCTATGATGAATTATCTTATCCCTGTATGGGCGATATTATTTGGAGTAATATTTTTCAATGAAAGTGCTATGTGGAACTATTTAATTGGGTTAGTTGTAATTATATTTGGAATACAATTATCTCAAAAAAGCAAAATAATTTAAAAACCCAAAACAACAGAGACATGGATAACTTGATTTTATGGTATATTAATATCATAACTAATAGAGGTGATATATGTTGGATAATGAAAAAGTTAAAATCGAATCTGCTACCTTTAGGAGATTACTGGAACATTTAAGACAAAATCCAGATGTTCAAAATATTGATATGATGAATCTCGCAAACTTTTGTCGTAATTGTATCTCAAAATGGTATGTTGCTGAAGCCGAAAAAATAGGTGAAAAATTGACATATGAAGAAGCTAGAGAAATCATCTATGGGATGCCATATTCTGATTATAAAGCAAAATATCAAAAAGAAGCTACAAAAGAACAACTAGAAAAATTTAATGAAAGAAAAACTGAGAAATAAAATAAATCTATCAGACAAAGACTTACTGGCTTACAATAAGCATATTCTCTTGGAAGATATTCAGACCGAAGGAATAGAGATCCTTGCTACAAAGCACATAGTATTAATAGGACTTGGGGGGTTAGGTTGTCCTATTGCTCAATACTTAGCAACATCTGGTTTAGGTAAATTATCCATTATTGATAATGATATTATTGAGGATACAAATTTACAAAGGCAAATACTATATACATCCAGTGATATAGGAAAAAATAAAGTTGATACTGTTGAGAAAAAACTAAAAACTCTCAACTCTGACTTGGTTATTAAGAAACATAACATAAAATTTTCAATGCATTCTAGTAATTTACTAAAAGACGCAGACTTAGTTATAGATGCTACCGATAACTTTTCGACTAGATCTATTATTAACAAGGCTACTATTAAGTATAAAAAACCATTAATTATGGGAGCAGCAGAAAAACTGGAAGGGCAGGTTTCTGTGTTTAGGAATGATCTGATCAACAGACCCTGTTATAATTGCCTATATGCCGATGTAGATGATAAAGAAAATTCATGTATGGATCAGGGCGTTTTATCTATGTTAACTGGGATAATTGGCAACATACAGGCATTAGAGAGCATCAAACTATTATTAAATTTTGGAGACACATTGGAAAGTAAGTTGTTACTAGTTGATGTAAAAAATATAAACTTTAGAACAATCAGGATTTCCAAAGATCCAAAGTGTACTATGTGTAATTAATATGATTAATGACCAGCTATCAAGAAATTTTAAATACTTAAGAATTTCAATAACAGATAAATGCAACTATCGATGTTCTTATTGCATGCCTAAAGATATATTTGGTAAAGACCATCAGTTTTTACAAAAAAAAGAACTCCTTACTTATGAGGAAATTATTGAAGTGGTTAAAATATTGAAACGATATGGATTGGAAAAAGTTAGATTAACTGGTGGTGAACCTATGTTAAGGAAAAATATAGAATTACTTATAAAAGGCCTTAAAGATGAGGCTTTAGTTAATCAAGTTTCTATTACTACCAATGGGTCATTATTGGATCATGATAAGATAAGACTATTGAAAACTAATGGATTAGATGCAATCACTATTAGTCTAGATTCCTTGTCTCAAGATACAACAGATGAATTGAATCCAACAAATAATAATATCCCAAAAGTTTTGAGTTCTATAGATAGTGCATTAAAGATATTTGGCACTTTAAAAATAAATATGGTCGTTATTAAAAATAAAAATAGTCATGAAATTATCGATATGGTAAAAAAGTTCCTACATAAAAACATTGAATTAAGATTTATCGAGTATATGGATGTTGGCGAATCAAATAATTGGGATTATGAAAATGTTTTTACCTCTAAGGAAAATATAGATCTAATTAAAGAGTATTATTCCATGAGTAAAATAGTTGTTACAAAAGATTCAACATCTGAAAAATGGCAGCTCGATAAATATCCTTTAAGCATAGGTTTTATATCATCTATATCAAAACCATTTTGTAGTAACTGTAATAGAGGAAGATTGTCAGCCGATGGTAAGTTTTATACTTGTTTATTTTCTGATACTGGTTATGATTTTGCGGGTTATATTAGAAACAAAAATCTATCTTTAGGGGAATATTTTGAAAAAATATGGCTTGAGAGAAATGATCAATATTCGCAGCTAAGATTCACAAAAAAGATCATAAAAAATAAAAAAAATAAAGTTGAGATGTCATACATTGGGGGCTGACAGGTTTTAGGTATATTAAGTTGTAAAGTCTAATGCAGGAAGATAAAATTTAATTATGTATATTATTTTCAGTTATATTTCTTATTTCATAGCTATAATAGCTGGATATGTTGCTGCATATGATTTACTGATACAAATTTTCCCCGAGTTTGGATTATTTGAAGTATTGGTAGGTTTTATTGCAACTGCGATGTTTTTCCCCTTAGTTCCTATATATTCTGGTTTTACCAATGGTGAATGGATGTTAACAATCATATGTTTTGGGTTCATATTCCTAGGTGTAATTCTTGGAAATCAAGCTAGGAGAAACAAGCATTAGCTTCATTAGAAAGTAGATTTTTGACTTTTTGCGGTCAAATTGTTAATTTTGTTGATAATAATTGCTTTTATAACTATTATACATGCACAAACTCATGAAAATACATGTCAAATATTTTGCTAGTGTTAGAGATTTAATGGGAACAGAGTCTAAAGATCTAGATATTGATAAATCATTGTCTGTTTACGAGTTATGGAAAGATTTAACAGCAAAATTGAATGTCCCAAAAGATGTTCTAATAGCTGTTAATCATAAATATGTTGATAAAGACTTTAAATTAAATGATGGAGATGAAGTTGCTTACTTTCCTCCAGTTACAGGTGGTTAATAATGAAAATAGAAATAGTAGATGAAAGATTTGATCCATGGCAATCGCTAGTTGATTACAAAAAGAATGACTTACAGAACAATCCTAAAATTGGAGCATCATCAGTTTTCTTGGGTACCATGAGAGATTTTAATGAAGATTCTGATGTAACGGGTATGGAGTTACAACATTATCCAGGTATGACGGAAAAATATTTAGAGGATATTGTTAACACTGCAATCAAAAAATATAAAATAATCGATGGACTAGTAATTCATAGGGTGGGTTTGTTGGAACCTACCGATCCAATAGTTATAGTTGCCACTTGGTCTGAACATAGAGACAATGCATTTAATGCTACTCGTGATATTATGGAATCGCTTAAGGCAGAAGCTCCTTTCTGGAAGAAAGAATCAACTGACAAGGGGTTTAGATGGGTCAAACCAACAGCCAGCAATACTGAGACCGAAGATATCCAAGATGAAGCCCAATAAAGTAGTACTAGCATATTCTGGCGGGCTTGATACATCTGTAATTGCAAAATGGCTCATGGAAAAATATGAATGTGAAGTTATCACATTTACCGCTGATATTGGACAAGGTTCAGAAACAAAAGACGCAAGAGCAAAAGCGAAAAAATTAGGTATAAAAAAAATATATATTGAAGACTTAACAGAGGAGTTTGTTAAGAGTTATGTATATCCTATGTTTAGATCTAATGCAGTCTACGAAGGCGAATATTTTCTTGGAACATCCATAGCAAGACCATTAATAAGTAAAAGGCTCATAGAAATCGCTAAAAAAGAGGGCGCTGATGCAATTTGCCATGGAGCTACTGGAAAAGGTAATGATCAGGTCAGATTTGAATTATCAGCATATGCATTGAACCCTAAAATAAAAATAATTGCTCCATGGAGAGAGTGGGCATTTGTCTCGAGAAAAGATCTAGTAAGATATGCTAGATTAAATA
>Ga0213868_10002631_pt1 | contig 17098 bp, 17 predicted proteins | sample PICome_9_FD_160087 | JGI IMG/M metagenome (GOLD analysis project Ga0213868, IMG submission 160087) | Coastal seawater microbial communities near Pivers Island, North Carolina, United States - PICO127 | ecosystem: Environmental > Aquatic > Marine > Coastal | place: USA: North Carolina...
GAGTACTAAAAATAAGGTAATAATATAATAGAAGTGAGAAATGCACTTCATTTTCCACAACATTTTTCTTACTGAAAGTTTGTCGCGCAATTTGTTAGTAACTGGAATGAACCTATTCTGAGGAAAACAGAGTGAAAAATCCACTTCGTCCCGCGAAAAAACTGCCATATAAATACTTTAATTTCCAAAAATGTCTTTCTTTCTCCTTTGTTTCCCATGTCGACGTGTGACTCTGAGATTTTATCTCCAACACTACCTCCGCTCTCTCCTTTTCACTTTCTGTTTTCTGTTTTCAGTGCTTCTTGTTGTTTCCTCACGTGTGAATACACAATTCCTCCGAATCATATATATCTAAGATGCATTTGCTCTTTTTCGTTTTTCTATCCTGTGCTTTAATGTCATGTACGGATGCGTTTGTGAATCAGAACCGTGCATCTGAAGAAGAATTCTTTTCTATCAAGTCCTTGGAATCTTTCTCAAAGACATCAAAAAGTGTTGTCAACTCATGTGTTTCTATCGGAAAATAAAAAAAATAACTATTCTACGACAGAGAGGTTGCGAGAAGAAATAGAAGCACCTTTTGCAAAGGTCCGTGTCTTTGGATACTCCGTTCTATTGGCGGGGTGTATACTATCATTACTTATTTCTTTAGCTAGAATAGCAGCCGGCTTAAATGGAATCAATACAGATGTTTTGCAAGAAAGTATCAATAATGCCGCAATTGATGTCGGTGGAGTATTTCTTTTGAACTTTTTGCTGAAATCTGATTTTGATGCGAAAGAATCTCGTTTGAAAAGAGCTGCCAAAGGTGCAGAGATTGCTAATTTACAAGTGAAAGGACCATTCGGTCCCGATCAACGAATTGAAACTGTTCCATTGTCAGCGTTTAGATCTGACCGTGGTATTGACAAGCGAATTGTTATTTGTGTGGCATCAAAAGAAACCATTCATCAACTTCTGAATGATATTGAATCCTCGTCATCTCTGAGAGAAGATCTTGTTTTGAGTGATCTAGTGGTCGTTCCATGGATAACACCTGATTTTACATCTTTGAATAAAGTTAACTCACAAGCCATACAATTTGATTGTATTGGGATTCCTGTTGGCTTAAATTGGAATGATTTTCTGGGAGAGGAGATTAAAGAAGCAGAAAAGCAAGGGGTTGATGTGAATGGTCGCGGGTTTTCTATCGTATTGAAGAAAAATGGACGTGTGGGTCAAAGAACCAAAGGAATTAATCTGGAACGAATGGTTGGTGATGTCAACGCTCGTAAATCGTCTGGTATGGATGTTAGAAATATTTAGTAGGGTGTCAACTTTCAGTCAGTACCTTTGTTCGTCTCTTCTGCTTGTTTTCCTTCTTTCGTGAAGACCTCTTCTATAAGCACGATCAACGTGTGGACGACAAAGACAATGGTATGTACTCAAATCAAAATAAGTATTTGAACAAAATAAAAATCACATGAAGTTTCTTATTTTATTTTTTCGAAAGGTTGCAACAGGTTTGTTTGAAGGCCAGGCATGCCTTGATGACTTTGACGTTGGTGTGACTTTAGGAACAGGATCCTTTGGAAGGGTACGGTTTGCAATTCATCGAACAACAGGGAAAACCTGCGCAATAAAAATGCTGAAGAAGGCAGAAGTGATAAAGTTTCAACAGGTAAGATAATGAAGTTGTTGATTTTATTGAAATTACGCGAATATACCCTCACGAGTGCACAACATCAGGTGGAACATATGATATCCGAAAAAGAGATCTTGACGACATTATCCAAAGATCCGCATCCTTTTATGGTCAATCTCTTAACAACTTTCAACGATAAAAAATATATATTCATGGTTTTAGATTATGTCGTTGGTGGCGAGTTCTTCACTCATCTGAGATCTGCAGGATGCTTTGATTCAAATACCGCAAGGTTCTATGCTGCTCAAGTTACATTGATCTTTGAGAGCCTTCATAGCAAAGACATAATATATCGAGACTTGAAACCGGAAAATCTTTTATTAGGCAAAGATGGTTATCTAAAACTTACAGATTTTGGGTTTGCAAAAAAAGTAGAATTTAAGACTTATACTCTGTGTGGGACACCTGAATATATCGCGCCAGAAGTTCTCCTAAATAAAGGTCATGGAAAAGGAGTAGATTGGTGGACACTTGGGATATTGATTTACGAAATGTTGACTGGTGACCCTCCATTTGTAGATTGCGATCCCATGGGAATCTATCAAAAGATTTTGGGGGGGAAGTTGGCCTTTCCCAAAAGTTATGATAAAGGAGCCAAGTCCCTGACCAAGAAATTACTTACTCATGATTTAACAAAACGTTACGGGTGTTTGAAAAATGGGGCGAAGGACGTCAAAAGGGCAAAATGGTTCATAGACTTTGATTGGGATGGCATGATACGGAAAGAGTTGGATCCCCCGATTATTCCGAAAGTTGACAATGACAGTGACACCAGTAATTTTGAAGAATACGAGGAATCTGAAATAGAAGCAAATCGTGACCCCATAAAGCCGGAAGAAGATCCCTTCTCGGAGTTTTAGAGCTTTGTAGGAGTTAAGTAGTCATGAGAAAGAAAATAAGTTTCAATCTTATTTCGAGACCATGTGCGCAGAGCATTTTAAAGTGCTCAATATAAATCCGTGTATTGTCCTTGATATTCATTTTTTAAAGCGATAATATTAGATTTCATATACATATATGTACAACGTTGCATTCGATGCGACTCAGGGTTTCCACATTTTCATAAACAGTTCAATCTCTTTCACTGTATTGTTTGCTTTCTGTTTCCCTGGCTTTCTATATGGATTATTTCGTTGACTTCTTGTTGTTGACCTGGTAGCTTTTCCTCCCCCTGTATTTGGCAATCTTTCAGGAACACATTTGGAGCGATCATCCACTTTGTCTTCGTCATCCTCTAGCAAGGAAGCAATAGCAGCTAGAGTTGGATTAGATGAAAAATTTGAAGGTAACCCAGTGGCAAACAATGGACATTCGTCTACATCATCATCATCATCATCATCATCAGATAATTTATGATCACAAGTTTCGATGTTGCTTGGTTTGCGTCCAGAGTTCTTTTGTTCGTTTTCTTTCGTAGGCTGGAAGAAATGCTGTTTCTCATCAACATGATCTGGATTCTCGGATATAACCATTTGATGATGAATAACTTTTATTAAATTTTCAGCTTTAATAAATTATCACACTGAATTGGTGTAACCCTCATGAAATATTTTAAAACTCTTCCTTCGGTTGTTTGTTCTTTGTGTTGTTTGTTCTTTGTTCTTGATGCGGTTTCCGGTGTCCGGTGTCCGTCTTCCGTCTTCCTGTGTTTCCTGTCTCTCCATATTTTGTGTTTTGTGACCAAAATCAAGCTATTTTAGCTTTTCAGCGATGACTAATAACCAAGACTATTGAAAAATATCTCACTTTTTCATAGTTTTCGACTGAATCAATCGTCTTCCCTTCAGTTTGATTCAATGTCACCCAAGAAAACGAATACTGTCAAACAGTCAGACATCAAGGATGATAAAGGTGATAAGAACGCCGCGATTTCTCTTAGTCCAAAACGCAGAAAGACATCTCCTCCATCATTGATTACTCCCTCGAAGGGACGTGAGGAACAACATATTGGTGGATCAAATGTGTCTCGTCGACAGCTAAAAATTGAAACAGATGGAGCAGTAAGTGATGATTCAGATTCCATGGAGAATCATGATGTGAAAAGTCCGACTAGACGAATTTTTGGGCGTGACACCGAAATCGCCTCTGTCCAATCCAATACTCGTCAAGTATACAACTTAGTCAAACAACTGACTGGGTCTATTGGTGGAAATGGACACGGTGGTGCTATTTATGGAGAGTTGACTACTGGTAGTATGCAAAAGATGGTAGATTTGATGAAGATTCATACAAATCTTGGTCCAGATAGTCGCTTCATTGATGTTGGAAGTGGGCTTGGAAAGCCAAACCTCCATGTATCGCAAGATCCCGGAGTGGAATTCAGCTATGGCATTGAAATGGAACATGTTCGATGGATGTTGGGTATGAGTAACCTTAAGGTGGTTCTTGACGAAGCGTATAAGCAAGAAATGGAGGGTACAGTTTCCGGAAACGATAAAATTGGCCATAGATGTATCTTTCAGCATGGTGACATCACTGAAGCCAATTACTTTGACCCATTTACCCATGTATATATGTTTGATATTGGATTTCCTCCAAAGCTATTCAAGCAACTTGGCGAGATGTTTAACAGAAGTCAATCGGAATACTTAATTTGTTACCATGGACCAAAGCTGATGGTTGACCGCTATGGATTCAATGTCGAGTTGATAATTCAAGCTCCAACCTCGATGCATGGATCAAGCGAAGGTCATATGGGATACATTTATCGCCGTAAGGGAAAAACCTCCAAGATTGGACATGGTCTTGACTTACTTGATGGAGTTCCGTGTGATAAACTCTTCACGAAAGCCTGGAAATCATGCAAGCAAAATATTGGTAAGCACTTAGAGTCTGTGCAGGTACAAGTAACTCAGAGCCTCAATTCTAAACGGCCCACAAGGAAGAGAAAAGCAGTGATTAAGGTCTAAGATTAAACATACATAGCTAAGATATTTATCAAACTAAAGTAAGAAAAAAATATTGGATGAGAAAAATGATGTTTTGCTAGATAGTACTTGATGCAGAAGCTGAAACTAAAAGTATTCAAAATTTTCATTCACTGGCTAGTCTTGCGAACGCATCTCTTTGAGTAAAAAGTGAGTAGAGAGAAGAGAGAAGAAAAAACATCATCCAACGGCGGTGACCATTCCATTCTTTCATATATTTCAAACGAAGAACTAAATATACGAATGATGAGAAATCAACTATTTCGGATCCTTTGGGTCTGTTTCGTGGTTACCTTAACAAATGCTCAGGGAGCCAATAAAAACAAAGAACCAAAGCCACCGGAGGCACCGCTGACTTCTCCCCCGACAAGCGCACCAACGAAAGCACCTAGTGTGATCGTCATTCCGCCAACCAGTGCCAATCCGCCTACCATACGTTTCGTTAATCGTGGTCTTGGATCTTTTCAAGTTGTCTTTAAAGCAAAGTCTGAATCTCCTAGGCTGGAAATAGACAGAGTGAAAATGAACGCCGTTGCCGAGACAACCTTCACGGACTACATCACCTCACGTGCAGATAAAGCAACCAAAGAGTCATACGTTGGATCGAGCTTCAATTCTGAAAAAATAGCCAGTGGCCCTGTCAGATTTCGTAGATTGCAAGATACTGCTTTGAGTGAAGTTAGATATGAATTAACTGGCGCAGCTACTTTCACGGAAAAAGGTGCACCAAGCGACGATGAAGCCAAAAACCTTTTGCTAGATGCATTTTCCGATGGTTCCAACTATATTTCAGCTCTTAGTGCAGATGGAGCGTACACAGGAGATGTGGATGTTACAATAGAGCACCCTGAAAACGAAAGGATTGGAGGTGGAGGAAATCTGGGTGGAACTGTCGGAGGTGTTGTCGCTGCGGCAGCTGTCGTAAGTCTTGCCGTCTTTGGTTTCATCAAGTACAAAAGGCGAAAGACAAAAGATAATGTATCCTACAAAATGCCAGAGATGATTGTGGAAGAAGGAGAAAGCAGCTTCGAGATTATGTCTCCTGAAGCAAAACGTTCAAATAACATGTCGTCCACTTATGCGCTTGCACCCCAGTTGTCAAATGCATATTCAATTCAAGATAGAAACACAAGTTTCCTTAAAGGTCACATTCATGATGATGACTTTTCATTTGACGGTTCTGCAGCTCTGGGGAACGATGAAACTACTGGTGATAAGGTATTAGGTCAGGTGCTTGCTATGAGTAGCTACGATCCTGTGAATACTTCCGACTGGTCTGACGGTGTTTCTATGGCTCGAGATGATGAAATTGCATATGCTCTTGGTCATGAATATGATTCAAGTCCCGCAAATCATATGGGAACACAGGATAGAGCTCGTTATCAATCTCACAGTAATGGTGATGGAATAGAAGTACAATTTGATGAAAGCCAATCCAAACCTAAGACAGTAGTGAATGATACCATGACTTCAGCAACAGAAGCTCCTAAGGCAAAAATCAATTTTTATGGGTCGGCCCGAGTAGTGCAAACGGAAAAGGCAATAGAAAAGGGTCCCACATTTGTATCTGTTCCGAAACCTACGACTGAATATCCTGTCCAAATGGCTAGATCTTCTGAGGGTCTTGCACATCATTACTCCGAAGCCGATGCGGAATCTGATGATGACAGTTATTCAAGTTATGCCTCTTCTGACGGAGAGATTGATATTTTTGATAATATTGCAAATGCATCTGAATTTCAAAAGGAGAAAGATTCTGTTGTAATCCCTCGTAACAAACAATCTATTCCACCATCCTCTCGACAAGAAGTTGATGAATACAGCTTACGTCCAAAGCAAGTTATGAGTGAGAAATCGACTTCAAGGCTTCCTGTGTCTACTTTAAGAAACTCTGCTGCTCATGTAGAAAGACAGAACGTCGTGCAACAGACTATCAAAGCTCAAGGAGTTTCTACTACGAATTATGCTGCCAATGCACGTCGTACCCGTCTGGAACAGCAACGAACTCGTGTGGCAGGTGCGAGATCAACTGCAACATCGTCGCAAGCGAATAATGAGCCACTTTCATCTCAGGTTGCAAGTCTTCGTAAAGCTCGTCTTCAGCAAATGAAAACCGCCCGATAGGTCTGTAGAAAAGGATCGTGATTGAGAGATTGATTCATTCTATTGTGTACCAAGATTGAATATTTATAAAAAGAAAAAAAGAGCATAGAATTTTGTAGGCTTATTGTGCATAGTTGCACTGTTTCCGTAAAAATAAAAGATCTATAATTTCCAGTCCATCATTACTTTTACATAGTAGTAGTACACTCAAATATTTGGTGTTTGTTGTTCAACACATTGAAGATTATTTTTATAAAAAAAAATGAGGCCAACCAAATCCCAGATCCCAGAAACACCAAACACCACACAACAAAACAACAAGCAACGAAACACACATTGTTCTTACATGAGTTCATTGCACAAGATTGAAGATGAAATTCCCATACAAGACAGATTACAACGATCATTTCGAAACTCCACCAGTGGCATATGAACATATACTTCCCTTGTTGGACGCCCTTCAACCGGACAGGTCGCAACATGTAATCTATGATCCCTACTATTGCAACGGCCAAACGAAAGAAATACTTTTGAATTTAGGATTTAAAAAAATTATCCACGAGAAAAGAGACTTTTACAATGATATCATGCAAAACACAGTCCCAAATCATCACAGTTGTGTCACGAATCCCCCATACAGTGATGATCATAAGGAGAAATGTATGCGCTACCTAGTCCCTAACATGAGAACATCCGAATCAGAAAAATCCAAATCATTTTTTGTTTTGATGCCAAATTACATAGCAATAAGGAATCACTTTCGAATCGCCATTGGATCTAATGATAATGAAAAGAACCCTTTAGATATATTTTACGTCGTTCCGCCGATCATGTACGAATACAACCATCCCGATGGTACTGGCAAAGATTTTCCACCTTTTGCTTCAATATGGTTTTGTGGGGTTCATCCGGATAAAATTGATCTTGTCAAGGAAGGGTTTCGAAAGCATTTCGGTTCCCATAGTGTTGGTGCTTTGGGAAGTAGGGATGTACCACACTTGGTATCCACAGTCGAAGAGTTAAGAACTCTTGGAGCAGTTCCAGTGGAAAAGAGAAAGAATCTGAAACAAAGACTGAAATTGAAACGCAAATTGAATGAAGGAAATCAGGGTATAAAAGTGAAGGAGACATTCAATTCTGATCAGCAACAAAAGTTAAATGATACTGCAGGCCCGCCATCTCAACGAAAGAAGAAATCTCGCTATCGTGATGATGATGGTGTCCGCAAAAAGAAAAGGTTTTAGACTACTTAGTAAGTAGTATATGCATTTTTAAATATTAACGATTTCGAAGGATCTCTACCACAAGATCTACGTTGCTTCGAGCCATTTCTTCAAAGTCGGATGTCTTCGAAATGGGTTCAAAATGCTTGAGAATGTAATGCAAAGATTTTTCACGTAATACTACAGCTGAATGAGCATCCGCCGCATGAAAAATAGACGCAGCATTTTCAATGCATATTTTTTCCAACATCGTCTTTTCGCAGATGGCTTTAAGTCTAGGAACATCAAAGAGATCAGCCGCGGCAAACAAATCCATGGCATCTTCGAATACAACTTCAACTTGATCTGTATACAAATATTCAAGAACTTTCAAAAATATATCATATGATACCTCTTCAATGTAAATGACGGGTTGTCCGGCTTCAATCATGCATCCTGTAAGCATCGCTCGAAAATAAGAGGAACGAATTAACATGATTTTGTGGGCGCGGATTTCAAACCCTTCGACGACAAACGTTATATCGCTGAATGTATCGCTATTGATAAGAACTTTCATATCGTTAGCCATTGTTGACTCTGGGACCTCATACGACAAGTCATCTAAATTAAATTCAAACTTGATAAAGTCCCCAAGTCGTTGAGTACCATTAAAACCTCCAACAATAAAAAGAGAATCGCCATAAATGACACCACTGTGACAAAACCTTTGACTAGCAGTCCCTAGACATGTAATAGGGCGCCAAACAGGAACCTCAGTATCCTCTCCAGGTCGGTCGAGCACTAGTTCATGCATATCACACATGGCAGTACCTCCAGTTGCCCCTCCAAATACAATCATACTATCAGCATAGATTACACTAACGTGAGAATCTCTATGAACTGGTGGAGTTCCTTTAGCTTCCAACTGTTTCCATGAATTCTTTAAAAAGTCATAAACATGCGTATCCATCAAATGCCTCGTGCCATCATGGCCACCGTGTAAGTAACACTGATCGCGATGAACAACGCAGGTTGCTCTGTATCGAGGTCGGGGACTTCTTCCTGAAGGGTCAAACCTTGTCCACGTATTTGAAGCAAATGAATATTTATGAAGATCACTTCTATATCCTCCATCGTAACCACCATATACAATCATACTGTCATTGTATACCACGGCTGAATGCGAATGGCGTGGTGTGGGAATAGTAGACTCCAGTGTAGACGGTAAAATTTGAGTCCAATTCGATGTTTCAATATCAAACCGATACAAGTCATTTGTTCTTGCATGCCCGTCGAAGCCACCAAATATATAGAGACTATTTCTGTATACAACAGAACTATGTCTATCTCGTGGAGTTGGTGGAGATCCCGTAGCATTATCAACTACGCGCCATGTTTTTGTAGTAAAGTTAAATACATACATATCATTTCTTCGTTCTACTCCATCAAATCCACCAAATACAAACATACAGTCATTCCATAAAGATGCCGTGTGTAAAGATCTTGCCGAAGGGGGAGGTGAACTTGATGTTGTATCAACTTCAACTTCTAGCCATGTTCCTTTGGTTTCTAAAGGTCTCTTCACAAGTAAAGTAGAAGGCGCTGCGGATGGAGTCGAGGATTGAGTATCGATGATAATATGATCACGTAACGAAGATCTATTCATACTTCCTAATAAAGCGAATTCATCTTGTATTTGAAAATTCTGACGAAATTGTTGTTGTTGATGAAGTCTTGAGGTGGGTGAAGAAGTATGAATGCTTCCGTGAGTATTCCCATTTTGCTGCTGAAGCCTTGAAGTCATAGATAACGAATTATTTCTAGTCTCGTTAGGTGGTCGTTTTACAAAAGAAGCACAGGTGGTTGGAGCACTTGCTCTTAATAATGCCTGTGATCCAGAAACATGTACCTTTCTTCCTCTGTTTTTGTTTGATTTTGAATTTGCTTGTTGGCGTCTTTGTTGTTGTTGATAATGTTGCTGTTGCATCAAGAGACGTTGATTATTAGACGTGTTTTGCGTCGGTGTGCAATTGTTTGTCGTATGATTTGAATCATTACTTCTTGTATCGTGTTTCAAAACGGATTTTTCCTTCTCGGATAACTGTATGTTGCTATGATTTGATTCTTCATTCCTTTCTTCTTCTTTTCCATCCGATTGATTTTCATTTTCATCTATTTGTTTATTATTGGTATCATTCATTTGCAATGGTTTTATTTTGTGTCTATTTTTATTCGTACAACACTCGAAAGAGGAGACTTTATATTCATGCGCTCTCCTTTGTCTCTTGTGAGAAAAAAATGCAAAATTGCAACGTCGAAAAACAAGTGAAGGTGTCAACAACACACTCCCGGAGGTATATTTATCTCCGTTAGGTTGGTGGTCAACCGTACGTTTGAAAAGAAGAAGGATACTACACGGGGAAGTTACGTGTTTTCTTCTTCTTCAATGTGAAAACATCACTCACTGTAGTAAGTTCAAAGAGAGTTTCTACGCAAGATTGAGAGATCAGCAAGCATTAGTTCTTCATCCGATACCATTCGTTTACACAAGTTGGACATTCAGAATAGAAAAAGATAATGAAGTTCACATCAGTATTCGCCCTTGCCATGCCATTGTGCGCATCTGCATTCGCACCATCCAAGTCTTCCGTTTTCACCAAGACCCTTTCTCAGACTATCCACCCTTCTATTGCTGTACAAAGAGTAGAAAAGTCCCCCTTGTACAATGTTCCCGCTACTGCCCAGCTTCCTGAGAAGTTATACTTTCCCAAGGATAAGGAAGCCCCCAAGATTTTGGGAGGAGTTAAGATTGGAAATAGAAAGCTATCTGTGGTTACGGGTGCTTCTTCTGGACTTGGACTTAATGCGGCGTATACCCTTGCTACTACAGGACGCCACTTTGTGATTATGGCAGTTCGTGATGTTGAGAAGGGAAAGAGAGGTAGGTTTGTGACTTTGTATTTTTTTTAAAGGCGCCAAGGCATTGAATGTTCGTTGCGTTCACTCACTTTACGTGTTTCCTCATTGATATCCATTTTCCTCTTTGTGTTTTCACAGTTGCCAAAGAGATGGGCTTCCCTGATGGATCTTATACAGTCATGAAGCTAGAGCTTGGTAACCTTCAGAGTGTACGCGACTTTGTGGACAACCTTAAAGCATTCAAATCATTTAGACCACTTGATAATCTTATTTGTAACGCTGCTGTGTACAGACCCACTGATCCCGAGCCTGCCTGGACCGATGATGGATTTGAAATGTCTATGGTAAGAACTTTTTCAAAAGAAGAAATAGGATCGTAGTATTTATGGATGGAATGAATAACTGACACTCTTTTTTAATTTGTTTGTATCAGGGAGTGAATCATCTTGGACATTTCCTTTTGGTTAACCTTTTACTGAAAGACATGTCCAAGGCTAAGGACCCCCGCGTTTGCATCGTTGGATCAATTACTGGAAATACTAATACTGTAGGAGGAGGACTTGTTTATCCACAAGCTGATCTTGGAAAACTACAGGGATTCGAAAAGGGATTGAAGAAACCAATTGCCATGGCAGATGGAAAGCCTTTTTTCGGAGCAAAAGCTTACAAAGATTCCAAGGTTTGCAATATGATGACTGTTTCTGAACTTCACAAGCGTTACCATGAAAAGACTGGTATTGTATTTTCCAGTATGTACCCTGGATGTATTGCTGAAACTCAGCTTTTCAGAGAAAAGAGACCCTGGTTCCGTAAAGCATTTCCCTGGTTTATGAAGTATGTCACTGGTGGATATGTTGGTGAGCAAGAAGCAGGAGAACGTCTTGCTCAAGTTATCGATGATCCTTTATGCTCCAAGTCTGATGTATATTGGAGCTGGAATGGTGGAGCCAAGTCCGTAGGACGCTGGAGTCCAGATGGAAAGCCCCGTGGAGCTGGAGGATCTGGAGGAGAAATTTTTGAGAATGAACAAAGTGATGCAGTAAGAGATCCTGTTATTGCCAATAAGATGTGGGATCTCAGCATGAAAGCAGTAGGAATCACTGAAAAGGATATCGGAGTTTAAAAGTGACAAGAAAATTTTAGTAGCGTTAGAATGAATCCTGTAGAAAGTAGAAAATACGTTATATAAAATGCACTACTTTTGATAATTTCATGTCCTAATCCCGTAGCGATTGGTATTATCTGAGATGATACGCAGGTCAACCCGAACCAGAAAAGGAATCCCCGAGAGATTCACTCCATTGTGAATCGTCAACAAACCGACAAGAATGTTTAAGAAGCAAATTTTCGCTGAACTACCTACGATTCTGCGCCAACATCTTCAGCGCTTCGATGCTACTACCAACAAAAATATTTATGATCCTATTTATGTCCAGGAAAATTGGATATGGGGTTGCTTGCCTCATTGGCGTGATGATGAGCAGACATCAGTATTGAAAAGCACAGATACTGATGTCTGTGATAATACCCATTCACTTATTTTATATGATCTGTATGGCACAGTCAATCACTCAGGTAGTATCAAACAAGGTCATTACGACGCGGAAGTGAAAATAGACGATATTATTGCACGCTTTCTTCATTGGGTCATTTCAGATCGAATCCAAATCTTATCATCAAATATATTGTAACAAGAAAAAATCCAACGATGACCATCTTGTAGCACATTGCCTTCCGTCTCATTACCTTCTTTAGCCGTTTTCCTCTTTTTGAAAATACTTTACTTTCTATCAACAAGTCATCGCTTCTTTCTACTATTCTATCTAATTCATTCCCTCTGTTCATCAGCAAATCAATATTATTTCCCATAATGGCTTTGAGTGATTCAATTTCAGATGTCAATTTGGCTGTGTTGGGGTCGACGCCTGTGCTGAAACGAGTTGTATTACAATGATGCATCAATTGAGACAGATTTTTCGAAAATCCTTTCTCAAAACCATAAGCATTTGCCTTTTCAATTTTGTTTGGAGTGTATTTCTCAGTGAATTCTTTCTGTACGGACAGGAGAAATCCAAAATTTCTATTCGGGGAAGTTACGAAAATAATCAGAAATGCATAAAGGCTGTTACTCGGTGCCATTACTGCGAACACAAAGTATTACTCACATTCTATGTTGAATTCCATCTGTATCATCTGATAAGCATAAAAAGTACAAGGACTCGGCTTGAACAACATGAAATAAATATTCGCTTCCTCGACGATCTTCGTACTCTCTTCCAAATACATCCCCGTAATCAACGTCAACAGCTTTTCCTCCCCAATAGTTACTCATTTCAATATCTCCCCCATTTAATGTGGATCTGCTACTCTTAGTGATGATGTTTGTTGTAAATGTCTTTCGTACTCCAATGGGAGAAAGCGTTGGATCTTCAACAAGCTTTTGAAGGAGCTGGCTCGTCACCTGCGGGCAATTCCCCTCTACACCTGAAGTTTTCGCCTCAACAAGAATGGATCCATCTCTAGATCTAGCTACAAGTGAGTATAAAAGCATTGCTTTGAAATACAAATCAGTCGAAATCAGTTTGTTTGCCACTACGAAATAATAAGTAAGAAAAACCTGAAGAGGAAAATGAATAAAACCCCAAGAAGCACGATCGGCAAGGGGCTTATCCTATAGATCTTCTCTGTCTCCTCTCACATTTCTAAAAAATGAGAAAGGAACTTTTTCGATGGCTGTTCGGTCCATATGTTCTAAACATCAATTTATATCTAAAGAAAACTTAATTATTAAGCAAGGCCTTTTTCAAAGGCCTTACCTATTCCAAACGCAATTGCTCCACCCAGAACGGGTATAAATAAGTTATCAAAACAGGATTTAATCCAATGTTCCCTTGTAGCATACGTCTTAATCAGTCCTACTGCAAATAAGCAAATAAACGTTGCAATAATTGATGCATACAGTCCAGCTGTTGGAGTCTTCACAAAAATAAAGGGTATAGTAGAAGACATGGATCCAGCGATAAAGCAGAAAAAGCTGGCAAGTGCAGCTACTACAGGACTTCTGCGTTCTTCATCGATCACCCCAAACTCTAAGGCCTTCATAATTTTGAAGAGAGATTCATGGTCAGCCGAATAGTGAGTTATAAGTTTTGATCGTAGTGTGGAGGGAGCAGATTCGGTATCGGGAGAGTCTTCTTCTGGGATACCGATCAGAGTCAAAAGACCATGAAGCTCTTCAATTTCTTCACTATGATGATTCTTGATATGTTCACTTTCTAGCTGCAACTCTCCTGACATAACAGATTCCTGTGCTCTTGTTGCTACGAATTCGCCGGCGAACATACTTCACGATGGAAAGAAAGAAATATGAGCTTAGCTGAGTACTTTTACAACAAAAATGAGAACCCGAGCTGTTTTAACTCACCTTACTGCCCCGGCCAGTGATCCAGATATCGCTGTTAGAAGAATATCTTTAGTCGCCAAACCGCCTCCTACCACTCCTGCTACTAATAGAAATGTCGATACAAGTCCATCGTTCACCTGTACATTTATTTTTTAGTAATAGTAAATTTGGTAACTGTGATTGAAAGTCCAAAAATTGAAACATATGTAACTATTGTAAAGACACATTCTGTATAAGCATCAATCCGACGCTTATGCTTGCATAACTTACTCCCAAGATGATATCACGCCAATATTGCCTCTGTTTCCCCAAGTGCTGGCTTGCCTGATTGGTCTTTCCGGATGATTCATTTTTATTGCCCGTGGAGGACGACATTACAATGTCTGAAAGAGAAGAGGCGATCATCGAATCTTCATTGTTCACCATTTATATCTATGAATCTCTCTTGTCTGTTTGTGAATGTATTTAAGAGTTTGATGATGAGAAAGAAAAGGAATCTTATGGAATATCTAATTGCTCACTTCGTTGTCAGATGTCAGTCATTATTTTGGGTGCTCAAATGGGAGCTATGCCAGGCTCTAAATACTAAATACGCTCAATTGTATGGTCTTACATCTTACAGTGTAGTAGTTACCATAAATTCTATCTACAGTCTGTCTACTTTCGAAAACATGAATGTAATACAAGAAATCAACCGAATCAATCAAGCAGAGTTAGAATCTGGGATAGTCGGGACGTCAGCTTCGTGGCATGATCAATACAAGTTGTCCGCGTGGGTTTACATTGGAAATCTGCCTACACAATTGACTGAGGGAGATGTTCTTGCAGTCATGTCACAGTGGGGGGAAATTGAAGATATTAATCTAGTTCGTGAAGAAGATACTGGAAAATCTAGAGGCTTTTGCTTTCTCAAATATGAAGACTCAAGAAGCTGTGTTCTGGCTGTTGATAATTTCAATGGCACTAAAATATTAGGAAGATCTATGAGAGTTGATCACGTTGAAAACTATAGATTACCAAAACATTTACAAGAAAAGGCAGAACATGAAGAAAAACTCATCGAAGACGATGGTTTATTGAAAGCGGGACATGCATATGAAGGATCGGAGCTAGCAAATGAATTTGATATATGTAAGGGTCGTGATTTATTCGCTCCACCAGTAGATGACTTCCATGTCAACGATCAAGAATTGAGTGGTCATGACGAAGCTAAGAGAAAGCGAAAAGAAGAAAGAGATCGAATACGGAGAGAAAGGGAGGCTCGACGACAAGAACGTGAAGAAAAGAAGAGATTGAAACGAGCCAAAAAGTTACATGAAGACGAAAAGAAAACCCATAAAAAGAGAGACAAGAAACGCGCATACCCAGACAGTGATGAATCTTCTCATCAATATAAAAAGCGACATGAGAGAAAATATGATTCTGAAAGTGATTCTGGATCTAGTAGGGATCAAATAAAGCAGAGACGCGTCCGTCGATATGATTCGGATGATGAACGATAAACGTAAAAGACATTTGTCAGTTCAACAAAGTTCTTATAAAAAAAATATTAGAAAAAAAATCAAGATATTGGATAACCAGAGTCATCGCGATACTGCACACTTTCTTCCAATCCGAGCATATTTTGATGCATGCTACCATTATACAAGTTCGAGTCCTGTTGTATTTCTGAGCTACTTTCATCATTTTTCTCCTCGTATGTTGTTTTGATTGCATTTTCAGATGACTTATCTTGAGATGAATTTAGTTGCACAGCTTCTAACCTGGGTAAAAGATCCTCCCAAACCTTTTCCATTTCCTTGTTGTACGCGATTTGCAAATTAATGTATTGAAGAATCACATGTCTCATTTCTTCGCCTTTCTCGCGTTTAAATCTATCTACCTCGCGCAGTACTCTTTGGGAAACAGTAGCAAATTCATTTCTTGCAATTTCGGCAGCCTGTTCGCCTCTTTGAAGAGATAGTTCTGCTCCATATGCTTTGGCTTCGGAACCAGGTGTAGCTCTAAATTTAGCTAAATTCATTCTCTTCGTATTAACTTCTGTCAAATATGTGGTGTAAGTCAATCTCTTTTCGTGTCTTCTCTGCAGTGCTAGCTTTACGGCATGGATAGTTTTGAGATAATCTTTCAATGGCTCTTCAAATTGGGCCATTTCTCGCTCTGCGTGAAGCATACTCACTGATGAAAGTTGATCGGCAGCGGATCCCATGTTCATCAATGCCTTTCCTAAAGCATCAGCCTCACTTTGGCCTAAAATATTGAATGCTAAACCAAATTCAAAAAGACCATTGGCAATTTCCTTTCCTTTTTTCACCAAAGCTGAAGCATGCTGTTGGACATTTTTCATTTGCTTTTCCAGTCCGTCGATGTATCGTTCTATTTCCAAGAATAAATCATCATCTGGGCTTCTGACTAGCTCACGTGCTATAGAAGTCTTTGTTTCTGCAAACCATTTCTTAATCCCATCCTTTTTAGGTGGAGTGGGTGCATTCATATTCGACGATGGATAGGGCGAAGCTAAAGACATGGACATCATCATATCATTTGCTGATCCTTTTATATTCTTGGCAGTTTGAAAAGTTAAATCATCCGCTCTCAAGAAAGTATCAAGTGAAGGAGCATCATAAAGCTCTGGGTGAACAGCTACACGTCTTAGAAAACGTTCAAGATTTACTCTGCGATCTTCGATAAAGGAGGATGAAAAACGGGCAACTTTTTTCTCGGGGATGGCGGGTATGATTGCACCCGGACGTTCCTTATGTAATCTATCATAAAGCCATGCAAAATCAGAGTATCTACGTAGCACCGCTGTATGTACAGCCCCATGAAAAACATCTTCTTGGTGATTATTGCTGCCCTC
>Ga0213868_10002633_pt1 | contig 17091 bp, 17 predicted proteins | sample PICome_9_FD_160087 | JGI IMG/M metagenome (GOLD analysis project Ga0213868, IMG submission 160087) | Coastal seawater microbial communities near Pivers Island, North Carolina, United States - PICO127 | ecosystem: Environmental > Aquatic > Marine > Coastal | place: USA: North Carolina...
CCTTACTGGGAAACTGTAAGGATTATTGTAGAGATTGTCTTGGCTCTCTAAACGTCTTTAGTATTTCTATGTTCCAAGTTTAAATACTTCACATATATATAACGACATAAAAGAGTTGTTTTACGAATTGAACTTTTTTTAAGCTATATTTTCGATTAAGTGTATTATTTATTGGTTGAAATACATTTTTATGTATATTTTTGCGGTTTTAATTAAACACAGATATGATAACTAAAACAGAAGCAAGACAAGAAAGAACAAAAGAGAGGGTCTCAAAAGAAACTAACAGAGCAAAAGCTTGGAGACGAAGAAGAACCACATAAATCAAAATAAACAATATGAGAAATACAATTCTAACAATAGCAATGGTAGCATTAACATTTGGAATGAATGCACAACAAGAAGTAGCGGTAGATTCTTCACAACAAGAATTTTCTAAAGGATTTCCTTATGAAATGATAGATCAACTTGTAGGAAAAAGAATAAAAGGAGCAGTTATGAAACCTACTCTTCAAAAGTATGGCTTTTCTGGACTTTACAGATCAGAATCTATGAAATATAACCAGAGATGGAAAGAAAACGATAGTTACAATACTGAATATTCAGAAGTTTCAGGGAAAATATTTACAGTTGTTTCTGTTGAGCCTTATGTTAATAGTATTGGCTCTAATAAATATAAAGTAGAGTTGTTAAGTGAAAAGAAAGAAACTATATGGCTTGATTACAGCCCAAAATATTCTCATAATTTTTATTTTCTAGTTGAGGGAGGATTTGAAGTGAGTGATGAGTATTTTTGCAGTAAATTCATCTCCAGTTCTTACGATGATTTTGAAGAAGAAACAACAGTAAGAAGCGATAACTCTAGTTACAGATTAATAAGAGTTGGTAATTCTGCTGGATCTGTATTTTATTTATCTGCATCTGTAGGCTCAGATTCAACAGCAGCTATTGGTGGAGATGGTTTTTACCTAATTCTGCAAGATGGGACAAAACTTAGTTGGCCTGATGCTAAACTTGACACAGAGGTTAACCCTTCAAAATATGGTAAAGATTATATAGTTGATGCTTTTGTTAAATTAACAGAAGAACAATTAAGAAAAATATCTACATCAGACCCGAAGAAGGCTAAATTTTATGTTATTACAAAAGATTTTGCTGACTATGATGAATCTGAATACACTAGAAATTTTAGATGTGTAATAGACGCAATTATAAAGTAAATACCAATAGACACATCCTGAGGGATTGAGGTGTAAGCAATGTAACTATCGCTACTCTTGGACACTACCTCAACCTAACTGTACTCCTTAAATAACAACTCCCTATAACCCTTACTATTTAGTAGGGGTTTTTTATGTACCACAACGCTTTATCCTTTTGTTTATATTTGCTCAAAACATACATTATGAAAAAACTAATCTATTTATTTTTAACTGTACTTATCGTTGGGTGTAGTGGTGAGGATAGTAATAACTCTAACAACAATTCAAATAACAGTAATAATATTGACTATTTCTTTGAAGTTGAATTTGGTGGAGTGATAAATAGGGTACAAGGCAATACATTAAACACAAATAGTTTTTTAGCAAAAAATAAATGTTATGCAGCTACTGGCAACCAATGGGGGGGGTTTTTATCTATTTCAGATATAACTGATGTTTCCTATGTTTCCGGGCAAAATATGGAGTTGTTTTTTATTCTTGATGATGCGCAACTAGGAAGTAATACGGGTAGAATAGGCCAGTTATTCGGGAATTATATTGATGATTATTTAGAAACTATTGGTTCTTATGGTAGTGGTGGTACATTTTTTAAAGAAAATGGAACGGGAGATGTAGGAGTAATTACAAATATTAATATTACAGATTTAGGAACACAACCAACATCAACAAGTTCTGGATTTTATGATGGAGAAACTTTGAAAGCAACTTATGAAGGGGTTCTTTACTTCTTAAGTCTTGACACAAATCAGTATGATATACCCGCTCCCATAAGAATTGAATTTAGTGCAGTTCGTATTAACTAAACACCATACATAGTATATAACCCTTACTATTTAGTAGGGGTTTTCTGTACCAAAGTTGTACCACACCGCTTTATGCTTTTGTTTATATTTGTTCAAAACAAACATTATGAAAAAACTACTCTACCTTTTTTTAACTGTGCTTATCGTTGCTTGTAGTGATGATGGTGGTAATGCAAATAATGACCAGCTTTCAATAATTGATAAATGGTACGTGGTCAAATATGAGTTTTATGAAGATGGTGTTCTTGATAATGTTGAAAATGTAAAGGAAATAGAAACCAATGGTTGTAGAAGTTATTTTGAATTAAAGACTGATTTCACTATTGAATTTGTAAACTACTTTAGTGATTGTTCGGGCATAGATGGTCAAACTTTTGGCACTTGGGAGTTAATTGACAACTCAAATACCTTGAGATTAAATTATAATTCAGAAACTTTTGATTGGGATATCATAACATTTAATGATAACAATCTAACTATTCAAATTGAAGAATGTGACGATATTGGCTGTTTTACAATGATAAGTTTCTATGAAAGATAAGGTGCTTAAACACCTCCCTAAAGCATAAAACCTTGCAGAAATGTGAGGGTTTTTTATTTTTAAATTCCTCTTTAGCGCAGATATGTTGGCACAACATAGGTTGTTAAAGATTGTAAAAGGCGAAAAGAACGTAAATGTCTGTCAAAAGTCTGTCAATTTTTAGTAGTTTTATGCTGTTCTTTGAGTTGTATAGATAAAAGTGTTGTAAGCCTTTTAGAAGGTTTCACAACTGGCTAGCCCCCACAGACCATAAAAAAAGCAACACCTACAAGATGTTGCTTTTACGTGGAGAATATCGGATTCGAACCGATGACCCTTTGACTGCCAGCCAAATGCTCTAGCCAACTGAGCTAATCCCCCTTTGTTTATTTGTTATTCGTGCTCTTTTAATATTAGCAATGGTTTTGTGGTGAAAAATTGTTCTTTTAAAATAACTTCGCTTTGGCGTAGTAATTTTTTAAAGAACCCACCGGTGTCTTTTCTCCTCAAAACACACAACATTTCTGGTTGTAAAGTATTAAAATGCTCTACAATACCCTGGAATACTGTTGCGTTTTCTGAGGTAACTTCTCTTTGGGTTAAAACCTTTAATTCTGGCTTTATTTCTCTGTTATTACTAAAGGTGTCTGGAGTAACTACTTGCAGTAAATCCAGCTTTGCATGAAACATATCTATAAGCGCTTTTAGTGTTTGTGATGCTTTGGTAGTTTCTATTTTAGAATTTTTAAAGGCAAATAAAATTGTATCTATTTTCCTGAAAAGATAGTTTGGTGGTACTATAAGTAAAGGGATGTTTGTTTGGCGAATTATTTTTGTAGTCACCTTTCCTAAATATACCTCATCTTTAATCTCGACACTTTGAGGAGATAGCACCATTACATCAATTTTAAGGTTCTTTGAAAGCTGAGAAATACCCTCAAAAATATCTCCGCTGATGGTCTTAGAGACTACTTGAACATCTTTAGTGCTTACATTTTGCAAGACCTCTTTTAAGATAAGTTCTGTGGTGAGTGTTTTAATACAAGTAACATAAATACGGGCATTGGTCATGGCAGCAAAACTAGCTGCATACCTTAGATTGTTAATGCCATTTTCGATAGATCCAATAGGAACAAGAATATTTTTCATAGAATAGGTATATTTATAAAATGAGTGCAAAACTACATTTTAATTATGATTAGAAAGGCTACAGCTTCAGAAATTATTCAACTCATTGCTATCACTAAGTTGTGTGCCGCCCATATGATATCACAAAATATATACCAATGGAATGAAACCTATCCCAACATAAAAGCCTTTGAGCAAGACCATAAAAGGGGAGAGCTGTATGTATTGTATGTGTTACACACTTTGGTGGGTTGTATTACCATCTCAAGTAAAAAAGATCTCGAGTATGATGCCATCTCTTGGGCTACCAAAGACTCAAAACAGTATTACATCCACAGGCTAGCCATCTTGCCAGCATTTCAACATCAGGGTCATGCAAAAACGTTGATGGATTTTGCAGAGGGATTCGCAAAATCAAATCAAGCACTCTCGGTAAGATTAGACACTTTTAGTCAAAACAAACGCAACCAAAAGTTCTACGAAAATAGAGGCTATCAACGCCTTGGAAGTATCTATTTTCCAAACCAAAGTCAGCACCCTTTTTATTGCTATGAACTTGTTTTATAGTGTACTTTTACCCCTGTAATGATTGATATTTCTTTTAAGCGCATTCAACAATTAGCCATACCCGCTATAATTGCTGGTATTGCAGAGCCAATACTCTCTAGCACAGACGCAGCCGTAGTTGGTAACATTCCTGAGTTTGGGACAGCTTCTTTGGCAGCCGTTGGTATTGTTGGCGTGTTTTTATCTGCCCTTATTTGGATTTTAGCCCAAACCAGAAGTGCCATTAGCGCCATTGTATCTCAAAATGTTGGGGCAGGTACTCTTGCAGATTTAAGAAGCTTTCCGGCCCAGGCCATTTTTTTTAATATTTTGTTGAGTCTTATCGTGCTGGGTTCTACTTACTTTTTTGTAGAAGAAATTTTCACACTCCTCAATGCAAAAGGCATGATTTTAGACCTAAGTATTGCCTACTACAACATCAGGGTTTGGGGCTTCCCATTAACCCTATTTACTTTTGCTGTTTTCGGGCTCTTTAGAGGGCTGCAAAACACCTTTTGGCCCATGATCATTGCTGCCATTGGGGCGGGTGTAAATATTGGCCTTGATTTTTTACTTGTATACGGTCTTGAGGGTTTTATAGCTCCTATGGGAGTTGTTGGTGCCGCTTGGGCAAGTTTAATAGCTCAAGGAATAATGGCACTACTGTCTTTATTGTTGGTAGTACAAAAAACCCAAGTATCTCTTCGTCTAGAGTTTCCATTACATCCTCAAATCAAGCGGCTTTTTATCATGTGTGCAAATTTATTTTTACGCTCTATTGCATTAAACATTGCCCTTATACTCTCTACAAGAGAGGCTGCAGGACTTGGCAAAGAGTATGTTGCAGTGCATACCATTGCCATGAATATCTGGCTGTTTACCGCCTTTTTTCTAGATGGGTATGGCGCTGCGGGAAATATTCTTGGGGGCAGGCTTCTAGGAGCAAAAAACTACCTCTCTCTCTGGAAATTAACCAAAAAAGTGACCTTGTATAACACCCTTGTTGCGATAGTTTTAATTTTTGCAGGTGTGCTTTGCTACAACCACGTAGGGCTTATATTCAACAAAGACCCTCTGGTACTCTCTATATTTACTGGCATGTTTTATATGGTTTTAATTAGCCTGCCTTTTAATGCTCTTGCATTTACACTAGATGCTATTTTTAAAGGATTAGGCGAAATGGCCTATCTAAGAAATGTATTGTTGGGATCAACTTTTTTAGGGTTTCTTCCTGTGCTGATACTTTCTGACCACATGGGGTGGGGGCTTATTGGTATTTGGGGAGCTATAATTGTATGGGTGGGCTGGAGAGCAGCAGCTTTAATGATCAAATACCGCAAGAAGTATTTACCCCTAGCCATAGATACGCCCTAGACTTATTTAACAGAAAATTAAGTCTAATTAGGCAATAGACTTGATTACTTTTGTAGAAAAATAGAATAGTATGAGTGAATTCCATGAATTAAAAATATCACAAATCAAACAAGAAACCCCTTCCTCTGTGGCTGTTACTTTTGATGTTCCTCAAGCACTAAAAACTTCGTTTAGTTTCACTGCAGGACAATATATTACCTTACATCATACGATCAATCAGCAAGAGGTAAGACGGGCTTATTCTATTTGTGGCGAGCCATCAAGTGGCGAGCTTACTGTAGGTATAAAAAAAGTAGCAAATGGCACTTTTTCTGTCTATGCTAATGATCAATTGATGGTGGGTGATACGCTGCAGGTAATGCCTCCGCAAGGAACCTTTACCTATGATCCAAACTCTCAACAAGGGCATCACATTGCAGCCTTTGCAGCTGGTAGTGGAATCACACCCATTCTCTCTATTATACAAGCGGTCTTAAACCAGCAAACCCACACTAAGTTTTTACTTGTCTACGGAAATCAAACAAAGCAACAGGCTATGTTTTATGATACTATTGAGCACTTAAAGGCCCAATTTCCAGATCGATTTTTTGTAGAATACATTTATAGCCGCTCTCAAGAAACCAATGCTGCAAGAGGGCGCATTGATAAAAACGTTGTGAACTATTACCTTTCTAACAAATACAAACAAACCAGCTTTAAGGACTTTTATTTATGCGGCCCCGAGGCCATGATTGATGAGGTTTCAAATACTCTTGTAGCATCTGGGGTTTCAAAAAGTCAGATTCATTTCGAACTCTTCACGGCATCCACAGCACCTGTTTCGCAGACAGTAAAAGAGGGTACAACATCGATTTCTATTATTCTTGACCAGGTTACAGAGCAATTTACCATGGCGCAAAATAAAACCATTCTAGAGGCAGCACTAGAAAAACAATTGGATGCACCCTACTCCTGTCAAGGAGGTATTTGTAGCTCATGTATTGGTAGAGTTATTCAAGGAGAGGCTCAAATGCGCCAAAATCAAATCTTAACAGATAGTGAGGTTGCAGAAGGACTTGTATTGACCTGTCAAGCGCACCCTGTTACTCCAACAGTGGTTGTAGACTATGATGACATCTAGAGAATTCTTATTGCAATATAGCAAGTAGTTTTTCAACAACAAGGCTTGGGGTGATTGTCTCTATGGCCCCCTGGTATCCATCTGGACACTTATTGCCGTACACTGAGGTTGGCACTAAGGGGTATTTTATTCTATCTGCAAGGAGTTGATTGTTTGCTTTTTGATTAAAAGGAGCAAAACCCAAAGCTGGGTGTGTAACTCCCCAAATGGTAAGCACAGGGATATCATACAGAGCAGCAAGATGACCATTACCACTATCCATAGCTAGCATCACATCTAGGTTTGATATAAGCTCCAGTTCTTGAGTAAAAGTAAGTTTTCCTGCTATATTGGTAACTCCTTGTAAACTCCCAGCAAGATTGTCTAGTTGTCTTATTTCTGTGGGGCCTCCACCAAATAAAAAAATCTCAAAATCTCCATAGTTGCTTACCTGGTTTATTACTTGCTTTATTAGGTGAAAAGGGTAGGCCTTGCCTTTATGGGCAGCAAAAGGAGCCACGCCTATATACTTTTTAGAACTTTTGCCTATGAGCTTTTGTGTATTTGCAGACAGTACTTTTCTAGCAGGGAATTTGTGTTGTGTAAGATCTACAGCAAACCCAAGTGCAGCAAAAACATCTGCATACCGTTGATGTGTGCTCTTAAGGGATTCTAGTTTGCCTCCTTTGGCCTGTGTAAGTTTCCTTTTATCGCCTCGTGCTTTATCTATAGTTGCTATTTTTAGGCCTCTTAGCCATAAAAAAGACCTTATTATTTTAGATCGTAACACATTGTGGGTGTCTGCAAGAAAAGTAATATCCAACTTTTTTGCCTCTTTTGCTAGTTGAAATAAACCTAAAAAACCCTTGTGAGCTCCCTTGAGATCTGCAGGTAATACCCTTACGTTTTTAAGGTCTTCAAACAATGGAGAGAGAAAACCCTTGGTAACTACGGTTATTTTTAGCTCTGGGTATGTTGCTGTGAGTACACGCAGTACAGGAACCAACATGGCCACATCTCCCATAGCCGAAAGGCGAATTACCAAAATGTGTGCAGCGGTTTTCAATAGAATATACTTAAGGAGTAAAAGCGGTTATTTTTGCCCTCTCAATACTGGGTTCAGCTCATCGTCGTTGTACATTTTCATTTGCTTGTATACTTTCATGTACTTAACACCAGTGGTGATATCATGCAATAACTGGTCTATGGCACTACTCAAATCCACGCGCTGTTCTAGCAGAACGTTAAGTTTTGTTTGACAAGCATCACGATGGGCTAAACTAGCATTTTCTCGGGTTGCTTCCTCATGCATGTGATATACTTTTAATGCCAAAATAGAAAGCCTATCAACCCCCCAAGCAGGACTTTCTGTGTTTATTGTTGCATCTGAGTTTGGCACAACATCTTTATTCATGTCTAAAAAATAACTGTCTATGTACTCAACCATATCTGTACGATCCTGGTTGCTTGCGTCAATTTGACGTTTTAAAGCAAGTGCAGCTACAGGATCAATTTTGGGATCACGTATGATATCCTCATAATGCCACTGTACTGTGTCAATCCAGCATTTACGATACAGTAAGTGCTCCAATAGATGTGTCTCTTTAATGTAGCTATTTGTAAAAGGTTGGTCTACAGTATTTATGATGTGATAGGTGTCTATCACTTGCTTAAAAACGGCATTTGCAATTTCGCTAAAATTCATGGCAACTAGGGTATAAAGTGTTCATATATAGATTACAAATGTATCATAAATTTTTATTGCAAAGGAGGATATACAAAGGGTTTTGATCCTCCATCATATAAAAATAGCCCATATCATACCCAGGGCAAAACCAATACCGCAATAACCAAAGACCATAAAAACACTTCATTAAACACCCTGCGGATTTTTGATGTCCCAGATTCTACATAATTTGAGGTAATGGCTGCTAAAGGAGCAAAAAGAAAGAATAATTCACTACCGTTTTTTTGTGCCTTGATTGATATAATACCCACACTAACAATGGTAAGAAGTAAAATGGTAATGGCAGCGGGTCTTTCTTTTTTTGACAAGGATGTAAGTTTAGTAAGTCTGCTGCCCCCCATCCAAAGTACCAAGGCAAGCAATATAGCAACAGGTATAAATAGCCCACTATCTTGATAAGCTCTCAGGTCAATATCTCTCACCGGGATCCAATGACTCAGCCATGAGAGAGAATCTGCTACCAAAATTTGATACGCTACGGCACTACTAATGATGCCTAAAAACCCAACAATAGGAATCAAAACATAGGTTACTTTAAATTTGGTGTTACTGATAATTGCGGGGTATAACACCAAAAAAAATAGAAGGGACCAACCATAGCAAAAAGAGGCAAAGGTGATGTACATTGTGGCATCAAATATTTTTTTCACTGTATTTTTTTCTGTTATTAAACTCAGTATTCTTCTTGTAGCCAATAAAACGAAGATATTGGCCAAAATGAGTTTTGGAGATTTGTAAACCTCTGGCACTAGCAACACAAAAAGTACAAATAGTAAAATGGCAAAAGTGTTGTTTTTTGTGACCGTATTCTTTCTAATGATGAAATCCAATAATAATACCGCAAATACCATTAAAAAAACAACAACTCCACGCGTGCCAATTGTAGTAAAAAAACCTTCCACCAACCAAAGCTCTTGGCCTGTTAGAAGTTTAGAAAAATACCCAACTATGATGGCGATACTAAGAAGTATGTAATTTATGGGTTTAGATTTACCGAAAAAACTTGTGAGCATATAGGGTATTGTATACTTTTGTAAAATAAATTTAAAGATATGGCTTTAAGAGATATTTTCTACGCAATTCAAGAGTTTACAGAGGAAGTTTTATTTGTTCCTTTTAATGTATTAAGAGCCCTGGAATTAGAAAACTGGACAGCAGCAAATGTCATGAACTGGTTGTTTATGCTAATTGGGGGTATTGCATTTGTATACTGGATGATTCAGTTAAAGAAATTCAATGATAACAATGAGGAAGATACCACCTCTACATCACACTCCTATCTTGGTGGAGATAGCTAATACCTCAAGTTATTTAGTGTAAATCAAAACCAATATCGGTTCTATAATTCATCCTGTTAAAAGATAGTTTTTCTATGTTTTGATAGGATTTTTTTATGGCTTTTTTGTAGTCCTCATCCATTGACGTAACGGCAATAACACGGCCCCCATTTGTGACAACAGACCCATTGTTGATAGCTGTTCCTGCATGAAATAATATAGAGCTGGAAACAGCATCAATACCAGAGATTATAGCTCCTTTTTCATAAGCCTCTGGGTAGCCGCCAGAGACCAGCATGACAGTTGCAGCAGCTCTAGGGTCTAGTTCAAAATCTAATGTATGAAGATGTTGCCCATAGGTAGCCTCCAATACAGCAACCAAATCTGTTTTTATTCTTGGCAATACCACCTCAGTTTCTGGATCTCCCATACGTACGTTGTATTCAATCACAAAGGGATCATCACCCACTTTGATCAGACCAATAAATACAAAACCTTTGTAGTCTATCTTTTCTTTGTGTAAGCCCTCTACAGTAGGGATCACAATGCGCTGTTCAATTTTTTGCATCAAAGCATCATCTGCAAATGGTACTGGAGAAATAGCTCCCATACCACCTGTGTTTAACCCTGTATCTCCCTCACCGATGCGTTTGTAGTCTTTTGCAGTGGGTAATATTTTATAGTTTTTACCATCAGTTAGCACAAATACACTTAATTCAATTCCATCCAAGAATTCTTCAATGACAACCCTGTTGCTAGCAGTGCCAAATTGCCCACCCAGCATCTCTGCTAAGGCCAGTTTAGCCTCATTTAAATCTTGGATGATTAACACCCCTTTTCCTGCCGCAAGCCCGTCAGCTTTTAACACGTAGGGCGCCTTTAGCGTTTCTAAAAACTGTTTTCCCTGATCTAATGTCTGAGCAGTAAAACTTGCATACCCTGCCGTTGGGATGTTATGGGCCATCATAAATTCTTTGGCGCGCTGTTTACTGCCCTCTAGTAAAGCTCCTTTTTTTGAGGGACCAATAATTTGCACCTTTTGTAAACCAGGTGTAGCAGCAAAATAATCTACAATACCTTGCACTAGAGGATCTTCTGGACCTACAACTACCATATCAATGGCGTTGTTTATCACGCATTGTTCTATGGCTTTGAAATCTGTAACACTGAGGCTGATATTTGTTGCAATAGCAGCAGTGCCTGCATTTCCAGGAGCAACAAAAAGATTTTTACAACGTTCACTTTTTGCCAATTGATAGGCAAAAGTATGTTCTCTACCACCAGATCCTAAGACTAATATATTCATGAAATATAGATTTTATGCATCACAAAAATAGGCTCTTTTTTAAGGCTGAGAAAATTATTTTAAGGATCATTTTTTTGAATTTAAATATAAAAACCCCAAAAAACTTATTTTTATAGTTTTGAGTAATACCTCTTAATTATAGATGTCTCTTGATAACAGTATCCATTTATTTTTTAGTTAAAATTGATTAAGTTTGCAGCCTTAAACCATCGTAAAGACATACTAACAAGATTCCTTTTTTGGAAACTTAATCATTAGCCATAGCAACCTTGTAAGATGAGTACAAAATTTAAAGAATATAAAGGCTTAGATCTTCCCAAGGTTGGAGAAGAAATACTTGATTTCTGGAAAGAAGAACACATTTTCGAGCAAAGTATTTCCATCCGAGAGTCAGCGACACCTTTTGTGTTTTTTGAAGGGCCTCCATCTGCAAATGGGTTGCCAGGTATACATCACGTAATGGCTCGAGCCATTAAGGACATATTTTGCCGTTATAAAACCCAAAAAGGCTTTAAGGTAGATCGAAAAGCAGGTTGGGACACCCACGGGTTGCCTATAGAGCTTGGCGTTGAGAAACAACTTGGAATCACCAAAGAGGATATTGGGACAAAAATTTCTGTGGAAGATTATAACACTGCTTGTAGAAAAGCAGTGATGAAATATACAGATGTCTGGAACAAAGTAACCGAAGGGTATGGATATTGGGTAGACATGCAAGACCCATATGTTACCTACAAGTCAAAATACATGGAGAGTGTGTGGTGGCTTTTAAAACAGATATACAATAAAGACTTATTGTATAAAGGGTATACCATACAGCCTTATTCTCCAAAGGCAGGGACTGGCCTGAGTAGCCATGAGTTAAACCAGCCTGGAACCTACCAAGATGTGACAGACACCACAGTAGTGGCTCAGTTTAAAGCCTTAGAGGATACCCTCCCGGATTTTTTAAAGAAGTATGATCACCTGCATTTTCTTGCCTGGACAACAACTCCTTGGACATTACCATCCAACACAGCACTAACTGTTGGAGCAAAGATTGATTATGTGGTTGTTGCCACCTATAATCAATATACTTTTGAGCCCATTCATGTCATACTTGCCAAAAACCTAGTGGGAAAACAATTTGGCAGCAAATACGAGCAGACACAGGATGCCGCCGTGGTATCAAACTACTGTAAAGAAGATAAAAAAATTCCATTTTTAATTGCTGCTCATTGCAAGGGAAGTGATTTATTAGAAATCAGGTATGAGCAATTACTCGAATATGCAACACCAGATGCTGGAGTAGCAGATGCATTTAGAGTTATTGCCGGAGATTTTGTGACCACAGAAGACGGGACTGGTATCGTGCACACTGCACCCACCTTTGGTGCGGATGATGCCGTGGTAGCCAAACAAGCGACTCCGCAAGTGCCTCCTATGTTGGTCAAAGATGATAATGGAAACCTAGTACCACTTGTAGATCTCCAAGGAAAATTTAGACCAGAGCTTCAAGAATTTGCTGGCAAGTATGTAAAAAATGAATATTATGATGATGGCCAAGCTCCAGAAAAATCTATAGATGTAGAACTTGCCATTAAATTAAAAACAGAAAATAAGGCCTTTAAAGTGGAAAAGTATGTGCACAGTTACCCTAACTGCTGGCGTACAGATAAGCCTATTTTATACTATCCTTTAGACTCTTGGTTTATTAAAGTGACCCACTTTAAAGACCGCATGCATGAGCTAAATAAGTCCATTAACTGGAAGCCAAAAGCAACTGGAGAAGGACGCTTTGGAAATTGGCTGGCCAATGCCAATGATTGGAATTTGTCCCGTTCACGATATTGGGGCATCCCCTTACCTTTGTGGCGCACAGAGGATGGCACAGAAGAGATTATTATTGGTAGCATAGCAGAGTTAAAAACTCAAATGCAAAAGGCAGTTATTGCAGGTGTGTTAGAAAAAGATATTTATCAAGATTTTGTTGTAGGAGATTTCACCCAGGAAAATTACAACACAGTAGACCTTCATAAAAACATAGTAGATAAAATTACCCTTGTCTCAGCTACTGGAAAACCAATGCAAAGAGAATCAGATTTAATTGATGTATGGTTTGATTCTGGAGCCATGCCTTATGCCCAATGGCACTACCCGTTTGAAAACAAAGAAAAAGTAGAAAATACCTGGCGCAAAGCAGATTTCATAGCAGAGGGAGTAGATCAAACTCGTGGATGGTTTTACACACTTCACGCCATAGCAACCATGATATTTGACGATGTAGCTTATAAAAATGTGGTGAGCAATGGATTGGTTTTAGACAAAAATGGGCAAAAAATGTCCAAGCGCTTAGGTAATGCCACAGACCCTTTTGAAACTCTAGAAAAGCATGGACCAGATGCTACACGATGGTACATGATTAGCAATGCCAATCCTTGGGATAACCTTAAGTTTGATATTGATGGTATTGGGGAGGTTCGTAATAAGTTTTTTGGCACCCTGTATAATACGTATAACTTTTTTGCCCTTTATGCAAACTTAGACGGTTTTACGTATAGTGAACCAGCTATTGAAATAGAAAAACGTCCAGAGATTGACCGTTGGATATTAAGTGAACTCAATACACTTATCCTCAGGGTTGATGAGTCCTTTACAGCCTATGAACCTACCAAAGCAGCAAGGGCAATACAATATTTTGTAGGAGAAAATTTAAGCAATTGGTTTGTACGTTTAAGTAGAAGGCGCTACTGGAAAGGAAGCTTTGGGGAAGATAAAATATCTGCCTACCAAACCCTATACACCTGTCTGGAGACCGTTGCTAAATTGGGTGCACCTATAGCCCCATTTTTTATGGATAGGCTATATAAAGATTTAGTAGCCGTTGTTTCAAAAAATCAGGTGAGGGCTTCTGTTCACTTAACTGATTTTCCCCAGGCCAATAAGTCGCTGATCGATAGCGCTTTGGAAGCTAGAATGCAAAAAGCTCAAACCATATCTTCTTTGGTTTTATCCTTAAGGCAAAGAGAGAAAATAAAAGTACGCCAACCCCTGCAAAAGATAATGATACCTGTTTTAGATGCTGAGGCTAGAGAAGAAATTAAGGCTGTTAGTGATTTAATTAAAAGTGAGGTAAATGTCAAGGAGATAGAACTTATTGATCAGGATTCTGGGATTTTGGTCAAACAAATTAAGCCAGATTTTAAAAAGCTAGGACCTCGTTTTGGGAAAGACATGAAGGCGGTAGCAGCAGTTATTGAGCAGTTGGATCAAGACCAGATTAATTTGTTAGAAAAAGATGGGCAGATGCGCATTAAAATTTCAGAAAAAAGCACTACATTGACCTTGGATGATGTTCTAATTAGTTCTCAAGATATTGAGGGTTGGTTGGTGGCCAATAGCAATGGAATCACTGTGGCCCTTGATGTTACTATTTCTGAAACATTAAAAAATGAAGGAATAGCCAGAGAGATTGTAAACAGAATCCAAAACCTGCGTAAAGATTCTGGATTTGAAGTTACAGATAGAATTCATGTAAGTCTATTGTCTTGTGATAAATTAGACATAGCAGTTCAACAAAATATGGAATATATCAAAGAAGAAACCTTAACAGACACCCTTTCATTTGAGACCCAAATGAGTAATGCGATTGAGATTTCTTTTGACGGTATCCAAACAAAATTGAGTATTAATAAATAAAATATAACACTTATGGCAACAGAAGTAAAAACTAGATATAATGATGCAGAGTTAGAAGCCTTCAGAGTACTTATTAAAGAGAAAATTGTAGTAGCTCAAGAACAATTAGAGCTTATGAAAAGCGCCTATAGAAACGACAGTAACAACGGAACAGATGACACCTCTCCAACCTTCAAAGCCTTTGATGAGGGAAGTGAGGTGATGAGTAAAGAAACCTCATCTCAACTTGCCATTCGCCAAGAGAAATTTATTCGCGATCTTAAAAACGCCTTGATTAGAATTGAAAACAAAACCTATGGTATTTGCAGAGTTACAAAAAAACTAATCAATCCTGAGCGATTAAAATTAGTGCCTCATGCCACCTTAAGCATTGAAGCAAAAAACATGCAGTAACCCTTCAAATTACCCTACAATATTAAAAAAGACCTTGCGCTTATGTAAGGTCTTTTTTAGTGTTAAAAAATCATAATAGCTTCTTTTAAGCCTTTCTGGTTGGCTCAAAAGCTAGTTTTGGCTTCGTGTTTTAAATCAAATAATAATGGTATTTTTGCCTACGTTATGTACTAGTTATGACCCTAAAAAAATCCATACTACTTATAGTTTTGATCTTACTAATTGATCAAATTTCTAAAATTTATATCAAAACAACGTTCCAACTTCATGAGGAGGTGGGCGTATTTTCTTGGTTCAGGATTTTATTTGTAGAAAATGATGGTATGGCCTGGGGGGCAAAGATTCCTGGAACCTATGGTAAATTAATACTTACATTATTTAGACTTGTGGCAATATGCGGTATTGGATATTGGCTTTGGGATAGTGCAAGAAAAAAAAGCGCAGGAGTCTTGCTTAGTGCTGTTGCCTTAATTTTTGCTGGCGCTCTTGGCAACATCATTGACTCTGTATTTTATGGTATTATCTTTGACGCTAGTTATGCCAACGTAGCCACTGCCTTTTCAGATACCCCATACGGGACATTGTTTCATGGTAAAGTGGTAGACATGTTGTCTTTCCCGCTCTACGATGGGGTTCTACCAAACTGGATTCCTTATTGGGGAGGAGAACGGTTCACCTTTTTTGACCCTGTTTTCAATATAGCAGATGTAGCCATTAGCACAGGGGTTGGAATGCTAGTTGTGTTCAACAAAAAGACGTTTCCAAAGTAGCCAACCGTGTTAGGTCATAACAAGTTTTTTACAACTCACACTTTCAATTACGATAAAAGGGTCTTTTTTAAACCTTAAAATACATAGGTGCTTTTTGGTGTAACACAGTAATCAAGAGCAATGTCATTTGGGGTGCTAGGTATGTTATTTTCAGGAGCAAAAAAGGACAGTCCAACAAAGCGAGTTTTGGGACCGCATTGTTTTAAAAACCGATCATAAAACCCTTTTCCATATCCTACCCTATGTCCTTGTTGATCATAAGCAAGTAATGGCACAAAAACGACATCTATCTTTGAGGGCAAAACTTCTATACCCTCTTGAGGTTCTGGAATTCCAAATTTTGAATTAGCAATACGCGTATTTTCTTGTAACAAGATGTGCCGCATGGTGTGAGTGCTAAAATTTGATTTTGAGAGAATCACACTTTTATCTTTTCCTTGTAAAACACTCAGTAAATAACTAGTGTCTACCTCCACTTTATTTTCAATGGATAGAAATAAATGGTAGTTGGTGAATTCCCAAATGGGAAGTTTTAGCACCTGGTTTGCAATGGCAATGCTTTGATTTGCAACCTCAGAGGCATCCATGGAGGCTCTAAGAGATGTGTAGTGCTGTCTGAGTGTTTCTTTGGTCATTACAAAATAGGTTCTTGGAGCTCCTGTTCAACAGTTTTACTCTGAGTAGAAATATGGAAAATGGCATCTCCTTGATATACAATTGGGGCTTGATTTACATTAATAATATATCCTGTGTTGGGCGCCAACACCTTAAATCGCATTGTCCCGTAAGGGTCTGTAATGGTAGCTAAAAATTCTCCTTTCTGCACATATTTGTTGCAAGGAATTTTAAGATGCAACAATCCGCTTTTTTGCGCTCTAATCCATCTGCTAGAACTAATTACTGTAGTTGAAGTCTTTTTTTGAGGCGCTTTTATACTCGGGTCTAACATTCCTAGATGTTCTAAAACGCGTATGACTCCTTCTACACCTTGAGTGACAATTTTTTTATGGCTGCTTTGTGATTTCCCTCCTTCAAAAAGCAAGATAGGAGTCCCTATTTTATGACAGGTTGCTCTGTATGATTTTGAAATATTGGAGGCATACACTGTAAAGGGCGCATTGAATACAACCGCCAACTTTAGTAATTCAGGGTTTTTAGGAATGATACGAACTTGTGGGGCATTAAATCGTTGGGCACCTCCCGTATGAAAATCAAGGCAATAATCTG
>Ga0213868_10002635_pt1 | contig 17087 bp, 12 predicted proteins | sample PICome_9_FD_160087 | JGI IMG/M metagenome (GOLD analysis project Ga0213868, IMG submission 160087) | Coastal seawater microbial communities near Pivers Island, North Carolina, United States - PICO127 | ecosystem: Environmental > Aquatic > Marine > Coastal | place: USA: North Carolina...
GGCCCATGACTGAATGTAATCAGGAGGTTGATATGAGGAAAAGTATTGTTCACCAGGAAATGGAGGTAGGTTGACCATCGTATATGGCTTTTCTTTCTCTCAAGAGAGGTTTCAAAATGTTTTTTTATGGATTCTTTTCCAAATAGTTGGGCACAGATGATGAATGAATGATTCTATAAATCGTTCGACGTCACTACATCGTCAGAGAAACCTTCTCACTTAACTAATGTTGACATAACTGGAGTTTGATATTCTCAAATCAACGTTATAAGTCATTTTACTAGAGGATCAAATCAAATCGTTGTGTTAGAATGAAACATAACGGATTTTGAGAATCAATTATAATCTTATGGTCGGTAAGAGGAAGTAAGTCATTCAAAATTCAAATAACAACTTGACACTTGTCTACGTCACAAATGCGTCATGCAAAAAAGCAATTCACTTTTTGAACGAGCTATACGAGCTTAGCATAGGCAATACTATCAACCAAGTTTTACAAGGCATTACAACTCCTCAAAGCGATCACGATTTTTGACTCTATCATCCCACTCGTTAAGCAGTGTACCATCAAAACTAGTTCGAATTTGCTGCCCCGAGAACCAACTAGCTTTTTCAATCATATTACCATAACGACTGTCAAATTCGTCCAATACCTCAATGTATTTGTTTCTATCGGCAGTGTCCACAAGGTTTACAATCCTATGTGGTGCGAATAGATCACCAAGACTGCCTAATTTAATGACCAACTGTGCTAACATGCCCAACATGTAGTAGTCTTTTGTAGATATCGGAGTCGTTTCTCCTCTGTTCGGCTTTTCGAAACCCATGAGATATAATTGCTCTTTCAAACTGACTGTTAACCACGGGAAAGAAAAGAATGTCACAAACCAGCTCATATCTTTCCATTTTCCAGTCCATGGATCTCTCGGGTCAACACTCAAAAAGCCTACAAAGATGTACCTCGTACCATTCGTTGTTTTCAATCCTTCATGCGTCACCATGGCATTGTTTAGCAAGACGTCGCCCTTACGCGGTCTTGCCACAGTTCTGTCGCCTGTTTTACGGTTTAAGAAGCTTGTCCCCCCGCCCTCGAACTCGTCATTCAATAATACATTGAAGGAAATATGACTGGAATCAGTGTGCTCTGCTAGTCTGTTTTGCCCGTCATGGTCGTACCTGACTACGAACATGTCGTTGGCGCGTATGGCATCTCTAGGTACTCCGTATAGCCTTTCTAAGACTGGGCTGAGACGAGCATGTAAGATCTTGGAAATGAATGCCTTTTCATCTCGGTCGAAGTGAATGACAACATTAAGATCCGTCGTTGGGTACGTATCGTGCCTGTCTTTCGTCCATCCTTTCGGCTCTTGTAATAGTTTCGTCAGTTTCTGCACTTCCATGGGATTGGCCTTGGACACATCTTTTTCTATCTCATGCAATCGTTGCTCTGCCAATTGTGTGTTGCGAAGCGCGGCAGCGTTGGCCATGGAGATGATGGTCTGCGCTTCTTGTGGCCGTAGGAGTGGCGCGACGTAGACTAATCTTGATACTGCAATGTTGTTGGGGCTAAAGAATATGATACCAAAGAGAATAAACACACACAAGACATTCAACAGGGGCAGAATGTACCATGGGATATCCTTTGTTGCCTTTGTTAGCTTCTCATGTTGTTCGATGTGCTCGATGGATTCAACGACGGTGTTAGACTTGTTCCGTATTTCAGTTTTGGTTTTGATTTTATATTTCTTGTTACGATTTGGCTTGGCTGTTTGTGTGTCTTTGTTGGTGTCTTGCGGAGCGCTTTGTGAAGATTCGTTATAAGATTCAATCGGATTGTAATACGCCTTCACAATCACGGGTAAGACGAATATGAACAAGACAGTCACTAGTTGCATGTGCCGTTTCATGGAGGCCCATGACTGAATGTAATCAGGAGGTTGATATGAGGAAAAGTATTGTTCACCAGGAAATGGAGGTAGGTTGACCATGGTTTCAAACAAAGTTTGTGTTTGTGTACCCGATTTCAAACATTTATGGGTTCTCCGAGTACTAACATGGCGTCATTAATCTTTTTCACAACAGCATACGTTTTTCTATTTTTTAGATACGAGTATGTTCGTCAACTGTCTTTTTTACTCACAAAGAACAAACTTTTAATCTATCAAGTCATGAGATTAACCGCCTTACATGTACTTTTAAGTTTTATTTGTGGCGCACGTGGATTTTCTCACCAAGTGCTTCATCAAAGCTATGGGAAAATCTCCTATACTAGAAATCTGAAGTTTGCCTCGTCACCCACAAATGTATTCTCATCCAAAAGCTCAACCATTGAGGCCTCTCCAAGTGAACTAAATAACGAATACGTGACAAAAGGTTCTTCTAGGTTTCTAGAGGCTTTGCCTGCAATTGCTACTAAGAATAAACTTGATGAAACAGACAAAACTATTTTGAAAGCCGCTCTTCCGTCAATGTTGAACATGGCTGTTGTTCCAATCGTCAATGCTGTTGATACATTATACGTGGGAAGATTAGGTATAACACTAGCGCTAGCAGGTCAAGCCGCTGCCAACCAAGCCTTTTTCAGTTTGTTTTTCTTGGTGTCATTCTTGCCCACAATCACTGCACCTCGTGTTGCCGCTGCTGTTGGTAGTGGTGATATGGAAGATGCAAAAGAGAAGGTTTGTGAAGCAATCTTTTTAAGTAACTTTCTTGGTCTGATTGGTATGATCATGTTGGTTGGTTTCCCAAAACAGAGCTTGATATGGACCGTCTTGTCCACTGATGCGCCAGCCATGGCATACGCTATTCCATACTTGAGATTCAGAGCGTTGTCCATGATTCCTGCATTGATTTCTAGCACTGGATTTGCAGCTTACAGAGGATGTTTGAATACTGTAACGCCATTAAAGGTCTCCTTGGTGACAAATTTATTGAATCTTATCGCTGATCCTCTTCTTATGTTCGGGTTACCCGGAAGGTTATTTGGAGGAATGGGCTTTGCAGGCGCAGCTCTTGCGACAGCTGGTGCTGAAACTGTATCAGGATTCATTTATATGAAACTTTTGCTTCGCAAAAAACTAGTGGATTTGAAAAGAATATTTCAAATTCCAACTAAAGAGTCTTTGAAGTCGCTATTTCAATCAGGTTCTGCCATGTTAGCTTTTCAAATGACAATTAATTTAGCCTTTTTAACTGCAGCTAGAAGAGTTCAAGCTCTGGATCCAACAGGAGTTGGTGCAGCAGCTTACGGAATAATAATGCAAATCTACAGCGTTGGAGTTGTTTGCCATTTAGGAATGAAAGCAACTGCAGCAACTTTGGTGCCATCAGAGAGATCAAAGAATGGCGATCTTGCGGCACGAAAAATGGCAGATAAGATGTTTTTGCATGGCTCAATTCTTGGATTATTGTTGGGATTCTTACAAATGGCGATAATCCCTTACCTTGTTCCAATTTTCACAACTATTCCAGAGGTTCAAGACGCAATCAAGATCCCAGCTCTCATATCGTCCTTTATTCAGTTTGCGAATGGTCCATTATTCGCAGGTGAGGGAGTCATGGTTGGACTTCAAACATTTAAGGCGTTGACGTTATGCACAATGTTAGGTTCCTCAATAATGATTATGTCCATCTTGTCTCCTATTGGTAGCAGTCTGAATGGCATTTTTTTATCATTGGCTGCATTTAATTCTGTTCAAGCTATCGCAATGGTTTTTCATCATTTGAAGAAAGGTCCTTTGAGTAATATCTCCAGTAACCAGTAACCAGTAACCAGTAACGGTATGTTGCTACACTAAGATGTAAATGTTACCGGAAATAAATTATTCTCATGAGAAAATAAACGTGGAACTTGAAACTTTTCTATTGCAGTTTGCAGTTTTCTCCTTATAGTGTTGTCATATATCGTTCAAAATGAAACCCAGCCTAACTCATGTCATCTTTGTAGCATTCCTGTCGTTAGCAGTTGCATTTCAACCAGTGATGATGCGTTCTACGACGTCTCGTAGTCGTCTTGCTTTGAACTCTTCAGACAATGAAATAGACAGAAGACGGATGATCTTACAATCGATTATCTCAACCGCAACTTGCATTTCGTTTCCTATGGCTAGCCACGCTATCGATAAATCTTTACTTGACACTCAGGCTAAGAGATTCAAAAGCGTACCCGCTTTTGCATTAGTTAATGATGAGGGGGTTCCCTTTATGATTCTAAGAAACTCAGGTATTGCCGCTGGATATTTCTTCACAACTTTAGAGGGTGCCTCCATGGTATTAGAAGATGCAAGACGAGATGCCAAGGATAAAGACTTGGAAACAGAAAAAATTTGGAATGATGCTAAAATTACAAGTGTTTCCATGGAATTTGCATTGAAGTTATCAAAGGGGAACCCTCTTGCTGCTGCACAAAATGGTATAAAATACCAGACAGTATACGATATAATTCCATCTATCACTGCTTTAGATAATACTGGAAGTATAGATTCTAGCAGCCTTTGGAAAGAGCAAGGAAGAGTGCCTTTATTTTACATGGATGAATTTGAGTTACCTCCTGAAGTAGATGGAGGACAAAACCGTATACCAGTCTTTTTAGAAATGGCAGATTTACTTGCTGCGTATGAAAAGAAATATCCAAGCTCCAATGTTCCTAAAGTGAAAGTTGTAGAATTAGTTGACATGTTTTCATACCTAGTGGGTGGAGGCAGTTCAATGAAAGTCAACACAAAAGTTGCTGAAAATTTTGTCGTAATTGCAAATAAGGACCAAAAGGCGAAAGCAGTCGATCTCGCGCGAAATAGAGATACATCAGTACCAGCTTATCAACTTGGAAAAATGACTGCTGTAGGAGGAAAGGAATAGTATAACATTTTCAATGCGAATAGAAGGAAGAAAGCTACTTTCTCATTTTAATGCACTCATCTTATTTAACAATGTGATGATTTAACTCATATTGAATTGTTTCTGAATTGCGTCCAGCCTTGCTTCGTATTCCATTCTCCAAGCCCTTGCTCTAGTGGAAAAATCTTCTGCAACATCGAAATTATCCAACTCATCAGGCATAGTGATACTATCTCCACCCTCGCTGATATCTGGTGGTACCGAAAATACCTGATCAGTTGTAAACTGAACGACGCGGTTGGCCCATTGTTGTCTCCCTTCTCCTCTCTGTAAATCTCTTCGGTGACGAATCGGGCGGGTTGGAGCAACAGCAGCCGTAGACCATACTGACGTTCCGACGCTAGCACTTGCCAAACTCTGCTGTGCAATACTAGCAACGCCTTCACTTTGCACAGTCAAGGGGCTTTGCGACCGACTGCGCGGATGCCGATCTTGATCTTCAGATACATTTTCCATCGATCCAGAAAGGCCAAGAATATTCTGCAATTCGACATGAGTAGGAGAGGTAGATAGTTCGACCTCTTGCCCTTGTTCGTCCATGTTCACTGACGCATCTATTCTCATGCTGACACTGTTATTGCCCCTAGTCGTGGTTGTCACAATTGTCGATGGAGCCGTGGTATTCGTGGCGCTAGTCGCGAGAGATGACGCTCCATCATAATCACCGCGAACGGCTCGAGTAGACAAACCTGGGTCAGATGCTGAAATTTCTTGAATAGGATTCAACAAAATCGATTCGAGATTTGTTACTGGCTGTATATCTGCAAAAAAGCTGCGATGTCCCTGTGTTGGAGCTACGAATAAAGAATGTGAGTATAGTAAGGAAAGAGGAAACACCTTCATCACTGTCTCCTAAATTCAAAACTTACTAGATGCAGAACCGTCATCATTAAATGACTCAGCAACATCATCATCGTCGTCGTCTTCTTCGTTATCGGCGGTTTCATTATCTTCTACATCACCGTCATCACTTCTTGCGCTTCGGTCGTCCCTAGTTACAACTTTAACTCCAGTTAACCTTCCAACCTGATCTTCAGCCCCCTGTGTCTCTTCCAAAAAGCTTGTAGCAGTAACTCCACTTGCCAAACTTACACCCGAAGAAATGACTGCTATATTCGTTGGATTGGATCCATGAGTCGCCATATTTTGATGATTCTCTCCACGCGATGTTTGCAAACTTCGATGCTGTCTTTCGTTTTCAGCACTTTCATGAGTCCTCGTCGTCACTTGGATCTCTCTCATGGTCCCTTCTCCAGGTACATGAAAGGCTGCCGAATCAACATCTGTGTCTTCTTCATCGATAGTTTCATTGCTAAGACCCCTAAAATCTAAATCGTTTCTTCTGGGGGTTCCATCAACTTCGTCACCTCTTCTATGAGTAATCTCAGTGGCCATCCTTCTTCTTTTTTCGTTTTCCTTCTCTTCGAGCTTTGACTCTAATCGTAAAAGTTTAATCTCCATGGCTACAATAGTTTCTGCTTGAAGTAGCATTTGAGCATGAAGACGACCTTCAATAGCCGATCTACGATTGGATTCATTCTTGAGAAGATGAATAAGGTTTTCTGTATCCCGATGGTGAGAAGATCGGATTTCTTCCATTTGTGACATCATTTGTGACTTGAATTCCGTTAAAAACGATAAGACATCACCATTCACATCATTTCCTCTTCGACCTGAGCTGTTGGTAGAGAGATTATCATCATTTATATCATCTTCGGAATTGTCATTATCAGGATGATTTCGAATGTGTCGATTATAGTCCATACCGGTCAAAAACGAAGGAATATTCTCCTCCTCCTCTTCCTCTAGATTGATATGAGAATTATTTTTCATTGGTGGTGACACGAGTTTACCTTCAATAGATGACGGGATCTGAGGTTTGCTGACTATACTCTCCATGTCAGTATCAACAATCGAAGACCCCATGGATTTCACACTCATACAGCTCGACGAAACACGAAATATTCCGGCGGTTTGGCCTATCTTACTTGAAGGTACCTTAGGCTTACTTTCTATTGAGGTGGGGATCTGAGGTTTACCAAAAATACTCTCCATATCAGTATCCACTATAGAAGAACCCATAGATTTCACACTGAGACAACTTGACGTTACACTGAGATGGGACTTATGGAAAATGGGTGCGTAGATACTGTCATTGTGATTTGATTCATCTTCTCCTTCTTCATCATTTTCTTTTTGTAGATAAGTAGTAACATCCTTTTCATCGTTTGATGAATCAAGGGCTTGATTCAATAACTTGGAAGAAGTATGATTTGTTGTGGGAGTAGGAGGTTCGCTGTTTGGTGTTTGAGGCGTTGTGATTGGTGAATCCCCCATCTTGTTGGAATGTATTGAACAGGGAACAAAAATTATTTATAAATCAAAAAGGGGTAATGTTGAAGTTATCGTACAGTGCCACCACGTAGAATGAGAGAGTTTTTCTAATATGTAAGTGTGTATGTAGACTGCAGACTCCGGTTGCAGGTTGCTGTTCAAACACACATATCGTTTCCAAGCAACAAGTAGCAAGTACCTCAAGCAGAATTTGATGTGTTGATGTATTTAGCTTTTACCCTAAACCTCTACTCAACGGCTCATTTTTCTTTCAGTCCCAGTAAAAAAGATCTTGTTTCTGCCCGGAGCTTCTCGGCAACACCCGAACTTTTTTCATATCACATATTATTGCTTATAGATAGTTGGACTCTCTATCTAAGTAAAGATGACCATCACAGCAGGATATGACACATGTCCAGTATATGCACCAGCATTCGGATACATAGGAGCTGCGTCTTGTGTCATCCTTGCGAACTTCGGATCTGCGTGGGGAACCTGGAAAGCAGGGACAGGAGTATGTAAAATGGGTGTTTCCTACCCAGCTGGTATCATCAAGAACATTGTCCCAATTGTCATGGCTGGAGTTCTTGGTATCTATGGTCTTATTGTAGCTGTTATTATAACTCAGAGTATAACTGCTCCCATGGGAGATAACGGTCTAACGACTTACTCTCTCTTCACTAGTTATGCTCACATGGCAGCAGGACTTTGTTGTGGTTTCAGCTGCCTTGCTGCGGGAGGAACTATTGGAATGATTGGAGATATTGGAGTTCAAACTTTCGGACTTAAAGCTGCAGGTAATAAAAGGACTTGGATGAGCGGAGAAGGTGCTAATCCAAGTGAAGCGGGCGAAGGAGCGGGGAATATGGATTCTTCTGTCACAGTCGAGGCTGCTAATAAGCTTTACGTTGGTACACTCATTATGCTGATTTTTTCCGAAGCGTTGGCCTTGTATGGGCTGATTGTCGCTTTGATTTTGAGTCAGAGTTCGTACAAGTGTGAACACTAATTTTTTGTACTATGCAATGTCGAGTGATGCAACGAACGTATCTACCTATCGATTTTGTACATTACGTCCAGCCAACGTTTTATAAATAACATTTAAAATTTCATTTTCTCTAGTATTACATCACCGTCTTTTTCTGTATTCCATCTCTTGATATACTAGTACTGAATCTTTCCCATACCATTGCATAAAATCATTTCAGCTTCACGAAAGGACAAAGGACTGGTCTTTTTACAAAGTCCACGAATGACTTCAAGAAGGAGCAATCTTTCTCCTTCTGACAACATAAATCGACTTGATTGTACAGAATGATGATCTTCGAGTAAGGATAGAAACATGGAATTTCGATGTTCTGCCTCTTCTACTGTTATAGACACTTTTGAAGAAGAGCCATTCAAAGCTTGTCCAAAGATAAACTCATACAAAGATTTACCCATAGCATAACAATCGCCCTCCTGACATCCTTTCGACTCCTTAACGTCGGTCGCTAATACATAACTTGCTTCACCCCTCACTCTACCAGGCTCACTGACGCAAATTCTTCCATCTTTTCCTATATTATTAACAACCCGTGAAAAACCAAAATCAATAATGACAGGAATTCCATCACTCAACATTATGTTTTTTGGTTTAATGTCACGATGAACAACACCAGCTTTATGCATCAATCTACCAGCATGACACAGGTGTAGAGCAATCGTGAGAACATATCCTCTAGGTAAATTATGAACGAATTGAGTGCCAACCGGATAGCGTTGGGGAAACTTTTGAGAAAAATGTTTTAAATCTATATCGTAAAGTGGCTTCAAAGCAACCAACCATTTTGAACCCAAGAATTTCTTGGGAACCTTGTGCGTTCTTTGCGTCAAAGATAATGTATTTGGAAAGACTGATTTGTCACTTCCAAAGTCTGATAAAGCTGTAGGTTGAATCCACCAAGCCAGAATCTTTTCAAAGAGGTTCCCATTCTCACCTGTTTTCTTCATTTCTTCTTGAAGGTAATCACTGATTTGAATCCCTTGAAGAGCATCTCGTACATCGTCCTTACCCCGAAGTTTTTGTACCGATAATGCATATTTCTTTCCTAGTGTTCCTTCGACCATGTACACAGTTTTGAAGCTTCCGGCACCCAACATTTCTTTATAAACAAGGGACGAGACTTCATCATTCCCGATACCGAACATTGATTCATCTTCCTTAAACGATGTCCCCGCAAACGTCAAAGACGGAACTGAGTTGACGATACACCCAGAAACTATAAAAGGTATTGTGCGAGAAAGAGATTTTCTTCGAGACAGGAGAAACCAATCATAAGTGTCATCATCATGAACATTGATGAAAGTTTGGTAGACAGGTCTCTCGTTACATGGGAAAGTGAACGATCTTACAACTACAAACTTGAAACTTAGATACAGTGTTGCAAAGACCCAAAGTGGAGAACCCATATAGATGGTCCACTATCACTTTCCTAGTGACCCTTCTCTTTTTGTCTCTTTCTCTCTCTCTCTAGAGTATTATTGCTTACATTGCATCAGGATTCAGGGCGGTGTGCGGTGTCGGTGTCCTGTCGAATGAAAAAAACGAGCACTTGTAATCCGTCACAGCTTGGGTCTATGTAGCTGTATTCGCACGAATCAATCAATCGTCATCATTGAATACATTAAAATCTGTGGGGATTCACCATAATCTTAGAATAAAAGTTTGTAAACATACAAAGACGTTTCATTGGGGAATCATATCAAACCTTTTTTGTCTTCTTTGAATTTTGTTCCACCACAACGTCATCGGAAAGATTTAAATCTTCCAACATATCATCTTCTCCTTCCTTTTCACACTCATCTAACATGGCATCTTCAAGTAAACGCAAAGCTACTCTCTCTCCAAGCTCACGACTCGGTTTGAGACTTGCACCTTGCTTTTCCCTAGGTAGATAAGGCAAGTGTAATAGAAATTCTAGTACTTCAATGTTTGATTCCATAAACGAGAATAACAACGTCTTCAATCCTCCTATGGAATCAGTTGATGAAATCACTCTTTCTTCAAGCTTAGTAATTCTATGCAAATCAGGATCTTCGCAATTAAATTTCACATGAGCCTCTGCCAGTAAAACTTGATCCACGTCCAAGAATCTCTTTACCAGTGTATCACCTCTTAATCGTTGAACTACCCCAGAATGAGCCTTTTTATTCATTCGATTTTCTTTTCTATCATTCTTATCATCGATACTACTAAATTTCGTGGACTGTATATCGTGGAGCGTAGCAGATACATTTAGCGAAAAATACATCTCGTGTTGTGTTTCTATACCATTGTGCCAAACACAAGTAGCATCGACATTCACTGTGCAATATTCACTAGATATGTGCAATATCCCCTGAATAATATTCTTCGAACTATGACGATTTAAGAATTCGTTTTCATGCAAGTGAATCGTTTCGGCCTCCCTCCAATCGAATTGCAATTTTTGAATCTGTTTCTTCACCAATGGGTCTGGCTTATACTCGTCTATGAAACTAGCAACAGCCTCATCAAACATAAATGTATCTAACGAAACGCGTTGCATGTCGACGAAACAACTTGGTTGGAATAGAGGATATATATGTGATCTGTGAAAATGATCTGGTCTATTCTTCTCTCTTCGACTTAGTTATGTGTTGCGAGCTGCGAGCTGCGAGTCGCGAGCAAGTATTTGTACCAGCCAGGTTAGTATAATCCCATCTTTTCACAACCATCCAACTCTCCAAAACAGCATTACATGTCTCACACTTAGCCATTCATAAATAAATACATCATAAATCAGTAATTGAATCAAATGACTGAAGACCCTGACTATGCACCATCAACGGTACTAATTATGCTTGGACCTTTGCATTTCCAACACAGCGGTAATGCTGATGTGCTAAGTGTTAAGATTGCCGACCCAGATGAGCTTTCATCTAGTCTCATTGAAGCCGGTAAATTGATCAAAGATGAGTCATTAGATACTGTTCATATCATCATGAAATCATCATCTATTTCAGCATTGTATGAAGATTCTATCATTGCAACATTTTTTAATGGCATGCGACCAGGCGCTGAAACTATGGTTCATGTTTTAGGAAGCCAAGACATGCCTGTCAATGATGGGGATGTAGATGACATTCGAACTTCAATCAGATCATCTGGACTTAGATTGACGGAAGAAGGAATAGCGGATGGAGATGATGGAGGATGGGTCCTTAAGGGAGTCAAGCCCGGAGGACCTGAGAGTGATGACGAATAGATGTTTCGATCAAACTATCAGATGTCATTCTCTAAGAGATCATGAGCCTTGATCAACACTTTTGAACATTTAATTTAGGGCATTGAACATTCTATAATCTTAAAAAAACAGTCTGCATCTAACGATACGTTACTCTTGATGTCCGAGATTTCTTTTCGTGATACCTTCTTGAATGACTTTCAAATCTTGCATCGTTATGATAAGAAAGTGAAGCCAGTGAGAGATAGTTTGATTTAGATTCTCTTGTGGACACTGATCTTGTGTTTGGCCCAATTTCAAGATCTTTGGGCACTTCCATGGTTTTATTAGGACTTGTTGATGCTATCATGGTAAGATCGGTTTCAAAAGGCACAGTATCTGAGGTTCTGGAATGTTTCCATGCCATCATATCAATATTGCCATTAACATCAATCGTATTGGTTGTCATTACTGACTTCCCACCATTCTTCAGAAAGGTATTGATAGATCCTGCACCATCAAAGAATGTGGGGTATGGTCCTTCATTACTAGGCGAAATTGACTCTGTCTTTGCAAGTTCCAAGTTAGGTTTTTTCCTGAGATTTGATTTTGTGGTCCTTGTGGTGACTTTTTTCTTCTTGATTTTTATACTGTAGTAAGACCAGGCAGCAATCAGGATGGATACTACCAGAAAAGCGATCGAGCATGATATTAGAATGACGTTTGTCCTTGATTTATTGCTCTGTCTCTCAGCAGCATTAATGAAAGTCATCTTGGCATATGTTGCAGAAGATAGTGAAGTATCCGTGGCAAATGACTGTAGATAATCCAAAAACTCTACTTGTGTCTGTCCTTTAAATGCTGCAAGTTGAAAGTCTTTAATTTGATTCTCTAGTTGAGAAATGTTCTCATCTTCTTCATACTCCAAAATCAAATCTCCAGAAAATGAAAATGTGGAAGAAAATATTCCACTCGAAACTTCTGAAACCATTTGGACAGGAGAGGATTCAAGCTCAATAGTTTGGAAATAATTAATCAAATCTTTCTGTTTTGAAAAGAACTCGTACATATGATTTTCTGTAAGAAAGAGCATTTCCTGGTTTAGGGAAGACACAGAATTAGTATCTTGAGTTGATCTCACTTCAATATTAAACGGCGAAAGACTCATGGTGTATGAGCTCGCAGCTAATGCATACTCTATCCATGCGAAAAGTAATAGTTTCCTGATCATGATCCCAGTTTTATACGTGTTAAAATTCAAATGTATGTAGTGTAGAATTTTAATGAAGTATGCTATGTTGTCGATTTTGGTATATATTGTGAACAGAGAAATGAGAAAATGTATGTGCCTTAGTATGTGCTTTTTAGGGCAGTCTTGCGGGTCTGGTAATTCCTAATTCCTAACACCCTCCTCATCTTTTCATCAATTTTTTAGGGAAGAAACTCGAGCCTTTACGAGATGAGAAGTCTAAACATTTCGATTTATATGATCTGGTTTAATTAATATTGAAATAATTTTCATATCACATTCTTATAAATCAATGGGACAAGGACCAACGTAATTTACTTGGTATGTTCGGGTCACTCCTTTCCGTAATGTGGTTCCAGGTGCACCAATTGCAATAAGGGATAGACAACCACTAGTATCCTCTTGAACAACATCCACAGAAAAACCAAAGAATTCATCGGGGTTTTCACCCTCTAATACCCTGGATTGATCCCACATTATTCCATTATATCGGTATATAAATACCTTACCTGACCCACTGTAGGGGGCTCCTATAGCAACTTGCTTCCCATTTCTTGATAACGAAACACTATATCCAAATTCTTGAGAAGATGATGGAATACCTAGTAAATCTTCTCCAACTTTTTGCCAGTAACCTAAACTGGTATAGCTATATACTGTCACACTTCCGGACTTGAATTGATTATTGTTCATGAACGAATTCTGATTGGCACCAACAGCCAAAAAAGATCCGTCCTCATTAAGCGAAACACTGAATCCGAATCTTATTTCGAAGAAAACTTCTCCGTAGACCACTTGAGTTCCACGAGGTATCCAATCAGTGTCTTTGTATTCATATACTTCTACAAATCCTTCTGGAAAAATATTAGTTTCTCCCGCAGCATCAGGTGCACCTATCGCAAGAACTTCACCGTTCTTTGACAAGCTAACAGACCAGCCAAAGTTTCCTCCAAAATCGGAATTGGATAGGGTTCCACCAACCTGTTTCCATTGAAAATTCGCATCTAACGAGTACACAACCACTTCACCTTTACCGTGAGCCCCAACAGCAACTCGCTGTCCATCGCCAGATAGGGACAACGAAAATCCAAAGTTTCCGCCTTCACCTTCTATATTCCCACCGACTTGCTCCCATCGTGAGGTATCATTGTTGTAATCATATACTTTGACTGTTCCATTAACAGTTCCATATTCACTCATTACAACTCTGAGACCATCGTCTGATATATCTACAACTTCACCTGCTCCACTATCAACCTGACTTCCATCAAGTCTCTGGCCTTTTAATATCCATGATGATTCCGAAGTTAATCTTTCATAAATTCTCACAGATCCAAATAAGTTTGGATATCTCAATGACCCAATAATCATTGTTTTTCCATCTTTTGATAACTTCACAGATTGTCCACTGCGGTCGTTGGAAATACTATCAACTATTCGAACATCTCCCCCGAATTTAGCGAAAGTTGCCGTCGAAAAGAATGTTGTTGGTGAATTGGATGGATCTAATGATGGTTGTTGGGAAAGAGTAGGCAGAATTGAGGGGGCATCAGTGGGTCGAAAGCTTGGAAACTGGGATGGAAAACGCGATGGTGAACTTGAAGGTGATTCGGTTGGGCGTTGACTTGGAGCCGCAGACGGTCTCAATGACGGTTGGGGGCTTGGTTTGTCTGAAGCTTTCACCGAGGGAATGTCAGATGGTATATTTGTGCGTAAATATGATGGTGAGATTGTTGGTACCATAGATACGGATGGTATTGACGATACAGATGTTGGTTGTATTATATCCGAGTCCGGGGTATTTGGGTATAACATGATTCCTGCAATTGTGGACCCTGCTGTTGCCCCCATAATTACTATAACAATCAATATAAATGACAACAAGGTGCATCTAGTTTTCCCCACAGTGCATATAACACGCCCACAGCATTTATTACCATCATCACCTCCTCCACCAAATGTGATAAATCCTTTGCTTTTCTGAATACTGGGATTAAAGGTAAAACTTCCAGGTTCTTCCCAAGACTCACCAGAGTCAACGTCAATCGGCCCCGCGGATCTTTCATCTGATGACTTTCTTGAAGTGTGAGTTCTCGGCTGAAGCTGCGGAAGTACATTGTCGCCTTTCCCAGCTGAGAACCATGCTTGAGCAAAGGATTGTTGTTGTTTAGCTGCTTGCACCAATCGACCAACATTTTGTAATTCACGCTTATGTCTTTTCGTGACAGATTCCTCCTCTTCAGAAAGATCAGACACACTTGATCTATTTGATGATGTATGATGATCTCGAAGAAATGCACTTGGCATAACAGAACTAGAAGCATCAGGTGGAGCTTTAGGAATGGGTGTTCTCACACTCAAATCATCATCCGAGTTGGAGTCGGAAACAATAGATTCTTTAGTTGTTCGATTTTTTGTAGATTTTTGTATCGCATATGGTAAAGCATACCCATGAACTTCAGAATTCGCAGATACACTGGATGCTTCAGATTCTGAATCACTGTTTCCGGAAATTCCATAATTCACAATGCCTGATGGTTGCATTTTTTGCTGTTTCTTACCCTTCTTTGCGAGTCTCAAAATCCCTTTTGGAGGTGGCGGAGGTGGCGGTAAAGAAGCAAAATACTTGATTGCAGAAGCGCTAGGCTTATCTTCAGATGAAGATGATATCGATGAATGCGATTTCTTCGAAGCTGATGATACATTTCTTACCAGAGGAAATGTTCTTTCATCATCAATTTCAAATTGAGGAAACCCTCCGGCACTTGCTTCTTTCAGATCATCCAAAACAGCTTGAGTTGATGGTAACATATAGTCCGTCTCAATGTCATCGGCCGATTTAGACCGTGAATGTTTTCTTCGCATCGGCGACCATTTTTTAATTGAGCCTTCATTCTTCGTTGTCAAAGGAGAAGATGGCGCAGATCTTGATGTCGACATTTGCTCTGCCTGGTTTTCAGCAGAAGAAGACATATCCAAATCTGAGCCGGACGAAGAACTATCCGATAGCATATGATACGGATCATTATTTGCTTTCTTCTTTCCCATCCTTATTCACTTGGAATATTTGAAACAGATGTAAGATTATTTTTGAAACCAATTAGTAGGCACTATTTCTAATTTCTAGCCTTCAATAAGTATTTTTTGAAACCAAATGAGTGGTACTATCTAACTATTTCTCCGTGTTTGAATTAGGAGCTTTCAATCAGTAAGATAAATTAGAACGAAATAAGAGTTTCTCTTCTATCTTACACTGGCCTGCAACCTACTCACACAGAAAACATGAAACATGAATAAAACTCACAAATATCAAATCATGGAACTCATTGTTTTCACGGGAATGAAAGTCAATAAGGGATTTTAGAAGGTGAAGACTCAGGATCAAACGATTTTCGAACCACCTACTTGCGTTCTACGTTCTACGGTTCTCTGATCTGTCCTACGTACGAGTATGTTGATACGGAGAAAGGAATTGACCTTCTTCACTGTTAACTTCCTCTCATATTTCTCCCTGATTGAAAACAACCAAATTTAAAGTCACAATGAAGATCGTTAGCCTGTTTGTTCTTGCCGTGATTCTTGTATCAGTGAACGGATTCACAACCCCCACATCAAGAAGTAGCATCCAAAGAATCAGCACACAAACACCAAGTGTGTCTTTTGATACATCCTTATCTATGGGTCGACAGTGGAACTTTAACGAGGGCCGCGGTCCTTTCGGTCTTAAGAAAAACGCCGAAATCTGGAACGGTCGTTTCGCTCAGATGTGCTTTGTTGTGGTTCTACTACAGGAGTTGGTTACTGGAAAGGGTGTAATTCAGGGGATCCAAGAAGGAAACCCTATCAACATCGCCATGCTAGGATTGACAGCTTTTAGCGGTGTAGCATTAACTGCATTTTTGGCTATCAAGGGAAAGGATAAATTCATTGATCTCTCAGAGTAGAAACCATTGACGATAGAACTGCGTGTGTCGTGATGACTATGTTGAGTGTCGCATTCTATTTCATTGTCTGGTCTACAGAGGTAGCTATATCATTTGGTAGATTATTTCATATTGGGCTAAATACAGTTCATAATAAATCGTGGGAATTTCTAAGAATGTAAAAACTCATGAGTCAATCTATGTTATCATTTTTGAAGAGAGTCTGTTGCAATCATATTTTTATCCCGTATTCATTGTTTGGCTTCCTTTACTGAGATCAGGTTTAAAGCATCGATACACGAATTAGAGAGATACGAAGAATCTTACTCGGTGTGCTTTTTCACGTTGCTGTCATCTGATTTGTCATTTGAACCCCCCTGTGTGAAATCAAGTAATACTGGCTAACCTGGCCAAAAGAGCAACGAGAGCGGAGCCGCCGCTCCGCAGCCAACAGCCAAC
>Ga0213868_10002637_pt1 | contig 17084 bp, 18 predicted proteins | sample PICome_9_FD_160087 | JGI IMG/M metagenome (GOLD analysis project Ga0213868, IMG submission 160087) | Coastal seawater microbial communities near Pivers Island, North Carolina, United States - PICO127 | ecosystem: Environmental > Aquatic > Marine > Coastal | place: USA: North Carolina...
CGGTTACCAGGGTCGGGTCGTGCACGCCATCCCGCACGATCGACTGGCCGCGCTGCGCTGACTGTTGAGGTTCCCGGCCAGCGATCCGTCACCGCGGATGAGCGCACGCCGAAGTGCTTCCGCAGGCGCGGAACGCAGCGCGTCTCGACCACGCCGAGGCCGAGGCGCGGCGGGCCCTTGAGCTGCGGGACTACCTGCGGGTCCAGGCCATCATGTGTGGCCTGCCCGCCGACGATGCTGAGGTGAGCCAAGACGTACTCGGGGGCGGATAGCTCACCGTCCGCCGACCTTTGATTACAGAGCAGCAGGTGTCGTCGTACTCGACCCGCCCTGTCGCTCTGGTCCGTGCATAGAGGCTGCCGAAGTCGGCTCAGGCCAACATCACCCGAGCTGCATCGAACGCGAATCGTTCGAGGTTGGCGACGGGGTGGTTTCGCATGGCCAGCAGGTCTCGGAGGAATCGTTGCAGTGGGTTGTCGCGGAACATCACGCCACCGCCCGAGGTCGCGAACATCTCGAGCACCGCGTCGAGCGAGTCAACGATCGTCCGTGCGCCCTGGTAGTGGAGGCGACGTTCGATGACCGGGTTCGGTTCGTCACCGCGTTCGAGAACGCCATAGGCCTCATCCCAGACCGAGCGCATGCCGCGCTCGAGAAGATCGACGCGGTTCAAACCCTCGGCCATGCGCAGGCGTAGCTCGGGTCGCTCGGCCACGCCCGGTCCACCTATCGCAGGGACTCGATCTCGAGATTGGGCGATCCATTCGTTGGCGAAGCCGGTTGCGGCGCCCAAGGCTGGTCCGGCGATGCCCCAGCTGAACAGGTCGAGGAAGGTGAAGCGATAGAGCGGCGAGTCGTTCATCTGCCAGCCTGGCCGCTGGTGATTCGGGTCGTTGAAGTCAGCGAGCAGATGGGTTCGGTGAGCTGGGATTCGTACGCTGTTGACGGTGATCGCCTTACTGCCAGTGCCAGCCAGCCCGGTCACGTCCCAGCTTTCGTGGTCGATCTTGTAGTTGTCTCGGCTGATCAGGAACACCCGAGGTCCCAGATTCTCCTCGCTTTCGACAAGGGCCGCCACCAGCGCCCAGGTCGCGTGGTCGGAGCCGCTCGAGAAACCCCACCAACCCTCGACCTGATAGTCGTCGCCGGAGCGGCGAGCCGACCCGGTCGGGGCGTAGGACGATGAGATGCAGGCGGTCGGATTATCGGCCTATACCTCGGCTTGGGCATCGGGATGCATGCTGGCGACTTCCCAGGGGTGAACACCGAGCACTGAAGCGACCCAGCCGGTTGAGGCACATGCCGATCCGAGGAGCACCACGCCCTCGAAGAAGGTTGCCGGGTCGAGTTCTAGGCCTCCCCACTGCCGAGGTCGGAGACCGACAAGGGCGCCGATGTCGGTGAGTTCGGCGATGGTTTCGTCGGGGATCCGGCCCATCTCTTCGGTGGCGGCGGCCCGATCGCGGATGGCGGGGAGTAAGGCCCGGACGCTGTCGAGGTACTGCTCGCGGCCGATTCGCTCAGGTGTGGTTGGGGACTCGACGATGCTCACGATGCCACGCCTGTTAGTTGCCGCTCAACGCAGGAACGGGCACGGGCTCCTGGTCGGAGCGGAAGATCATGGCCAGAACGTCCTTGCCGGAACGATGGGCGGTAAGGATCTCTTCGGGGTCGAAGTCCTCGCCGATCGGGTTGGCAGCGAACGCTGGGCTTTCCATGAATGCGTTGGCCGCATCGGGGTCGAGGACGTCGATCTGGAACTCGGACCGGTTGCCGTCTGGGTCCTCGTAGTACATCGACAGGGTCATGCCGTGACGTAACCGGACGACCGGAAGGATGCCGTTGTCCCGCAGCCGCTCGTAGGTGGCGAGCAGCCCGTCGATGCCATCCCAGGTGTAGGCGACGTGGTGGACCCCCACTGGTTCATGTCGGCGGCCATCGCCCTCGCTGGGAGGACCGAGGTTGATGAACGCGAACCGGTGGTGTTCGTCGTCGTAGGTCAGGAACGTCAGCTTGTCGTTGGTGTGCTGGGTGGTGGCTTCGAAAACATTGGTGTACCACTCGATCATCTCGTCGTAGTGGTGGGTCGCATAAACGACGTGGGCGAATTTGGATGGTGCAACCATCGTGACCTCCTGGTGTTCTGACTGGGATTATTGTGGCGATTGGTGGACGGGAACGTGGGGAAAGTGGATGGCCTGCGATCAGAGGCCGGGTAGCAGCATGGAGACGAGGCCGTTGGCGTGGCCGGTGACGGTTGTGGATGCGTCGGGTTCCAGTCCGAGCAGCCGTGCCTCGGGCGCGTTGGCGTACAGAAGCGACGCTGCTCCGATGAGTAAGTGGTGCACCACGTTCACCGGCACCGGAGCAGCGACGCCGGCGTCGCGCAGTCGGTTCCATCGACGAGCCAGGTCTCGTTGGCGCCAGGCGAGATGGGTGTCGACGAGCCAAGCGAGCCGGTCACTGGGAGCGGTGCCCTCGTGCATCATGATCCGGTTCAGCTCGGGTCGGCGGGAGGCGAAGGTGACCAGAGCACGAACGATGCCAGCGAGGACCGCTGGCTCGTCGGGACGACTGATTCCCTGGACGTGTGCGGCGATGGTGTCGTCGAGCTCGGTCAGGAGTCGTTCAAGGCATTGCCGCCACAGCTCATGCTTCGAACCGAAGTGGTAGTTGATCTGGGGTTGATGGGTCCCAGCGCTGGCCGCGATGGCGCGAGTGGAAGCGCCGTCGTACCCGTGCGCGGCGAATTCGACGAGCGCAGCCTCGATCAGGCGATGTCGCGTGTCGGTCGTGCCACGATTCACCCGGTCGCGCCCGGGAACGGGGGTGGCAAGGCGAGCCTCCATAACTACTTTTCTATCAGCTGATATAACTCTGGGCAAATGTGGGTGATCCCGCGTGTCCTACGCGCTTATGTCGAGTCGGTCTCAACGCCAAGCCTCGATCATTGGGCCACCCGCTCGTAGCGGCCCCATCGTGACGAGAGATGACCACGGTGAGGTTCAGCCCTGGGCTTCGACGGTTGCTGGTTTGCGGAGCGAGAAACGGCAGGCCTTCAGCGTCGCTGTTCGATCACGCCACCGCGGGCGTCCATCTCGAATCGCAGACCTTCGATTGGAGGCCGGGCGTGGAACCAATGCAGACCGTGTCGCGCCGCCGGGCCAAGACGTGGCAAGACGGTCGACTCGACCACCTCGCCGAGCCTCTCCACCGAATACAGCACCACCGCATCGGTGTCGGCCCATGTCAGCTCTAGAACGTTTAAGCGGGCCTCGATCTCATCAAGCACCGCCCCAGCTCGCGCCGCTGCCGATGCCTGCCATCCTAAGTCGCGGCCAACGATGGCTTCGGGGCGAAGATCGGACTGGTCACCCAAGTCGCCCGCACCAGCGATCACGAACGAGGGCCGGGCCGCGTGACCGACGGGGATCGCGCTGCGGGGGACCGTGAACGAGAACGCATGGAGCTCGGTGTCGTTCGCCGTCTCGATTCCAGGAATCGCCGGGGCGACGTTGGTCCGGGCAACCGGGTTGACCCCGCCTTCGAGAAGGATGGAACGCTCGTCGAGCGTCTGTCGGTAGTCGTCGTTGAATAAGCCGAAACCATCGAAGGAATGCGCGGCCGGGCAGCGCAACTCGACAGCACACAACGCCTGCGACCCACGTCCGGCCTCAGCGAGGACCGTATCGATGCGTGAGAAGCCGTCGTGCCATGGCGTCCCGGCCTCAACCATGGTGCGCACGATCACATGTTCGTCATCTGCGCGCACGCCCGCTGAGTACGGGGCAATCCCCGGCATGTATCGATACCCGCCCGCCGGATTTGCCACAGTCACCATTGGTCCAGGGTAGACCACCGTGGGCGGGGTCACCAGGCTCGGGGGTCTGTGCTGTTTCGCATCAATGGGCCCCGCCAGCTTGCAGTCGATTGGTCTACAGGTGAGTATGGCGTGAATGCAAACCACATGACATGGGGGTGTCTGATGGCAGGACAGGACTACGACATGGTTATCAAGGACGGACTGATCTTCGACGGTACTGGCTCGCCTCGACGACGTGGCGACCTTGCCATCAACGACGGGAAGATCGTGGCGATGGGTCGGATCGGGGCCTCGTCGGCTTCTAGCGTCATCGACGCGTTCGGCATGCACATCGCACCGGGCTTCATCGATCTACATACTCACTATGACGCGCAGGTATTCTGGGATCCGTACTGCACTCTGTCGGGATGGCACGGCATTACGTCCGTGGCGATTGGAAACTGTGGATTCGGCTTCGCCCCGGTAGCAGAGGACATGCGCGAGTATGCAATGAAGTCGATGACTCGGGTTGAGGCGATCCCGTACGAGTCGATGCGTCAGGGCATGCCGTGGGATTGGGTCAGTTTCCCCGAGTACCTCGACAGCCTCGATCGAACGCCCAAGGCAATAAATATTCTGCCCTACGTTCCCGCTGGGCCCATGTTGACCGAAGTGTTGGGTCTAGCGGATGCCAAAGCAGGACGGATGCCGACCGACGAAGAGCATAAGCGACTCGCTCAGATGCTGAATGAGTCGATGGACGCTGGTGGTTGTGGTTGGTCCGCTCAACGGCTTCCTCCAACGGGTCCTGCTGCGGTGCAGCGAGATTGGGATGGCACGCCGATGCCGACCGACATGATGAACGACGAGACGGCACTGGTTTTTGCAGAGGTCTTGGGTCGGCGGAATCAGGGCGTGCAGCAGGTCACCCTCACAACCGGCGACATTAAGCATGACCTTGCACATCTGGAAGCGATCGCGTCAACTTCAGGGCGACCGCTGCTGCACAATGTCGTGCAAGCGATCGAGGAAAAGCCTCATGTTCATCGGCGCCAGATCGAATGGCTCGAACGCTGCCGAGAACGGGGCATTCCCGTCTATGGCCAGGGTGTGACGAGTGATGCAGGATTCACGTTTACGATGGAAGACTGGAACTTGTTTGATGACAGCGAAGCGTGGATGGAAGCGACCACCGGTTCACTCGAGGAGAAACGCCACAAGCTCGCCGATCCTGACCGCCGGGCGGGACTTCGCGACAACCTTCCAGCCACGGCTACGGCGCCGATCGAGACGGTCACCGTCTTGTCGCCTCGAACCGCCGGGACTGAGCAGTACCGAGAGATGTCGGTGCAACAAGTGGCCGACGCAACCGGAAAACACCCAGTTGATGCGATGCTCGACATCGCGGTCGAAGACGATCTGAAGACGCTGTTCTTCGTGGCTCCGCCTCAAGGTGGGTCGGATCTGCTTAAAGAGATCGTGCAGTACCCCCACATCTTGTTCGGCGTCAGCGATGGAGGTGCACACACCAAGTTCTTGACCGCTGGTCGGTACCCAACCGAGACGCTCACGCAACAGGTGCGCGACAAGCAATGGATCACCTATGAAGAGGCTCATCGTAGACTCTCAGCGCTACCGGCCAACCTGGCCGGGTTCACCGATCGTGGCGTGTTCCGCGCAGGTGTTCCTGCCGATGTAGTCGTGTATGACCCCGAGAACCTGAGCATTGGCCCCAACGAGGTTGTGGAAGATCTGCCCGGTGGGGAATGGCGAAGGATCCAGAAGGCCAGTGGGTATCACGCTGTCATCGTGAACGGTCAACAGACCATCTCCAATGATGAGCTCTTGCACGTCCATTCGGGCAAGCTTCTACGCCACGGCACCGGCTGAAACTGCCCATAAAACGCACCACTACATCGAAATTATCGGACAGAAGCGAGCAGTTAACTTGCTCGTAGCTCATGGCAAGGTTCGGATCCACGGGGATGCGATCGAGGCGGGGGTGGCGGCCCAGCAGGTGGTGAGTTGTCTGGCACCGGACTGTCCGGTGTTGGTTGGACTTTGTCGGGAGACCCCAGCTCGCGTGGAACCCGAGCCATGCTTGCAGCGAGTGCGACAGGCCGGATCACTGTGATTCGTGCGACTGCTTCGTGCCGCTGAATCGATCTGAGCTAGCGTCGGCAACGTGACCGCACGTTTGGCCGCCGACATCGGTGGCACCTTCACCGACGTCGTGCTCGAAGTCGATTCGGCCGTCGGAACATCTGAACCTGCCGCCCAGTTCACCGCCAAGGTGCTGACGACACCTCAGGCCCCTGCTGATGCGGTTCTCGAAGGTGTCGAGTTGGTTCTGGCTGCTTCCGGAATCGACGCTGGCGAGATCCAGGTCGTCGTCCATGGCACGACGCTGGCGACGAACGCACTGATCGAGCGACGCGGGGCGCGAACAGCGCTGCTGTGCACCGAAGGGTTTCGTGACTCGGTCGCCATGGCGCACGAGAACCGGTTTGAGCAATACGACATCTTCATGGAGCGGCCCGATCCGCTGGTTTCGCGTTACCTGCGACTCGGCGTAACGGAGCGGATCAGCGCCGAGGGCGACGTGCTGATCCCATTGGATACCGCATCCGTTCGAGCGCTGATCCCGACGCTGGTCAAGAACGAGATCGAGAGCGTTGCGATCGGCTTCTTACACAGCTACGTCGATCCCCGGCACGAGATCGAGGTCCGCTCGATACTGCTCGACGAGATGCCGCACCTGTCAGTGACGCTTTCGTCCGAGGTATGCCCTGAGATTCGCGAATACGAGCGCTTGTCCACCGCCTGCGCCAACGCGTACGTACAGCCGTTGATGGCCACCTATCTCACCGACCTCGCCGATCAGCTCGACAAGCTCGGTATAGCTGCGCCCTTGATGCTGATGCTGTCGAACGGCGGTTTGTGCACGCTCGACACCGCGGTTCGGTGGCCCATTGGGTTGGTGGAGAGCGGCCCTGCCGGCGGTGCGTTGCTGGCGGCTCGGGTAGCGGCCGAGCATGCCGTCGACGAATTGCTCTCATTCGACATGGGTGGCACTACCGCCAAGTTGTGCCTGTTGACCGATGGCCAGCCGGCGACTTCGAGAGAGTTCGAGGTCGCCCGGGTTTACCGGTTCCTGAAGGGAAGCGGCCTGCCGTTGCGTATTCCCGTGATCGACCTGGTCGAGATCGGTGCTGGCGGCGGCTCGATCGTGTCGGTCGATCAGATGGGTCGTATCTCGGTCGGGCCGGAATCCGCCGGAAGCGAACCAGGCCCTGCGTGTTACGCCCGTGGTGGCGCAGAGCCGACGATCACCGACGCGGATGTACTGGCCGGGCGAATCCAAGCCGACTGGTTCGCCGGTGGGAAGCTACCGCTCGACGAAGTTGGCGCCCGCGATGCGGTCGCCGACGGTGTCGCCGGCCCCCTCGGAATCGAGATCGACGCAGCTGTCGTCGGTATTGCCGAGATGGTGGTCGAGAACATGGCCAATGCTGCACGGGTGCACGCCGTCGATCGAGGGCGTGATCTGGGAGGTGGGGCGATGGTCGCGTTTGGGGGAGCGGCGCCGTTGCACGCCTGTCGACTTGCAGAACGACTCGGAATAGAGAAGGTCATCGTGCCGCCTGGAGCGGGCGTGGGTTCGGCTATTGGCTTCCTGCGAGCGCCTGTCTCCTACGAGTTGGTGCGCACCTGCCATCAGCGACTTGACCGATTCGACTCCGAACCGGTGAATCGGGTGCTCGATGAACTTCTGGCCGAGGCCAACCTCGTGGTGGGCGAGGCCGCTCCCTCGGCACCTCGCACTGCAACCGTCTATGCATCGATGCGGTACCGGGGGCAAGGTCATGAGATCGAGGTCGAACTACCGATGAGGCGGTTCAGCGACGGCGACGAGGTCGTGCTGCTCGATGCATTTGATCGTGCCTACCGCTCGTTGTACACCCGAGTGATTCCGGGGATGGTCGCCGAGGTGCTGACCTGGCGGGTGCGAGTGTCGACGGTCGTTCCCGCACCCGAACCAATCATCGACCCGGAACCCAACCCGTCTCAAACCCTGCGGTTTGAGCGGGTGCTCGACCCCGACGACGGATGGCTTGATTTCGCAATCTTTGCTCGCTCCGACCTGCAACCCGGTGACTGTTTTCGAGGCCCGGCGCTCGTGGTCGAGGACCAAACGACCACGGTCATCTCACCGCGATTTACGGCCAGGATCGACGGACGTCACCACCTGGTGCTGACCTCAAACCCGGTGGACGACAACACTGCCCAACCAGCTCCCGGAGGTGCCTGATGGGTGCGCCCGATCTCATTCGAAACCAGGTCATGTGGAATCGGCTCATCGCGATAGTCGAGGAGCAGGCGCAGGTGCTTGTGCGCGCTTCGTTTTCGACCAGCACCCGTGAAGCCGGCGACCTGTCGGCTGGTGTCTTCGATGCTCAGGGCCGCATGCTCGCCCAATCCGTCACGGGTACACCGGGTCACGTGAACTCGATGGCAGCGTCGGTGCTGCACTTCCTTGCTGAGTTCCCTATCGACACGATGCGGCCGGGCGACATCTACCTCACGAACGATCCGTGGAAGGGGACCGGGCATCTATATGACGTAGTAGTCGTGACCCCCGTCTTTCGCACTGTCGACGGACAACCCCAGCCCGTTGCCCTTTTTGCCTGCACAAGTCACATGACCGACGTCGGCGGCGTCGGCTTCGGTCTCGGAGCGACAGACGTCTTCAACGAGGGCCTGTACCTTCCGCTTATCCGCTTCGCCCGCAACGGGGTATTCGATGAGACGGTCATGCGTATCATCCGAGCGAACACCCGCACGCCCGACATGGTCGACGGTGACATCCACTCGCTAGCGGCCTGCAACGAGCGGGGCGCGCTGCGGCTCGGTGAGATGATGGACGAGTTCGATCTCGATGATCTAGACGACCTTGCCGAGCACATCATCGACAGGTCGCGACAGGCGATGCTCCGTATTATCGGTGAGCTGCCCCACGGGACCTGGCACAGCACGATGCGCATCGATGGCGTCGACGAACCGCTCGATCTTGTCGCAGCCATGACCGTGAGTGCGACGGGCATCGACGTTGATTTTGCTGGCACATCGCCGCAGGCTCCCGTCGGTATCAACGTGCCAATGGCATACACGGACGCATATACGTCGTTCGGTGTGCGTTGCATCGTGGGACCGAGCGTGCCGAATAATTCTGGCTCACTCGGGGTCATTCGGGTGACCGCCCCGGTTGGCTCGATTCTGAATGCACCGCATCCGGCACCGGTGAACGTGCGCCATGTCGTCGGCCAGATGTTGCCCGACACCGTCTTTGGATGTCTCTCCCAGATACTTCCCGATCTGGTTCCGGCAGAGGGAACGTCGTCGTTGTGGAACATCTTGATCGACGGCCAAGCTGCCGATGGCGAGCGATACGTGGTCATGAGTTTCCACTCGGGAGGTGCCGGCGCTCGACCTGGCGCCGACGGCCTTTCGGCGACAGCATTCCCGAGTGGGGTGCGCAACATGCCGGTCGAGATCAACGAGGCGATCAGCCCAATCGTGTTTTGGCGCAAGGAGTTCCGACCGGACTCTGGCGGCGACGGAAAGTATCGCGGCGGCCACGGCCAGGTGGTCGAGATAGGCAACCGCGAAGGCATGCCGTTCTCGATCAGCGCGACCTATGAGCGAACCGTGCACCCAGCCCGAGGGCGGGCCGGCGGTGGCGCCGGCGCACTCGGCGAGCTGCGACTCAAACAACGCAACGAAGCCGTCAAGCCACTCGGCCGCAGCACTATCCCCGGCGATGATCGGCTGGTGATGCAGTTCCCGGGCGGCGGGGGTTTCGGCGATCCGACCGAGCGAGACGGCGACAAAGCAACCGCCGAACGTCTCGATGGTCTCGTCACCGAGTAGCTGCTGGTACTACCGCTCGTCTTGGTCACGCGAATTCGCATCCATCCGGGCTGGACCGATGGCGAACAGTCGGCTCTGCGCTCGCTTCGATGCGTTGCCAATGCAGCAACGGCGCCGAAGTATCACAACCCGATGTCGGCTCCGTCCAAACCCAGTAACTTGTCAGCGCTGAAGTCCCAAATCTGAGCAGAGACAACACAAGGATAAATCTGGCGATCGCCAGCAACGGCTTGTTACGCGACAGAACCCCCGACCATTGCGGCCGGGGGTTCTGTCCGTTTCGGTGTTAGCGCTGGACAGCCGGTAACAAGAGTTCTGTCAGAATTCCTCTCACGATCACTGGTTGGGCTGGTCGGACGAAAATAGTGCTCATTGGCATGTTCCTTTGGTTTGATTGGTTGGTGTGAACCCATCATGCGCCAGCTGCGGCCGACCTTCTGTCGCCGCCATGACAGTCTTAGTGTGAACTTGAGCACGGCCACGACATCGGACGTACAAACCACGGCCGCGGTTCGGCCGGGTTCATGCTCGGAACAGTTCCGTGCCGCTCGCATCCATGGAGAAAAGGTCGGTGCCGCTCGCATCCATGGAGAAGAGGCCGGAGCCCGTCGATGATCGGCTGAAAGGGCTGTCGTTGTATGGAGTAAAGACTCCGTCGGGATGCGGTCCAGCGATCGAGTTGCGGTTGACGACTCGGTCCCATTCTTCGAATACCGTTCGCTTCAACGCCGCCGGTGCTGGAGTTGACGTTCACGAATGATGCAGCACTAGCACCTTTTCGCCGTCGCGGAGATCGAGCACCTGGCTGACACGCGTGGATGCCCCCACTGTTAAGGCCCCAAAGCAAGCACCCCGGCCGCCAACGTCCCCGACGCCGCCCATTGAGCGCACCCAGAGAACGTGCAAAACACGGACCGCGGGACTTCACTGGTGGATGGCGGGCCGATCGAACAGATATGGCCAGTGCCAACACCGCCGCGTGGCGGGCATTGCGATTGCGGAACTGCTCGCCATTTATTGATCAGAGGCTCGAGACGCCATACGAATCACAAGGCTTCTAAGGTCATCTGATCAGTTCGAGCCTGCCGCCAACACATACCCAGGTTCCATATTGTTCACGCGTACGATCTCATAGGTGATGTCCATGGCTGCTGGCCGAGTGTTTCGGCGGATCGAGGATCGGTGGGTTGCGGTCGGCGAACAACTCCCGGTGTGGGATCATGTCCCGCCTCGACCAAGTCAACCGATCAATGAGTGGGTGCTCCCAAAAGGCGAGGGATACTTGGCAGGAGACGTGATCGCGTTCGGTGAGACAGGCCACCGACTGTTGTTGCTTATCCCGACCGACGATGCGGCCTGGACGAGTGTGATCGACGCCGCTCTAGCGATCCATTCACATGAACATGTCAGCGAATGGGTCACGCAAATCGAACTGTGGCTGGCAATAACACTGCCCGATCCCTGGCGTCAATGACGGCGCGCAACGAGGAACACAGATCTCGACTTGTAGGACCAGTGCGGGCCACCTCCGCCGCTGTCTCTGGTGTGATCGAAGCTGCCCTAGCGGTCCATGCCATCGGGTCCCGGGCACGTCGGAACACACATCTACTGTGAACGCTCTGCAGCCAACAACGACCTCGCTGCGAGTGTGCGCCAACGAAGTGGGCGGCTAATGCTGCGATCACCGCAGACTTCGCCTGGACGCTGGGCCGTGCCGACAACCAACTCGTACTCGACCAAGCCCTCGAGCACCTTCGAGACATCGTGAGTTGCGTGAATGTGCCGGTCAACGCCGACTTCGAAGGCGGATTCGCGGATGATCCGGCCCGTGTCGGCGCCAATGTGAAACTCGCCGCAGCAACTGGGATCGCCGGGCTCTCGATCGAGGACTCCACTCGTGACGGGGCTCAACCCCTCTACGAGTTCGATCACGCAGTAGAGAGAATCCGAGCAGCGCGGCAGGCCATCGATGAATCTGGAACCGGCGTCGTTCTCACGGGTAGGTCCGAAGGTTTTGTTTGCGGTCATCCCGACATCGACGACACCATCCGAAGGCTGTGCGCCTGCGCCGACGCCGGCGCCGACTGTCTCTACGCACCGAGAATCGACACCATCGAGCAGATCACAGCGATCGTTGCGGCAGTGTCGCCCAAACCGGTCAGTCTCCTCATCAACGCCCCGTTTATCACCGTCGCAGAAGCGGCATCCCTCGGTGTGCGCCGAATCAGTGTCGGAGGCACGCTCGCACGAACCGCATGGGCCGGATTCCTGGACGCTGCCCGTGAGATAGCCGAGGACGGGACGTTCAACAGTTTCGACGGACTCTCGAACGTCGGTGGCTTGTTCCCCAATCGATAGTACAAGAGCACTGACCGATTCTTGAACCCATTTGAGCCCCAGCCGCCTTCAGCAGATTGGCATGGGAGTCTCTGTCGCCGAGGTCACGGACCAAACCGCCATGTCGCTGGCCGCGCAGGACCTTGGGCCCTGTTCGCTGGACCGAGGTGGGTGTGATCGTCTTGGTATGTCTCGGGTTGTTGCGCTGGTGTTGGCGGTCGGGTTGTTGGCTGGGGCGTGTGCAAGTGACGCGACCGTTGTTGGGTCGGGCCAGCCGGTGCCTGGATCTGCGTCGGTTCTCAATGTGGAGCAGGTTGCGCCTGATCTTGTGTACCTGGGGGGTCTTGCCGAGGTCACCTCGTCTCAAAGCGAGGTTTTCGACGAGGCTGGTGGGGCGCTTCGGTTGAGCAGCGATTCGGTGGTCGAGGTCGAAGCCGGCGCGACAACCCGAATCCAGATCGATCGTTTCTCCGACGTCACCATCCCCGTCGGGGAACGAGTTGAGGACAAACCGATCTTCAACAACGCCGACCCCAGGCCTAGTCTGGCCAAGAACTTCTTGACCAGCTGCATCCAGACCGTCGCCCAACTGACTGACTCCGCGTTGGATCTCGGCGAATGGGATGACGGAATCAACCCCGCGGCCTATTTGTTTGCCTACAAGTACTGCGTTCGGGCTTTGGTTGACAAGTATTCACCCCCGGGGGTGACAGTCGAGGTTTGTTGTGTCGGCGACAAGATCGAACAGATCGAACCAGGCCGCTTCGGGCTCGGGGCCGCCATCGACGCTTGCGTCGATAAGGATGGCACCGATGCCGAAGCGCAGGAACCAGTGCCACCGATCGGCCTGCCCCGCACTTATCAGGGCCAGGGCACCCACATTCTGCGCACTTTTAACTACGGCGTGGCCATCGTATGTGAGACGCCCGGCCCGATGGAGCTGAGGCTTGCCGCTGACGGATCTGCGACGTTCACGTACTTCAACGGCGCGGGTGTTGTTGGGACGATCTCCGATGACGGCACGCCGCAGATCGACTGCGTCCCCAGCGATGGCAACACATGGACCGGCACCTACGATCCCGAGAGCTTGGTCTTCGAGATCGCGTCCCCGGCCCCTGAGGGAATCGAGGCGTGGAACATCGGCGGAACCTTCGATGCCGACACGGCAGTGCTCCTGGGCGGCTACAGCTTGCCGCCGAACCCGGCCGGTGAAGCGCTCGTCGTCGAGATCGACGCCTTCCTCAAGCGCTGAGATACGGGAAGTGCCCGCTGCGTTTGCCAGCAGGCATTTGGCTTCGGTCGGCAGTGCTGTTTGCCGTTCATCAGTATCACGCCATGCCGATCTCGACGATCATGCCGCCGCCTCGCTCGATGCCAAATGACCATGACTTGACCTTCGGGCGCATGTCGGTCCAGACGCCGACCTCTGTTGAGCCGATTTTGTCCTTGTAGCCCGAGACCTCGGTGCTGTCGTTGACCAAATTCGTGGCAGCCGCAGCCAACTCATCGAGGGCCGCCTGGAACCGGTCGTTCGGCTCGATGCCGTCGAGTTCGATAGCGATACGGATTGGTGAATCTGCCATGACATGAACCTCGTGATGTAATCTTGACTGCCGACACCGTGCCGACACCTGTGCCAAGACGAGTTTCTGACGAGATCGTTACAGCCGAGCTTCGAGCACCTGGCCGGCACGCCGGAATGCCCCGACCGTTTTCGCCGGGCATCTCATTGTTCATGAATGATCCAGCAGTTAGCCATTGATACTGGTGATGCCGTAGCGGGTTGCGAGGATGCCATTTGAGTCCGGGGTCGGCCTTTAGCTGATGCGGAAGAAATTTGAGAAGCGCATTGGTTTTGTCCTTTGTTTTGGTTGGTGCGCATTCATCGTGGGCCGCCCTGCACAGCCATTCTGTCACCGCTGACACAGTCTGCCTGTGAGCTCGAGTACCTAGCCGACACCACCGCAACGGCCGGGAGCATTCCATGATCTCAAGCAGCGATCGCATTTATGAGCAACACTTGTCTTCTGCAACCACTCACGTAGAAGAGAAATACTCAAATGCCACGATTCATGATCGAACGAGACATCCCAGAAATCGGCACCGCTGACCGCGACGCGTTACGCGATGCTGCGGGCAGTTCGAACTCTGTGCTTACCGCCATGCAGTCAGAGGGGAAGGCCATCCAGTGGGAACACTCCTATGTGGTCCAAGACAAAACCTTTTGCGTGTATCTCGCCGAGTCAAGCGACATGATCGAGGAACACGCTGAGCGGAGCGGATTCCCCGCCAGCGTCGTCACTGAAGTCGGCAAGGTCATCGATCCTGTGACGGCGGAAGGCTAGGAAACGGTAGGCCATAATCGCTCTGGAGCAGTTGGCTTTCCCGTCGTCGTCGACCGATAGGACCACCCCACTTAGACGCGGAAATCCACAATGGCCGAACACAATTGTGCAAGGTTCCAAAGTTTCGAGCACCTGGCTGGGAGAGTGTCGCTCAGGCTGAAGCCACCGCCCGTTATCTTGACCAGCGGCTCGGGGTGTTGGTGACCTCAACCGCAGTACGTCGGATCGGGTGACACCGCGCTCCGCTGCCGTCTTGTCGATGGCATCACAGACCGACGGTTGCGTTCGGAATTTCACGATCGGACTACCGGATGTTTTCGCCACACACCGAGCGTGGCAGAGGTTTCGGCGGATGGTGTGGAAGACCCCACAGATTGGGGGTGCGATTTTAGGAACCGTGCTTGCTTGCGGCCGACGGCGCCGCCAACCAACTGTCGATAGCGGCCCGTGTGTCGTCTTCTGAGTCGGGCCATAGGTGGCTGTAGACCTCGAGCGTTTCGGTTGCCGATGCGTGGCCTAGACGGGCTTGGACAGTCTTAACCGATAGCCCGGCATGTATCAGCGCCGATGCGTGCGTATGGCGTAGTGAGTGCCACCCACGAGCCTCGGCGGGTAGGTCTAGGGCGTGTCGCATCGTGTCCCACGAAGCGCCGATTGTGTTCCGTCGTAGCGGTCGGCCGTCGCTGTTGGTGAAGATGAGTGTGGCGCCGGGTTCGATCTCCACCGGGGGATGGTCCTGCATATGCCGATTCAGTTCAGCAACCAACGAGTTATTGATGGGCACGGTTCGCACACTGGCCGATGTCTTCGTCGGGGCTAGGTGCGGTGACCCCTTCGGCGGCGTCAACATTTGCCGGTCTACGTCGATGGTCTTCTTTAAGAAGTTGACACGCTCCACGGTTAGCCTGGCGGCTTCGCCGGGTCGTAGGCCAGCGGTGGCGATTAGCCACACGAACGCCGTCAAATGTGGCGGGGCGGCGTCGGCGATACGGCGCACGTAATCCAAGTCCAGCGCTACAACCTGTGACGCTGCGGTCTTGATGGTCTTCGGTAGTTGGATCTTGATGGCGGGAGAACGAACGATCTTGCCGTCATGCACCGCGGCTTCAAAGAAGGACACAAGCCGAACGTGAATGCCGTGCACCGTTGTCGGCGCCAGTCCCTTAGCGGAGAGTTCCGAAACGAACGCCTGCACGTCTGTGCGGGTGATCGTGGCCAGTTGCCTGCTACCTAGTGCGGGGCCGATGTGGTTATCGACGTGGCTTTGTGCTGTCGCCCGAGTCCCTTCTCGCCAAACCTGGGCGGCCATGAACGTTTCTGCATACTCGCTCAGGGTGATTCTTCCGGCCCGTGGGTCGACGTAGGTGCCCCGTAGTTGGTCGGCTTCGACGGTGGCTAGGAATCGTTGGGCGTCGGCTTTGCGGTCGAACGACTTGGATCGTTGTTTGTTTTCGTTGTCTCGATAGAGCGCCCGCCATCCGGCCTTCTTGCCGCCACGACCTTTGTGTTTCGGCTGTTTTGACCCCATGGTGTTGCCCTTCGGTTTGCTCCGTCCAATATCCGTCCAACGACCTACCCGTAAAACGGGGTCAAACGGTGTTAATGGGCGTCACTCGCGAGGGTGCCTAGATCGTTGCTATTGCAACAACTTTGGCCTATTCAGTGGTGTGGTGACGGTGAGTCGGCCTATAGGCGGGGTTCTGTCCAGGAGCCGAAGCTCCTTGTGTGACCATCCATCTAAGCGCTCTACCTGGAGGCGCAACTTGCGTTGCGGGCGGGCCGCCACTACCTCGCTTCTGAGTTTGCTCCCAGTGGGGTTTACCTAGCCACTCCGGTCACCCGGAATGCTGGTGCGCTCTTACCGCACCGTTTCACCCTTACCTGTGTTCATCTTCCAGCAAGAAGCTGAGCCATCGGCGGTCTGATTTCTGTGGCACTGTCCTGCGAGTCACCTCGACTGGCCGTTAGCCAGCACCGTTGCCCTATGGAGCCCCGACCTTCCTCAATGCTGCAAGCAACACTGCGGTCACCCGGCCAACTCACCGTCATGGCGAGGCTATCTGCCTTCGATGCCGAGCAGCGCACTGCACGGACTGTTGCTAGCCACCACTCGACACTTGGTCTTGCCAGCTCGCTTACTGATATTCTCACGGCTCGGCGATAACCATCCCGAAACTTGTCGGACCCAAGGCGTCACACCCGAAGGACCGTTTCGAAGGACGTCGCCGACTCGACCGCCTCGGCGTCAGCTTTGGACACCAGAGTGTTGGGCCGCATCATCCCAGCAAGCTGATCCGCATGCCCCTCTCCAAGGACCAATATGAACGTTCGACGACTGATCATCTCGATCCTCTTGCTCATGAGTTTGTCTGCTTCTGCGTGCAGCTCGAGCGAGGTCGCCCAAGAACTCGATACCGAGCGGGCCAGCGGTGCAGCGTCAGAATCAGCCGACACAAGCGCCGATGTTGAACCGGCAGATGAAGCGCCCGAGCTGGTCAACCCGACGGGCAGCATCCCCATCCAGTGTTTTGCGAGCGACGAAGACTTCGCGTCTTGCGACGAACAGGGTCTACTACCCGACGAGTGTTTCGACGACGAAGGATTCCTCCTCGACGAATGTCTGCCAAGCGAAGAATCCAGCGCCGACACAGCGTCTGCATCGACTCAGG
>Ga0213868_10002639_pt1 | contig 17080 bp, 9 predicted proteins | sample PICome_9_FD_160087 | JGI IMG/M metagenome (GOLD analysis project Ga0213868, IMG submission 160087) | Coastal seawater microbial communities near Pivers Island, North Carolina, United States - PICO127 | ecosystem: Environmental > Aquatic > Marine > Coastal | place: USA: North Carolina | collected...
CCGCGCGGGCCAGGGGGCGATTTTGCAGGGAGCGGTATGGGATGATTCGATACCTTCCTTCCCATTGCTCCTAAGGGATTCGGGATACCATATTGGGCAGACCTACAAGGTATGGTCGCCGGGATCGGTTAGGGATGCTCCGTATGGAGCGAGAGAATATGAGTACGAATCTGCTGGCGTACGTTTCAATCAATTTTCTCAGACGGCTACCCGGTTGATGGAGGGAGGAGCTTCTTTGATGCAGGCTAAGAGGGAGCTTTACGATGAGGTGCTAGGGAATTTTGAGAGTTTTCTGGATGCCAGGCCGGAGGATGCTCCGTTTTGCTATTGGTTTGGACCAACTAATGTCCATAGAAAATGGATACGGGGATCAGGGAAGAAACTATGGGGATTGGAACCCGACGATTTGAAAGGGAAGCTTCCCGCGTTTCTGCCCGACGTGCATACGGTGCGCGAAGACATGGTGGATTATTTGGGAGAGGTGATGGCATTCGATACTGCGTTGGGTGTATTGCTTGATCGACTCGCGTCAGCGGGTGAACTGGAAAATACGATCGTCGTAGTGAGTGGTGATCACGGAATACCGGGTTTTACGCATTCGAAAACGGACCTATACGATTCGGGAACGCATGTGTCTCTTGCAATTCGTTGGCCGGGTGAAGGAGCGAAAGGGCGAGCGGTGACTGACTTTGTGAATTTGATGGATTTAGCTCCAACCTTTCTCGAAGCCGGAAAAACCGACATCCCTGATGTGATGACTGGAAAAAGCTTGGTCGGGATATTGAAATCGGAACAAGGGGGCCGCGTTGATGCCAGTCGCGATTTCGTGGTTACTGGTCGTGAACGACACGTCTGGATGTCTCGAGAAGGGAATCTCCCTTATCCGCATCGCGCGATTCGAACAGACGACTTTCTATACATTCGCAACTTCAAGCCAGACCGGTATCCAGGAGGGGATCCTCTGCTGCCTAAAAACGGAAGTGAGTTTTCTGAGGATATGCTTATCAACAACACTTTCGTGACCTTTGCCGATATTGATGCGGGGCCAACAAAGGCGTGGCTTGTCTTGAATGGAGAGACTGAATACGGTAAGAGATACTACGATTGGGCATTTGGAAGAAGACCTGGCGAAGAACTGTACGATTTAAGGAAAGACCCAGATCAAGTCGTCAATCTGGCTCCAGAAACGAGATATGGGGCAAAGCGTGACGAGTTAAGGACGAGGCTTCTTAAAATATTAAGGGAGAATGGGGACCCGCGTGTTTTGGGAGATGGATCGACCTTTGATAAAAGGCCGTATACCGTGGAATTTACGAAGTAGGGAGTTCCTAAGAAGGATACTAAGATTGCAGGAAATTCAAGGGTAGATTCTTAATATCGCTCGTGTTGTTCTCTAGCTCCCTCTGTAGTCGGGAAATGGGTATCAGCTGGGCTGGGAACGGGTCTTCTATCATTTGTTTATCTAGTATGTATGGCTCCTAAGAAACACCTAGTCTCGATTTTTCGAGTCTGGCTCGGGGATGTCTTAAAATGATTTTTATAAGTGGCTCGGCACAAACATCAGTCCTGCATTTTAGGTATCATGTACTCAGCTGTTATGCTGCGTTTGGAGGTCATGAGCCCTTTCAGATCGCCTTGGTACAGAATCTTCCCGCCCTTCGGTCCACCCTCTGGACCGACTTCGACGATGTAGTCAGCCTCTGCCAACAGGTCGAGGTGATGTTCGATAACGACAACGGTATGGCCCGCATTAACGAGTTTGTGGAGAAGTTGTATCAGCTTTTCACAGTCACTGAGATGGAGCCCAATGGTGGGTTCTTCCAGTATGTACAAATTGGTCCTTTGAATTCCGCGGCTTCTCTCAGTGTAGTTTTGCAATCCTTTTGCTAGCTCGGTAACCAGTTTCAAACGTTGGGCTTCCCCGCCGGATAGTGTAGGACTGCTTTGTCCAAGAGTTAGGTATCCGAGACCGGTTTCGACCATGAGCTGCATAATCTCTCCCAGTTGAGAGTGGAAGCTGAAAAAGTCGGCGGCTTCTTCAAAGGTCATGGCCAATACGTCGGCGATATTTTTTCCTTTCCAATGGAGATCGAGAAGTTCGGACCCATAGCGAGAACCATTGCAATCATCGCAAATCACATAAGTGTCAGGCATAAAGCTCATCTCGAGTTTTACACGCCCAGCCCCCGAGCAAGTGTCGCATCTTCCGTGGGGGGTGTTGAAAGAAAAACGGCCGGGTTTGTATCCCCGCATTTTCGACTCGGGCAAATTTGAGAAAAAGAGACGTACCGTATCGAATACACCGAGATAGGTAGCGGGAGTAGATCGAGGGGTTTTGCCGATCGGAGATTGGTCAACTTCGATGACCGATCGAAAGGATTGGGCTCCGGATAGGGATCTAAACAAAACGTTTCCTTCTTCGCCTTCAATCGCCTTCCCATTCTTGGCAAACATCTTTCCCGTGACAGTCTTTTTCTTCGATTTAATGGAGTAGGCTGCGGCCTGACCGAGCAGGTCTCTTACGAGCGAAGACTTTCCCGCCCCCGATGCGCCGCAAACCATTGTGAGTCGTTGATGGGGAAGTTTAAGGTTCTGGTTCTTAAGGTTGCGGAAATTTGCCTCTTTTAGCTCAAGCCAATTGGTTTTCCCCGAAGTTGGTTTTTGAATCTTGCGGTACGCGCCGTTCAGTGGATGACAGATACCATTTTTCAGGAATTTACCGGTGAGAGAGTTCTTGTTTCGTTTGAGTTGGGATAGAGTGCCTTCAGCGATGAGTTCCCCCCCTTGGGTTCCCGCTCCGGGGCCTAAATCGATTATACAATCGGCTTGCTCCATCATGTTGTCATCGTGCTCCACAACGATGAGGGTGTTCCCTTTTTCCCGAAGTTCTTTGAGGGTTTCGATCAGTCGATCGCTGTCACGGGCGTGAAGGCCAATGCTGGGTTCATCAAGAACGTAAAGAACCCCGGCCAGATTGGATCCGAGCTGCGCAGCTAGACGGATACGTTGGGCCTCACCTCCGGAAAGGGTTTGGGTCGCTCGATCCATGGAAAGGTACTCGAGACCCACTTTATCCATGAATTGGAGACGCTCTTGGATCTGATCAACAATGTCGCGAGCAATAATACGCCCCCGATCGTCGAGATTTAGCGTGCTGAGAGTTTTGAGGAGTTCTTTCGGTGTTTGTTCGAGAAGAATGGGAAGTGATATTTTTCTATTACCTTTCAGCCGCAGGAAGACGTTACGACTCGTGCGGTTTAAGCGCTGACCGTCGCAATCGGGGCAAATCGTAATTTCGTCGCTGTCATAATCTTCGCTGGAATCAGCTCCGATAGACTTTGCGAGAAGTTCATCATCTTCGAGACGCTCACGCATCCAAGGAAAAATCCGACCATGTCCGCGACAGGTGGCGCACCAGCCTTTGTGTGAGTTGAAGGAAAAGTCCTTCGGGTCGAGTTCTGGCAAGGCCACGCCAGTTGCTGGATCCATACGAAGCGTGGAAAGCCAGGAGACGATATTCTCATCCTGATCCAAGAGCAACGCAGTACCATGACCCCGTTTTAGAGCTTCCTTGAGTGCATTTGAGATTTTAGAGGGAGACCCTGAAATCGATTTGAGATCAGTAATGACCACTTCGATGTTGTGCTCCTTATAACGGTCCAGTTTTTTGAAATCCTCGGTAAAGATAATCGACCCATCGACCCGCATCATTTCGTAGCCATGGTCTGCAATCCAGTTGGCTATGGGCTGATGATGGCCCTTTCGATTTCGTACGAGTGGAGCGCAAAGTAGCAATTGTTTGAATTTGCTGGAATTCGAAGGACGGAGCATCGTGCGAACGCGCTTCAAGAGCTGTGTCTGGGTTTGTGAAACAAGCTCGCCACCCGTATCCGGATTATGGGGTATGCCCAATCGAGAATAGAGAAGTCGGAGGTACTGGGCGACTTCGGTAATCGTGGCGACGGTCGATTTACGGCTCCCGCGGGTGACTCTTTGCTCGATCGCGACAGTTGGCTGGATTCCCGAAAGCTGATCTAAGTCAGGCCGAGGTAGTTGTTCGACAAACTGGCGGGCGTAGGGCGACATGGATTCCATAAATCGCCGCTGTCCTTCACCAAAGATAATATCGAAAGCCAACGTGGACTTGCCTGAGCCCGAAACGCCAGTAACGACAGAAAGCTGATAGTGGGGAATCGAAACGTTGAGGTTCTTGAGGTTGTGCTCCCGAGCTCCAGTGACGGTTAAAGCGGAGCTGGAATTTCTATAAGGGCTGGGGTCTTCCGCAGCCAAGCGAAGTTCTTGACCAGATTTATCTTTAATCCCTCTACCTTCATCCTTAATATATAAACCGATCTCCGTTTTACGGTGAATTGCACAATCGGAAGGTGTCCCCTGGAACACGATTTTGCCGCCATCGGAGCCTGCCTCGGGGCCGAGTTCGATGATCCAGTCAGCGGACTTTAATACGTCCAAATTGTGTTCAATGACGATCAGGCTGTGACCGTGGTCGACGATTTTTTGAAGGACTGCGAGGAGACGCTTTACATCGTGTTTGTGAAGTCCCGTAGTGGGCTCATCCAGCAATATGAAGCTGCTTTCTGAAGATTGTAGCGTTTCACCCGTATTCTTGGCTGATAGGAATTTAACGAGTTTAAGACGCTGGGACTCTCCACCCGATAAGGTGTTTAGAGGCTGGCCCATTTTTAGGTATCCCAATCCCACTTGATCTAGGGCTTCTAGCTTGTCGTATAATTTTGGGTACTCTTGAAAGAGGCACAACGCTTGGGAAATGGTAAGATCCAGTATGTCGGCGATGGAGTGGTTCAGGAATCGAATTTCGAGTAGTCCACTCTTGAAGCGCTTGGCATTGCAATGAGGGCAGGGCACGAATACGTCGCTGAGAAACTGCATCTCAACCTTCTCGTATCCAAGCCCACTGCAATGTTCACACCGACCGTCTCCTGCATTGAAAGAAAAGCTTGAGGCCGTGTAGCCTTCAGCCTTCGCCTCTGGCAGGCCTCCGAATATTTTGCGAATTTGGTCCCAGGCGTTTACGAAGACTGCGGGATTAGATCGAGGAGTACGGCTGACCGGCGCTTGATCCACCATGACTATTTCACTGAGCTCGATGCCGCACTTGAGGCTCTTTAAAGAAGCGGGGTCTTCAGCCAGCTTCCCTCTTTGGGACAGCAGTGTTTGATAGAGCACATTGTTCATGAGTGTGCTTTTTCCGGATCCGGATACACCACCGAAACAGACAAACCGGTTTAGAGGAATATCCACATCGAGATTTTGGATATTGTGTTTACTCGCGCCACGGATCCGAATTCTCGGAGGCTCGTTCCCTTTTCCAGATAGTTTAAAGGGACGAGTATTGTGGGGTGGGTCGATGGATCGCTTTCCTGCAAAATAGTTGCCTGTGATGCTCTCTGAACAGGTGAGCAGCTCTGTCGAATTGCCTTCGAATACGACGTGACCCCCCTTTGCTCCGGGTTCGGGACCGATCTCTAGAATGTGGTCAGCAGCGAGAATCATGGCGTCGTCATGCTCAACGACGACTACGGTGTTTCCCGAGTCCGTGAGTTTGCGAACGATCTGGATGAGCCGATCGATGTCGCGGGCATGTAAGCCGACGGAAGGCTCATCGAGAACGAAAAGTGTATCTACGAGTGATGTTCCCAAACAGGAAGTCAGCGTCACTCTTTCAACCTCGCCTCCGCTGAGAGTTCGGGCAGGACGGTTCAGGGTGAGGTATCCCAGTCCTACGTGATTCAAGTACCGAAGTCGCGAGAGAATAGCCTCGAAAGCGATGTCTGACTGGCGATGGTTGATGGTGGGCTGAGTGGGCTCTTTGTAATTGGATACGATTTCGTACAGTTGCTTGATGGGAAGCTCGTACAGGTCCGGAAGCCGGTAGCCGTTCCAAAGCCAGCAAAGGGCTTCGGGTTGGAGGCGAGTGCCGTTGCAATGAGGACATTTAATGTAGGCTCGGAAACGGGAGAGGAAGATGCGAACATGCATCTTGTAGGTCTTCTTTTCCAGCCAGTCGAAGAAGCCTTTGACCCCGTACCAGGAATTGCCGTCCCAATCTTCGGAGTCGTGCTTTTTCCGAAAGTCAGGCTCGCCGTTGATGACTATGTTCTGATGCTTCTTGGGTAGTTGATTGAAGGGAGTCTTGGTGGATATTTTTAGGCGCCGACAAGCCCGTTCGAGGTCCTTTTTGCTTTCACCGTACACTTGTCCTTCAAACGGGCGAATAACCCCCTCGGAGATACTCAGCTTTGTATCCGGTAGGGCGAGACGATAATCGATTTCTATGACGCGTCCAAAACCTCTACATTCCGGGCACGCTCCAATGGGAGAGTTGAAAGAGAAAAGGGCGGGGATAGCGGGGCGGAATCGTTTCCCGCTTTTCGTGGAATGCAGGCCACTGGAAAACCGATCGAGAAGCGTTGGCTTACTATTAAAGAGAACAAGTTCGCCTTTACCGAACTCGAGAGCGGTTTCGGCGGCCTCAAGAAAACGTCCGAGGTGCTTCGTTTCTAAACGCATCCGGTCCTGGACAACGTAGGCAAGCGTGTCCTTTTTACCGGAAAGAGCTTTAATGGCGTTGTCGTCATCTACTCGGTGAAAGATTCCTGATTCGGTTATGAAACGTGAATACCCTTGGGCTTTGACGTTCTGGAAAATTTCCACCCAATCGAGCTTTTCTGGGCGGTGAATTTCGAAAGCAATGACTACAGCTTGCGAAGACCATCGCTTCAGAGATTTTTCCCATATCGTTTTCGGATTGTCGTCCTGTATTTCCTCTCCAGTTACGGGATCGAAGAGGGTCGCCACATGGCTGAACCAGACTTTGAAAAAGTCGGTCAGCTCGGTCATCGTTCCCACGGTAGAACGAGAGGTTTTGATTGTATTCTTCTGCTCGATCGCGATCGATGGACGGACGTTCTCAGCTTCGTCTAGATCGGGTTTCTCGAGTAGGTCGAGAAACTGTCGCGTGTAGGCACTGAAGGTTTCAACATAGCGACGTTGGCCCTCCGCATGGAGCGTTTCAAAAACGAGCGAGGACTTGCCCGCGCCGCTCAGGCCGGTGACGGCGATGTATTTCCCTAGCGGAATATCGACATCAATATTCTTGAGGTTGTTCTGTCGAACCCCTCGCAGGCGAATGGACTTAAGATCGGAAAGCGTTTTGGGCATTGAAATAGTGATTCCTACGAAGAGCACGAAGCGATTCGTTCATAGCGGGCAAAGATTAGATTAGTTGCTTCAGTAGATCGATGTAGGCGTTGATTTGTGCTTCCGGAGCAAAATGGCGGTGGGCATATTCCCGCGCGGCCTGGGATATTTGCAGTCTCAGGTCCTCAGATTCGATCAACAACTGGAGTTTTTCTACGAATTGCGACTGGTTTCCATGGTCAATTAAAAATCCGGATTTCCCGTTCTCGAAGGTTTCTCCGACTCCATCAACATTGTAAGCGACCACGGGCAAGCCGAAGCTTTGGGCCTCAACGAGAAAGTTTGGGAGGGACTCCTTGGATGAAGCGTGAATTGCGATGTGGCTGGATTGATAAAGATCGGTTGGATTGGGAAGGAGTCCGGGAAATTCGATTCGATCCTTGATTCCCAGCCGATCGGCCTCCTGAATACAGAAGTTTCGATGTGGACCATCACCGGCCAGCGTTAAATGCCAATCAATCTGGGCAGGTAACTGGCTACAGATTCTCAATAGCCTGACTTGTTTTTTCTCCGGTCGGAACATGCTCGCGCTGATCAGCCGGACGGGTTTACCTACAGATCGAGGTGCAGCAGATTGGAGCGAAGTCGTAACTCGAATACAGCCATTGTAGATTACAGACGAGTTTGGGTTCTCAATGCCGTAGGTTCTCTTAATACGCTCAAGTGCGTCGTGGCTGTTGGCTATGAGTCCGTCGGCGAGCCGCAAGGCGCGTCTCTGGAGGAAAGGGATGCTCTTGCCCGTGCGAAACGTGGCAATGACTTTATAGGGGCGTTTCCGATTAGAAAGGAGTCCGGCGTGACAATTTGCCATGCGGCCCATCGGTATAATGGCTTCGGCTTTTAGCGATTGAAGAAGTGAATCAAGACCGGGCGCGAACCAATCCGTTTTCAGGAGTCCTTGATTGAGAAAGTGGAGAGTGAAATCAGATGAGGCCGCTTTTTCGTCGAGGACCCCTCCCTGACGAAAGATAATCACATGGACTTCCAGGCCGCTTTTTGCCAGACCGTTTGCGATGTGTAGGGTCTGGTTTTCTGTTCCGCCATTACGAAGATGGTCCTGGATGAGAGCAATTCGCATAAAAGAGGGCTATTCAGGACAATGAAGAGACTAGGGCAAGGTTGTTTAATAAAGGGCTGGCAATGGGACGTGGCCCGCGATTGATTGGTCGGGTTCAATATGGCTATGGCTGTTTTTTTTAAACGAGCTCTCGTGAGCGCGATGGGTGTTCTCCTTGGCAGTTGGATGTTGCCGGGTATCCAATACGTTGACTATCAAACCTTAGTCGTCTCAGTTTGCTTGCTGGCGTTATTTTCGGCAGTGCTGAGACCTTTGCTTATCTTGTTCGCATTGCCATTCGTCGTTCTGACGATGGGTATAGGACTGCTGCTCATCAACGCCCTATTGTACTCCTTCGTCGCCTATCTTGTGGATGGATTTTATGTAGACGGCTTTTGGTATGCGTTTCTCGGAGCATTGATAATTACGGTGCTAAATCTGTTTTTTAATTCCTGGATCAACGGAGCCCAAAACCGAGTACGAGTCGAGGTTTCCCAGAACGGGCGAGTAGAGGGTTCTCTCGACCCGAAAGTGAGAAAGCAGACATTCTCGGAAAGACGTGCCCTTCATCACGATGACGACGTGATCGATATTTAGGTAAACTGAAGTGGGATAGGACAGCTTTTCCTTCACGCCCTGTCTCGTCGAATCCTGTGTTGGGGTGATCATTGTCCTAGACATGATGTTAGATGTTAACTACTTGGTTGGACTTCATAATTTTGGATATGTCGGAAGCAAAATACGATCTCATTGTCATTGGAGGAGGGCCGGGAGGCTACGCAGCTGCGATACGTGCAGGACAACTCGGCAAGAAAGTGGCCTGTGTTGAAATGGAGCGGGCAGGAGGTACTTGCCTGAACTGGGGCTGTATTCCCAGCAAGGCTTTGCTGAAAAGCGCTGAGCTGATGGCGAGTTTACAGAAGGCGGAGACCTTCGGAATAACCGTCGGATCGGTAGATTACGACTTTGCCAAGGTGATCGAGCGCTCTCGGGGTGTTGCTGATCAAATGGCTAAGGGAATCGAATTTCTCTTCAAAAAGAATAAGGTAGACTACATCGTAGCGAAGGCTCAAGTGACTGAAGCGGGTGCGATTACGTTAACCGAAGGGGATCGAAAAGGGGAGAGCCTCAAAGCGGATAATATCTTAATCGCGACCGGTTGCCGGGCGAAGGTATTGCCATTTCTTCCGATTCAAGACGAGCGGGTGATGACCTCACGCGAAGCGCTGGTCATGAAAAAACAGCCCAAATCGGTGGCGATTATCGGATCGGGCGCGATCGGGGTGGAGTTCGCCTATTTTCTCAATGCGTTTGGAACTGAGGTGACGATACTCGAAATTTTGCCCCAACTCGTTCCGGTCGAAGACGAGGAAGTGGCCAAAGTGCTGGAGCGCTCATTTAAAAAGCAAAAGATCCATTGTGAACTTGGCATCGAGATCAAGGAAGCGAAGGTCGGTAAGAACTCGGTCAAAATCGACTATGTGAAAAAGGGCAAGCCCGTGAAGCTTGAGGTGGAGTCAGTAATTCAAGCGGTAGGGGTCCAAGCGAATCTCGAAGGAGCTTTGGCGGATTCCGTCAAGCTGGAATTGGACCGAGGGTTTATCGTAGTCGATGGCCGGTATGAGACGAACGTTAAGGGTATATTCGCGGCGGGCGACATCATTGGTCCGCCCACGCTCGCTCACGTAGCGACCTACGAAGCTATTCAGGCGGTTAACGGAATGTTTGGCCACAGCGAGCCGAAGCGCGTTACCAATTTCCCTGGGTGTACTTATTGCCTTCCTCAGATAGCGAGTACGGGCATCACCGAGCAAGCGGCAAAGGAGAAGGGGCTCGACTACAAAGTCGGAAAGTTTCCTTTCGTGGCGTCTGGCAAAGCGGTTGCCGCCAATGCCTCTGATGGATTTGTGAAAGTGATTAGCGATCAGGAAACGGGCGAAATTCTGGGGGCCCACATAATTGGCAACGATGCAACCGAACTCATTGCCGAATTTTGTCTAGCTATGGAGTTGGAAGGCACAATCGACGAAATTCACCACACCATTCATGCCCATCCCACTTTGAGTGAAGCGTCGGCGGAAGCCGCTGCAGCCACTGGTAACGAGGCGATTCATATCTAAAATCATACTCGACTTTGAAGTCTGTTGGTTGAGAATCGCGGCCTTTCACCAAGAGATGTCCTCGTAGTTCAATGGATAGAGCACCGGTTTCCGAAGCCGGTAATCCGGGTTCGAATCCCGGCGAGGGCACCATGTTAGTTACTGTTTATAAATCTCTTATATTCAAATTCTAAATTATTCGGGCCAGTTATTGGCAGATTGCTCTTGTACTAATGTATTATTGAGAAATCCTTTGCACACGCCTGCAAAGAGATCGAGTGTTCTTAAGTTGGTAGAGTTCCCAGAGGATTCCGGGATTCTAATTAGCGAGGTTCTGAACGTTTCGGGGGGTAACGTCTTCGGAGGTTCCTATGAGGTTTTGATTCCTGTAAAGGTAAGGGGAAGAGGTAAGGGGGGAGAATCCGCAAACGTTTCAAGGAACTGAAATCTGCCAAGGTTTTCGCGAGTGAGCAACTCCGTGGAATGGAAGAACGGGGGAAGGCATTCTTTCGCTTGGACACACAAAAGCAAAACGATGTTACCAAATTGGTGCCCGTGCTGGAAAAGTCGGGAGAGAGTATTGACGACCTGAAGCACTTTTTATCGAAGCTTGAGAGTATTGGGCTCTCTTTTTCCGAATTAACGGAAGGACTTCAACAGTTAAAGGCGAATGAGCTGAGTCTAAAAAGGCTCTTACCGGACCACTGGCAGATTCAGGAAGTATCGAAGTGCTGTCGGTCAATGAGGCAAGGCGGATTCTCGAGTCTGCGATGGAATTGAGCGAGCTGGTATCGAGCCGGTAACCAATTCCGAAAGGTTCGTGATTGGTCGGAGGCTCGTTCTTGTTTTCGACGAGTGCTGCATTGAAATCCTCAAAAATGGAAATATTGGAAGCGATTTTTGAAATCTGGATTCAAAGGATGAAGCTTTAGAGCGCTAGATACAATCAATCAGTAAATATGGAGTTAGACTCAATTGTACTGGGGTAGTGGGCAGTCGACTGTTCGCCAGAGTCCGAGTTATCGATTAGAGGTACCAGAGAAAGGGTGCACCGAGCCATGCAATCCACTGAACCCAATCAAGGAGCGTCCGAGTGCAGACGATGGAATACCTCCAATCTATCTTCTCATCCAGGGCTCATGAGTCTTTTCAAACCTCAAAGGGGAAGGGACATCCTGCTGGCTGATAGACAAGTCCCATCATCCCGGGGACTCGGTGCCATTTCGCGATGGGGCTATGGCGAGATCTCAAAGCTGAACTGAATTGCGTCTGCTGAATCGACGCAAACATCTCATGAACTTGCGTTTGATGCCCCGCAGTTTGCCGCTATCATTATTCATCACTCTAATATATTCATCACTCTAATATATTCATCATCTGTCTTATTATAATTTATACGATGACAGTTAATCAGTTGCTTATATCCGGTTTCTCTTCGATCATTACCCCATTGCGATGGGTCAGCCTTTGTTGTTATGTCGTGTAAAAGCTGTAAGTTTGTAAGGATACTCTGCTCATGTCTATGATCTTTAAATTCCGGGTAATTGGGTTCACCGCAAGTATTCGGAATATCTGTTATTATTCGTTCATCTTGTGCCCATTCAATTAGTGTCCTGTAAAAATGAACTGAAAAGTCTGTCTTTCTAACTAATTGAAACCCGGCAGTTAATTGTTTATTCCCCAAGAATTCCGGGGAATCGCAATTCATAAGAATTAAACAATCGCGCTTAGTATATACTTTTTGAAGATGTGTATCTTTAAATAAGATGATTCCTTTCTCGTCGGCTCGACATACATCAAAAATGTACTCTTTAAATGAGTCAATAAACATAGATCCGGAATCTGAATAGAATAAAACATCATCAGTATCTAATTTAATTAAGTTATTATATATAATGTAAGGCTTCCATAGCCAGTATCCAGCGCCTCGCTGATGTTGTAGTATATGCTGGTTTTTTTTTATAAAATCTGGAGATATATCTTCTTGACTATGCTCACGTGCTTCATCAAAACCACCAATACTGATCCCGGTCTTACTGCACATTCGCTGAGAGTTAATCCATTTATTTTGAGCATAGTTAATTAGTATGTTTTTCATTGTTGATAGTAAATTTAATTGTTCTGATTAGATCCGGAGGACCCAATTGAACATTATTAATCAAACACTTAGGGTCTATTTAAGTTCCCGGAGGCTCGCAAGACCTTCTTTGTCTTTATATTTTTCAATGGTCAAGCTCCGCAATTTGTAACTGCTTAGGAGCTAATTTCGAACCTACCTGGCTACTGCTTACGTCTCCGTATTTCTCGCTTGAAAGCTCCGAAGAGACTCGCTCGAACTGCCTTACATTATTCAAACCTAGTCCTAGGACAAACAGAACCGCGAGCCCCAATACCCATGGGCGATGTATCGAGCTCAGCCCGAAAGCCGATAAAAATACGAGCAATGGAGTCCAGTGCATTGAATATAAAAAGGTTTCATCACCATATATCATGTGGAGCAGAAGCTGCCCTCCTATGATTAAAGCTAATACAATTTTGAACTTTCGAAATGCTGGTTGAAGCCAAGCAGTCCAGGCCCCGAAAATCAAAAGGATTCCCCAAATAACGGATAGGCTCAAACCGAGAGGGCCAGTCGAGCCCAAGGCAGAAAATTGAACGGAGAAAAAAGGCCAGGATGGGTCCCATCGATTTTTGAGAATCTGTACCTCCGGCATAACTATGGAGTGCGAAAAAAACACAGTCGCTTTTTCCGTTAGGCCACCGGCATCCTTCAGGAATACGTAATCTCGCTCCTCAAGGGAGAAAAGAAAAAACTCAGAAGACGGGAAAAGCTCTTTTTGTATAGCCCAAAGCACAGTTACAACAACAAACCCATCGATGGTTATCCGAGCCGTTTTGCGCAACGAATTACTCGCTAGCGTTGCAGTAATACCGGCCATCCAATTAGTGACAGTCATGCTTAAAGATAACGCGCTAATCGCTGCCCAGTAGACGGCGGCGAAGTTTCGAGCTTCGGAGAGTGCAACTAAGCCAAGAACTAAGAGGAGCGTGAGAGAGCCGAAAAGATATGTCTCAGGAACCGTCGACCAGAAGAGTGTTGCCGCACTGAGGCTAATCATAATTGTGAAGACCAAGGCGTCAGTCACCCTTATGCGCAAAAGACGCAGGACCAAATAAAATGCTGCAAGCCAAATGCCTGCGACCCCTGCGACTAGCATTCTTACCGCAGTCTCTTTGGTTATACCCAGCTTACTCAGCCCGTGCACCAGTGGGGCTGTAGTCAAAGAGAACAAAGGGTGAACTTCCGTGCGATAGTGATTGCTAGAACGCTTGGTCATATTTTCGTATACGCGTCCTATGTCAGCCTGAAACCAGACATTATCTTTCCGTAGCCCTTCGGTGTTGAGATGCTCGCCCGCAGAATAGCTTGCGACCGCCGCAAGCATAATCAACAAAATAGCAATCAGAGCATCCTTTTTGAGTAAGCTTATCGTTTCCACTTTGTTGCACCGTTAAATGAAATCATTCGGGCTGAACGAATATCCCATCTAAATCTAAAGATCCCGTTTAGCTTCGTGCAACTAACACAACACCGACAAAAATAAGGGCAACGCCGAAATTGGTGTTGTTAGTAACTTACTCGCCAATCAGCCAGCCAATTCCGAGAGTGTATGAAAATCCTATTGCCAGAAGAGACTGGGCTATGCTTGCGTTCAATTGTGCTAGAATACATAACTAGGCGACAGCTTCGAATCCATACGGGGTTAAAACCACCCAAAATCAAAAGACTCGAGAAGAAGGCATCCTCCGAGCCCACACCTAATGGCTGGGTGAGGACTGATTTCATTGCAGCATCTTGCATCCCTGCTAACAGAAATGATTGAGCAGCAACGGAAAATGCAACCCAGTACAGCAAAAAGAAATGTGCTCATGGAATAGGACCAATTTCGAAATAGTGGGCTGCAATCATCGTCAAAGTCATGAAGAAAACTACGATCTGGCTTACTCTATCCTGTATCGCGTAGACAATGGGATCGTCATACATTTCGCCCCGCGCCGTCTTGATCCAAAGGCGTGATAACCAGTAGACCAACCCTAATGCGACAAGCCAAAGAGCCTGAGGGGTGCCGTACCGCGCTGCAGTTGCCGTTGAGCTAATGAATAAACCAAACACCACGACTGCAGACATCGCCGTCCCCACACCTATCGGCCAAAGCACCGTGAGGTCATTGACCCTGTAATCCCGACCGCTTGTAGTTGCGCCGCCGGCCTTTTCAAGTGCTACGAGCTCAGAGCAACGTTTAACCAAGGCCAAGCTCAGGAAGAGAAAAAGAGAAAAGGCGAGTAACCATGTGCTAGTTGCAACACTAATAGCAACCGTTCCGGCGACGATCCTGAGAGTGTAGAGCAGAGACAAGACGATTACATCGACCAATACATACTGCTTGAGAATTGAGGTGTAGCTAATCGTACCTAACAAATAGAGTGCCAACATCAAAACGAAGTGCACTGAGAGCATGCCAGCCAAGACAAACCCGGTGGCTAGACAAACAACCGAAATCGCTAGCGCACTAACAATCGGCACTTCAGCGCTCGCCAAAGGGCGACGCCTCTTGCGCGGATGAATGCGATCGCTTTCGAGATCCCAAAGATCGTTGACAACGTAAGTCGCCGAGGCGACGAAGGAGAAAGCGAGGAAGGCAACTACTGAATCGATGAGTTTCGCGACATCTAGGAAGGAAAAGGCGGTCAACACCGGGACGAATATTAGGAGGTTTTTCGCCCACTGATGGATGCGGAGGGCCTTCGCCCAAGTGCGCAGTTGAACAGGGGCGCGCGGAAATTCCGCCTCTACAGGCAGCACTCGCCGAACTGCCGCCGACACTGTGTCGCTGGTGCCAACCAAAATGGCGGCTTTGGCCGACTCCCATATTGGCAGATCAGCCGCACTGTCACCCGCATAAGCAAAGTCCTCACCAACCGTCTTTCGAATGGCATCAAGTTTGTTTCTTCCTTTTAGATTCATGGTTTCGGTAGCGATCACTTCATCAAAAATGCCAAGGTGTGCAGATACACCTTCGGCGATTGTCCTTTGGGAAGCGGTCGCAAGAATGAGCCGACGCCCACCCCCTCTTTCGTTCCGCAGGTAGTGGAGTAATGGCTCCCGATAGGGAAGGGTCGCAGCAGAAAAGGTAGTGTTGGCTGCAACGAAGCACTTGAACACAGCTTTGCCCTTGGGCAGCAACATGGCCAACCGAACCAAGTTCCAGGGGGATTGCTTTACGAGCTTTACAACAGACTCTGCCAATGTGTCGGTCGGAGTCAACGTGCCGTCAAAATCAACAACTAACGGCGGCATGTCTTTGGTTACGTTTTTCATTGTTGATAGGAAATTTAATTGTTCCGATTTGATTCGGAGGGGAGGGTAAGAGTCGATTTCGCACTATCAAGGTAAGCCTCGCCAGCATTTTACTATTCCATTCTTATAGACCGTTCGAATCCCTTAACGACTTCACCGTGTAGATTGTGAACAAAGTTGGCGGTATTAATTACATGGTCATAAAATTCAAAAAGATTTATACTCACCAATAATGTCCCGTATCAATTATCATTTTTTCCATTCGCTCTGGTATTTCCTCGTCAGAAGGACGCACCCAGTGTTCATTGTAAAAAGTAGAAATGACATCATGATGATCCCACCTTCTGCCCTTAATACCAAACAGTATTTGAGTCCCACCTCCCATATGGAGAGCATCGATACCAAGTTCAGAACAGTACGCAACAACGGGAAGTGACCACGCACCAGCACCAACAATAACAAATTCAGGAGCTTTGCCCTTTATCTGCTTCTTGAAATATTCTAAACCATCAAACCAAGTATCGAACTCTGGATCAGATATACCAGCGGACATCGGAGTTCTCAGGGTATGCAATTTAAAGTCAGGAAGAATATTTTTGTTTTCCCACAAGTCCTCTCGCTTTTCGTACTGCTTCTTTATGCTCTTCTCAAATGGACTTACGACTAGAACACGTTTACCTTTTAGAGCAGAAGACCAAGGATCTTCATGATAAAACGGTTCCAATGCCCGAGAATGAATTCTTTGGGATTCTGGTGCGTACTGATCTATGATAGGAGCTTCTGCAAATCCATCAGAAGCATCAGTTATCCACTGTGCAAAAACATTTATCTTCCGTATAGAACTTATATATTCCGAACAGAAACCATAAAGAGAACTCAAGCTAGGTGGATACACGCCTGCATTGAAATGTAAATTTTGTATACCATAATTATCCAAAGCACGTTGATTGCATTGAGTTAAGCCTATGCGTTCTGAATTACCAATTTTACCTGCACTTAAAACTTTGTCATCAGAAAGAATCAGGTCTTTAATGTAGTTATTAGATTGAGTCTGATTCAGCATGAGTATCCTTGCTTAAAATATAACCAGTATCCCAATTTTTGCTAAAAGCTAGCATGGAGTCAGGTGTAAAAAGTACAGCATGTCTGTCTGAGTGAACAGTTTAAAAAAAAGTGAAAACTGTTAAAAAAGGTTCTAAGAACTGTGCTAAATCTTCTTTGCAAGTAAATTCTCTTTCGTGATGCGACAGTTGATTGGTCCCGCATCATTTTCTTAGATTATATGTCCAGACAATGGAGCACCATCATTCATACATGCTTTTA
>Ga0213868_10002640_pt1 | contig 17077 bp, 17 predicted proteins | sample PICome_9_FD_160087 | JGI IMG/M metagenome (GOLD analysis project Ga0213868, IMG submission 160087) | Coastal seawater microbial communities near Pivers Island, North Carolina, United States - PICO127 | ecosystem: Environmental > Aquatic > Marine > Coastal | place: USA: North Carolina...
CACCAGCCCCAACATACCTTCGAGCAAAGCATCCGAAAATTCGATCTCCAGGACGGCCCCGCGCACCACATCCGCTACACCCAATGCCGGAACCGCGATATCCAGCAACATCACGACAAACGACGCCAGCAAAGACACAACAAGGATGCCGATGGCTGAAGGTAGTTTCAGGAATAGATAGTTAATCGCGCCAAACGCTCCGGCTAAAACGATCAAAAGAGATGTGATTTGCAACAGGGTCATTGGCCGGCCTTTGAAATTGTATCGCAGGCTTAGCACCCGATGCAGCACTGTACTAGCGCGGCTGCCGCCCAAACCGAAGCCAGCTGCCACCCAGACGTCGGATATATGCGCCGCTTGCGATCTTGAAACGCGCAAGCCCGGGGGCATTCTCGGTATCAATCACGCCCAAATCGATGCGGTGATACCCCTGTTCCGCAAATTCTGTAGCGGCCTCCATCAACAAGCGGTGATGCAGCCCCCACTGGCGCGCATTTGGGCTGATCCAGCCGAGATGATATGTGATGACGGGCAAGTGATGAACAAATAGCATCGCAGCGGCGGGTTGATCCGCGTGATAGGCCACGTGCACGGTCACAGCATCGCGGTGCTGGTCGGCGAGTGCATCAATCAAGGTATGCGGGAGGCCGCGAAACCGCTTGTGTGTTTGTTGTGCGCGGTCTGCATCGAAGAGCCACTGATGCCGGTGCCGATCAAAGCGTTCATTGTTCACGGTAACTGGGGCGTTTTGTGCGCGCCGCCATTGGTTGCGCCATTTGCCATGTGCCGCAGCAAGTCGGACAGTAACACTTTGGCGCAAATCAAGCTCTGCAACGGTTGCCGCTGTTGCAAGCTTGCGAAAGCCCGCTTGGACCATGGCGGCGTGATCTTCTGTTTCAGCATTAATCAGCCGCAATTCCGTTTGCGTCAGCGCTGCCGCTTTTGCGCAATCACTGCCGGGCGATTCCCACACAGGTCCACGCGAAGCAAGCAATTGGCCGAAAAGACGCACAGCAACAACCGGATGGGCATCCGCCATTTCAATGCGGCGCACATCGCGCCCCAAGCGCCGCAGTGCCGCCGCAAAACGGGGGTGTTGTTGAAGCGGCAAGGCGGGGGGCATATTCATGCGCCCCGTTAAGCCATCTGAAACCTAATTCATGATTAATGCGGGGATGAAACTTAGAACCCAGACCAAGGTTGCGGGTGTTTACGCGCCCGCAACCCGCCCCACTGCATTAGGGGCGGCGCTTGCCGCCGCCATCATCATGTTTCCAATCACCGTGACGATCTTGTTTGTAGATCTGCTTTTGCTCTAGCCCAGTTGTACCAAAGCATGGCGTTTTTTGCCTGCACTTAGCTTAATAGGCTGGGCAAGCGCTGCCGCGTCAATGACTAAACCCGCTTCGGTCAGTGCTTCATCATTCAGCTTGGCGCCATTTTCGGCAATCAGGCGCTTTGCCTCTTTGCCGGTTTTGGCAAGGCCGGATTTCACGATCAACTGCACGATAGAAATACCATCGCCGATGTCTTCTGCTGTGAGCGTCAGTGTAGGCAAATCATCGCCAACGCCGCCTTTCTCAAAGACTTCACGCGCCGTCGCTTCAGCTGTTTTTGCGGCCTCTGCGCCGTGCAACAGTGTCGTCACTTCATTGGCGAGAATGATCTTGGCCGCGTTGATGTCAGACCCTTCAAGCGCGCCAAGGCGGTCACAGTCTTCAACTGGCAATTCGGTGTAGAGTTTTAGAAATTTGCCAGTGTCGGCGTCAGTCGTGTTGCGCCAGAACTGCCAGAACTCATAAGGGCTACACATATCGGGGTTCAGCCAAACAGCACCGGACAGGGATTTGCCCATCTTCTTGCCGTCGCTTGTCGTCAACAAAGGCGAGGTCAGACCATAGATCTCATGGTCCAAAACGCGGCGCGTCAGGTCAATACCGTTAACGATATTGCCCCATTGATCAGAGCCGCCCATTTGCAGCAAACAGCCGTAACGGCGGTTCAACTCTAGAAAGTCATAGGCCTGCAAAATCATGTAGTTGAATTCAAGAAACGATAGCGATTGCTCACGGTCGAGGCGTGATTTCACGCTCTCAAACGACAACATCCGGTTGATCGAAAAATGCCGCCCGATGTCGCGCAGGAAATCGAGGTAGTTCAGCCCGTCCAGCCATTCGGCGTTATTGATCATCATCGCACCGGTGGGCGCGTCATCGTAATCAAGGTATGCAGAAAACACCTGTTTGATCCCTGCGATATTGTCGTCGATCTGCTCTGGTCCAAGCAAGGGGCGTTCATCCGCACGGAACGATGGGTCACCCACCTTTGTCGTGCCGCCGCCCATTAGGGTGATCGGCTTATGTCCCGTCTTTTGCAGCCAGCGCAGCATCATAATCTGGATCAGTGATCCGACGTGCAGCGACTTGGCCGTGGCATCAAAACCGATATAGGCAGGAACAACGCCTTTGCTGAACGCCTCGTCAAGGCCTTGATAGTCGGTGCAATCCGCCAAAAAGCCGCGCGTGATCATCACGTTCATAAAGTCGGATTTCGGATGGTAAGTCATTGGTTGTTCCCGTCACTGTCTCGGGGCACTCTATAATCACGCGCAGGGCGAAGGGAAAGCGGATGTTGCAGGCGAACAGAGTTATGGCACTTGGCACGATGTCTGGCACGTCGCTGGACGGGGTCGACGCGGCTGTGATTGATACCGATGGCATTCATGTGTTCGGGTTCGGTGCTACGGACTACCGTGCTTACGCTGCAGATGAACAGGCGGTTCTTGCCGCACATCTTGGGCGCTGGCCGGAAGACGGCGTGGCTGACGCTGTGCAGATTGTCGAAGATGCGCATCTGGCTGTGTTGAAGGGTTTTGAAGGCGTGGCTATTGCGGGTTTCCACGGTCAGACCCTTGCCCATGATCCTGCAGGACACCGCACGCACCAATGCGGTGACGGGGCGCGCTTGGCGCAAGCCTTGGGTTATCCGGTTGCATGGGATTTTCGCACACATGATGTGGCGCAGGGCGGGCAGGGCGCGCCACTTGCGCCGTTCTACCACTTTGCATTGGCGAAGTGGCTCAATGCCGATGCGCCGCTGGCATTTCTAAACCTTGGCGGTGTGGGGAACATCACTTGGATTGATCCTGCTTGTGTTGATCCTACGGATCCGAACGCATTGTTGGCGTTTGATACAGGACCCGCCAATGCCCCGATGAATGACTTGATGATGAAGCGGCGCGGCGTAGGCTATGACAAGGGGGGCGCATTGGCGTCAACCGGTACGGTTGATAGCGCCGTGCTGGGTCGGTTCTTGGCGCATCCCTATTTCGCGCGGCAGGCCCCAAAATCGCTTGACCGTGATGCCTTTGCAGAATTGACCAATGACGTGGTAGGACTGAGTGATGCAGACGCATTAGCGACGCTGGCCCAAGCGGTCATTGAAAGTGTGGCATTGGCGATATCGCTTTGCCCAAATCCGCCTGCTCAGCTTTTGGTCACAGGCGGCGGGCGGCATAATACAACACTGATGAAAGGGTTAGCCAAAGCGCTGGCTTGCCCCGTGAAACCTGTCGAGGACGTCGGTCTTGACGGTGACATGCTCGAGGCACAAGCCTTTGCCTATCTCGCGGTGCGCGTGGCGCGCGGGTTGCCACTCTCAAGCCCGCAAACAACAGGTGTGCCTGTACCGGTTACGGGCGGGCAGATAGCAACGCCCTAAGCCGCTTTGCGGTGCGCAAATGCGATTAGTCGTTCCAAAGCATCTATATAGCGCGCGTCGTCAATCGTCATCGCAACACGTAGATGGCCAGCCGCGGCTTGGCCAAAGCTTTCGCCCGGCATCACTGCGATCAGTTCTTCATCGAGCAATGCGTTGGCAAAGCTTTCGCCATCCATGCCCGTCGCACGAATATCCAACATCACATACATCGCCCCTTGTGCGGGCACGGCACGCACGATGTTCTGGCCCGCCAGCGCTTGCATCGTCAGGTCACGGCGGCGGCGGAACGGGGCGGCAACGCCTTCTTCGATCGCATCCCCTTGGTTCAGCGCGAATTCAGCACCGTCCTGCACAAAGCCAGCAACGCCGTAAGTCGTATGGGTCGCAAGGTTCAAAAGTTGCTCAATCGCGTCCTGCGGTCCGCAAACCCACCCAACCCGACTGCCTGTCATCGCATGGCTTTTGGACATAGACCCGACCACCAGCGTACGTTCCGCCATACCAGGCAAGCTGCGTGGGCTGATATGCGTGCCTTCCCAAACTTGGGTGTCATACACTTCGTCCGAGATCAGCCAAAGATCGTTGGCGATACATGCGTCAGAAATCGCCTGAAGGGTGTCTGCGGAATAGACGGCGCCTGTAGGGTTATTGGGTGAGTTCACCAATAATGAGGTAGCACCCTTGGTGGCTTCTAGCAGTGCGGCGGCAGTTGGTTGAAATTGCGTATCGGGGGACGTCACGATTGCTTTAGCGATCGCCCCGACACTGCGCACCGTACCGGGGTATGTGGCATAGTATGGGTCGATGTAGACAGCTGTATCACCCGGGTCACAGACAGCCGTATGCGCCGCATAAAGGGCCGCTTGGCCGCCTGGCGTAATCAGGATGTTATCTGGAGTCGTCACGACGCCAGTCCGCGCTTGAATGCGCGCCGCTACGGTTTCGCGCAGTGCCAGAGTGCCGGGAACCATTGCATAACCCGTATGCCCGCCAATCGCCGCGTCATGCATCGCGTTTAAAATGGCGGGGCTGGTGCCGATGTCGTGTTCACCGATGGTCAATTCGACCACGGGCTTGCCCTCTGCAATCATCCTGCGGGCTTTGTAAAAGACGTCCCAGCCGTCAGAGCCGCCGCCGGTGATATGTGTGATGCGATGTGATAATTTCATGCGCGGATGGGAACGATCTTAGGCACAAGAAGTCAAGTCTGCATCGCGGTCAAATTGCGCGGACCTGTGCCGTCTTGGCCCTTGCGGTCCGCGGGATTGTAAAGCGCACAAGATTTCAGGCTCAGGCAGCCACACCCGATGCAGCCATCAAGCTTGTTGCGCAAATCCTCTAAGGCAGAAATCCGATCATCGATGTCGTGGCGAAAGCTGCGGCTGATCCGGGTCCAATCGGCTTTTGAAGGGGCTTTGTGATCAGGAAGGGCGCGTAGATGAGGCGCGATTTCCGACAGGCTAAACCCTAGTTTCTGGGCGGCCATTACGAACGATAAACGCCGAATATCACTGCGCCCATAGCGCCGATGACCGCCTGCGTTGCGGACAGGTTTGATGATGTCATGTGTCTCGTAGAACCGGATAGCGGAAACAGCCAGGCCGGTGCGCGCGGATAGATCGCCAATAGCTAATCCAGTGGGCATGAAATTAATCCTTGATCTCAAGTTAACTTGAGGAATGACAACAGATTCGAGAGACATTGAAAATAGGAGAATTCAACAATGGCACATCTTGAGCATGTGAATATCACAGTGGCAGATCCCAAAAAGACCGCAGCAATGTTGTCCGACCTGTTCGGTTGGCACACCCGCTGGGAAGGGTCCGTGCTAGACGGTTTAGGCTACACCGTGCATGTGGGGTCCGATGATAGCTATATCGCGGTCTACTCTGGCATGGATCCTGAACAAACGGTGCCAAAGGCTGACGAAAGCTATCAAACACGTGGGGGATTGAACCATCTCGGTGTCGTCGTCGATGATCTTGACGTTGTAGAGGCAAAGGTGAAAGCGATGGGATTTGCCACGCACAGCCACGCCAACTATGAACCCGGTCAGCGGTTCTACTTTCACGATGCTGACGGGATCGAGTTCGAAGTCGTCAGTTACGCCTGAGCGATTTTTTCCCTGACCTTTTTTGGCAGCGCCTTAAAGATGATGTCATAGGACATAGCAATCCTATGCCGCAATTCTTCTTCGGTGCTGTCAAAGCTGACCAGAACCCAGCTTTTGTGGAAATAGGGGGCTCTGGTGGCGGCACCTGCATCAATCAACATCGCGGCGGTCTCTGTGCTATCCGTCTTAACGCAAACACCATCAATTCGGTCGCCAAAACACGCAAACATCTTGCCGCCGACTTTCCAGCTATCAAGTTCGGTTGTGGGATCAGCGGAAGTAGCACCGGGATAGGCCGCGCAAAGGGTATCGACGAGGGTGCGTGTCATTTAATCAGGATGGCGTAAGTGCATGATGCTGGCAAGTTTGTAATTGTCCTGTATCGATTTGACGGGACAAACACAGTTTTTGGTTTCGTTTCCCAACCCTACAGCAGGGATGCAGCTTTTTGATCGCCTGCGAAGCAACGTTGAAACCCTAGACGCAGCGGCGTCCACCTGTTATCCAACCCCTATGAAGAGCAACTACATCATTACCTGCTGCATTATTACCTGCTGACATCTGTCGCGGGTTGCTCTTTCACGTTTCACATTAGAACTGAACTTGGTAAGCCCGCGGCGAAACGCTGCGCGAGGCACTATGACAAATATCCGGCTGAACAACACAAAGACCCGCAAACGCGAGGACTTTTATCCGATTGATCCTAAGAATGTACGTATGTACCTGTGTGGGCCGACGGTCTATGATCGCGCGCACTTGGGCAATTCGCGCCCGTCGCTGGTGTTTGATGTGCTCTTTCGCTTGCTTAAGGAAGAGTATGGCGCAGATCACGTGACTTACGTGCGCAACTTCACCGATGTGGATGATAAGATAAACGCGCGTGCTGCCGAAAGCGGTCGCGCGATTGGTGATATCACCGCAGAGACGATCCAGTGGTATCACGATGATATGGACGCGCTGGGCGCACAGCGACCTAGCCACGAACCCCGCGCAACCGATCACATTCCGCAGATGATCGCGATGATCGAAGACCTGATAGCCAAGGGTCATGCATATCCGGCCGAAGGGCATGTGCTGTTCGCGGTGGAAAGCTATGCCGAGTACGGTGCGCTGTCGGGACGCTCGATCGACGATATGATTGCCGGTGCCCGTGTTGAGGTTGCCCCCTACAAGCGCAATCCGATGGATTTCGTACTTTGGAAGCCGTCTGGAGACGGTGTACCGGGGTGGGAGAGCCCGTGGGGGTATGGTCGTCCGGGTTGGCACATCGAATGTTCTGCAATGTCGCTTGAGCTGTTGGGCGAAAGCTTTGACATTCATGGCGGTGGCAATGACCTGATGTTCCCGCATCATGAAAACGAGATCGCGCAATCCGCTTGCGCCCATCCGCACGGGGAATTCGCCCGCTATTGGATTCATAACGAAATGCTACAGGTCGAGGGCAAGAAGATGTCCAAGTCCTTGGGTAATTTCTTTACCATCCGCGATCTATTGGATCAGGGCATCCCCGGCGAAGTGATCCGCTTGGTGATGCTTGGCACGCATTATAGCAAAACGATGGACTGGACAGAGACCCGCAAGACCGAAGCCGAGGGTACTTTGCGCAAGTGGTACGGTATCTTGCACGGTCATGGGTTCGGGCCAGAGTTGATTGCCGCGTTGAAGGCTGATGGCAAATGGCAACCGGATGAGGAATTCATCGGGGTGCTGGCCAATGACCTGAACACCTACGGCGCGCTCGCGCGACTGCATGTGTTGTCCAAGGGCAAGACGCCAGTCGCTTTGGCGAGCTTTGCGTATGGGCTACAAATGCTGGGGCTGGTCAATGACTGGTCTGCAATCCCGCAATTCGACGGCGGCGAGGCTGGTGCTGGTGTGGCTCCGGCGGTTGCGGCGCGTGTGGACGCGTTGCTGGCGGATCGGGCTGCGGCGCGGGCTGCCAAGGATTGGGGGCGTGCAGATGAGGCCCGCGATATCCTTAACGCGGCTGGTGTGCAGGTGACAGACGTAGGCGGGCAGGCGACATGGTCGCCGGGCCCCGAATTTGACGCAGCCAAACTAGAGGGGCTGTAAAGATGGGCAAAGAACGCCTTTACCTTTTCGACACGACCCTGCGGGACGGGGCGCAAACCCAAGGTGTCCAGTTTTCTGCCGCTGAAAAGCACCAGATTTCTGCCGTGCTTGATGGACTTGGTCTCGATTACATCGAAGGCGGTTGGCCCGGTGCGAACCCGACTGATACCGAGTTTTTCGCAAGCCCACCCCGGACCCGTGCGACCTTTACTGCTTTTGGAATGACCAAACGCAACGGACGGTCTGCCGAGAACGACGATGTTCTGTCGGCAGTGATGAACGCCGGCACCCCTGCGGTCTGTCTGGTTGGCAAGGCACATGATTTCCACGTAACCACTGCGCTGGGCATCACACTTGACGAAAACATCGAAAACGTGTCCGCCAGTTTTGCGCATATCAAGGCGCAGGGCCGTGAAGGGTTGTTTGATGCCGAACACTTCTTTGATGGCTACAAAGCCAATCCAGACTATGCGCTGAAGGCAATTCACGCGGCATACGATGCCGGTGCGCGCTGGATTGTGCTGTGCGATACCAATGGCGGCGTGCTGCCGCATGAGGTTAGTGATATCGTCACAGCCGTGATCAAAAGCGGCATTCCGGGCGATCATCTGGCGATCCATACACATAATGACACTGAAAATGCGGTCGCGAATACACTCGCTGCGATCTTGGCTGGTGCGCGGCAGGTGCAAGGGACATTGAATGGCTTGGGCGAACGGTGCGGAAATGCGAACCTGACCACGATCATTCCGACGCTATTGTTAAAAGAACCCTACGCCAGTCAGTTTGAAACGGGTGTGTCGCTAGAGGCGCTTAAGGGTTTGCGCCGCGCGTCGCGTTTGTTGGATGATATCCTTAACCGCGTCCCTGCAAAGCAAGCGCCCTATGTTGGCGCTTCGGCGTTTGCCCATAAATCGGGTCTGCACGCCAGTGCGATTGCCAAAGACCCTTCGACCTATGAACACGTTGATCCTGCATCGGTCGGCAATGCTCGTGTTGTGCCAATGTCGAACCAAGCAGGGCAGTCGAATTTGCGTGCGCGTCTACTGGATGCAGGTCTTGAAGTTGAAGAAGGTGATCCGGCTTTGGCTCGCATTGTTGAGCGGATCAAAGAACGTGAAGCACAGGGTTATTCCTACGACACAGCACAAGCGAGCTTTGAGTTGTTGGCCCGCGACGAACTGGGCACCTTGCCAAAGTTCTTTGAGGTAAAGCGCTACCGCGTGACTGTTGAGCGGCGCAAGGACAAGCGCAACCGGATGGTGTCGATTTCCGAGGCTGTCGTTGTGACCAAAGTGCACGGTCAAAAGATGTTGAACGTCAGCGAAAGCCAGGGGCCTGACGGGTCAGATCAGGGTCCCGTCAACGCGCTATCAAGGGCTTTGTCCAAGGATTTGGGGCCTTATCAGGACATTATCGACGACATGCAACTCGTTGATTTTAAAGTACGTATCACCAATGGCGGCACCGAAGCTGTGACCCGCGTTATCATCGACAGCGAAGACGGTCAGGGCCGCAGTTGGTCCACGGTTGGTGTTAGTGCGAACATAGTCGATGCGTCCTTTGATGCGTTGATTGATGCGATCAATTGGAAGCTGATCCGCGACGGCGCAAAGGTCCATCCATGAGTTTTGAGGCCTGTGCAGCCCTGGTTGAACGTGCGGACCCACTCAGGTTTCGTGCGACAATGGCGGCCCCTGTACCTGCGCGCCAAATCCTGTTTCCGCTTTATGCGTTTAACGTCGAAGTGGCCCGCGCACCTTGGGTGACCCAAGAGACGATGATCGCTGAAATGCGCCTGCAATGGTGGCGCGATGCGCTTGAAGAAATCGCCGAAGGTCACACCGTGCGCAGGCATGAAGTTACCGATGCGTTAGCAGAGGTATTGGATGCTGATGGCGCGCACTGTTTGGACGGTTTGATCGCCGCGCGTCGCTGGGACATCTACAAAGACCCGTTTGAGGATCAGGCGCACTTTGACGATTATATCAACGCGACCTCTGGTCATTTGATGTTTACTGCGGCGCGGTTGCTGGGTGACACGACCGAGGCAACAGTACGCGATTTCGCCTATGGGGTTGGTGTAGCAAGTATTTTTCAAGCACTGCCCGCGCTTGAGGCACAAGGGCGCGCACCATTGATTGACGGTTCAGATGCTGGTGTGGAACAGCTCGCAAGTGCTGCTATCTCGCGCATGAATTCGGCTGCAAGAGCCCGCAAGACCGTGTCAAAACTGGCGGGTGCCGGGCTTGTTGCGGGCTATCATGCGCGCCCTGTTTTGCAAAAAATACTTAGCGATCCATCGCTCGTGGCGTTGGACGGATTAGACACCAATCCGGCCCGCGATAGCTTGCGGTTCTTGAATGTGTCAGTGCGCGGTTGGTGGCGCTAGAGTGCCATTTTTGGCTGACGTGTCAGCCAGATCAGCGACCCGCCTGCCAGCACCAAGAACGGCACCATCGCAAGGTTGACTGCGTTCCATCCTTCGACCGCAGTCCCGCCTGAACAGTTCATCAAGCCACCCGATGCTAGGGACGCGACAGTGACCATGCCAAAGACGATCATATCGTTCATGCCTTGAACTGATCCACGTTCCTCGGGGCGGTGCGCCCCAGCGAGCATTGTGGTCGCGCCGATAAAGCCAAAGTTCCAACCAAAACCCAAAAGAACAAGCGCCAAGAAAAAGTTCCCTAATCCGACGCCAGACAGTGCAACCATGCCCGCGCCCATCAAGATCAAAAGCCCGATAGCGACGATTTTCTCGACACCGAAGCGTGCAATCAGGTGGCCGGTAAAGAACGACGGCGCGAACATCGCCAATACATGCGCTGACACGATGTCATTGGCGTTATCAGTCGTAAACCCGCAACCGACGACCGCCAGCGGGGTCGACGTCATCACAAGGTTCATCAGTGAATAGGACACCATCGCACAGATAATCGCGACCACGATACGTGGATCGCGTAGCATTTCGCGACGGGTGCGGCCTTTGGTTTGGACGACTTCGGGTTCTGATTTGGTGCCTTTGGGCAAATCGAGCCACAGAAATAAGAACATGCCGACAAGGTTCAAAACGATGATCGCAAGGTATGTGCCAAGGAACGGGACGACGGTGGCGTCTTGGACAAACTTGTTCAATTGCGGGCCGACGATGGCTGACAGTAATCCACCTGCCATGACATAAGAAATAGCCCTTGGACGGAACGCTTCGGAGGCAGTGTCAGTCGCGGCAAAGCGGTAAAAACCCTGCGCAGACATATAGATACCAGTCAAGTATGATCCGGCAAGAAGTGTGATAAAGGAGCTGGTATAAAGCCCGTAAGCAGAAACAGCAGCACCCACGGCCCCTGCAAATGCCCCAAGGAAAAAGCCGAACTTACGCCCGTTGCGCTGCATCAAAGGGCTGATCCACGGCGCTGTTGTCATAGACCCGAACACGATAAACGAAATCGGCAAGGTTGCGAGGCAGATGTTCGACGCCAACTGCCCGCCCGCCAGCCCGCCAACCACAAAAATCATCGGCAATTGTGCTCCAAGGATTGCTTGGGCCAACACGAGCACGGCCACGTTGCGCTTGGCGCGGGTATCGTCTGTATAAGTCATTCAGATTGGCTACGCCTGTAATTGTGCGCTGGCAAGACCAGCTTATGCCAAATCTATAATATGTCCGAAACTGCCCGAGACATTGTTCTGGATCAAACCCATGGCGGGCAGGGTGGTACCTTCGGCGTCGGTGGCGTTGAACAAGGGTCGGCCTGACGTTTTCACGGTTGTGGCATAGTGGAATTCATGGCCAGACCAGCGGCCTTTCAACGGTCCTTTGTCTGCTTGCAGGTGCCGGTAACCCAAATGGAGTTTACGCTGTGCAAATGACGTCTCAAGCGGCAGTAGCCCCGCCATTTTGTGAGTTACGCCGTCTGCGTCAGTCAGGGCGTTGCCCAATGTCATGTAGCCGCCGCACTCGCCATAGATTTGCGCCTTGCTGTTGTGCAAGCTGTTTAGGAATGTGCTGTTTGCTGCCAGTTCTCCTGCGTGCAGTTCAGGGTAGCCACCTGGCAAGTAAATGAAATCGGCGTCAGGTGCCGCTTCATTTTCGAGCGGTGAAAAGAATGACAGCGTAGCGCCAGCGCTGTGCCAGTCTTGCAAAACATGCGGGTAGTTAAAGGCGAATGCGGCATCTTGGGCTATGGATATACGTTGCGCGGGGGGCGGGAAACGGTGTGTCGAAGGGGCTGCCGAGATCGGTGTCAGCAAGGCTTTGAGTGCTGCAAGATCAAGGTTGTCGGTGACGATATCGGCGGCGTAGTCGAGGTAGCTGTCCAGATCGGGACGTTCTTGCGCTTGGACCAACCCAAGGTGGCGAGAAGGCTGTTTGAGCGTGGGCGCGCGGGGGATTGCACCGATGACTGTGATACTATCCAAAGCACGCCGCAACATGATTTCGTGCCGTGCGGATCCGACGTTATTCAGAATTACGCCTGCGAAATGTAGGCGCTGGTCGTGATTGATAAATCCATTCGCGAGTGCGGCAACCGAGCCTGCCATTTTGCCGGCATCAATAACCAAGATCACAGGTAAGTTCAGGATGCGGGCAAGATCAGCGCTGGCCCCTTTGCCGTCCGGCGGTGCGCCGTCGAAAAGTCCCATCGCGCCTTCGATGATCACCGGAATAGGACCTGCCGCAAGCGATCGGATACGCGCAGGGGACATCGCCCATGCGTCAAGGTTCAGGCAAGTCTGGCCGCATGCAGCCTCGTGAAAACGCGGATCGATGTAGTCGGGGCCAGATTTTGCGCCGCGGACTGTGGTATCGCGACTGAGAGCGCGCAAAAGCCCAAGTGTAAGTGTTGTTTTGCCGCTGCCCGATGAAGGGGCGGCAATCAGAAAGCTCATATTATGCGGAGGCGGCGGGATGCCTCCGGCGGGAGTTTGAATGGCAAGATGATGATGGGGCGCATCGCGTTCAAGCGGATTCGGCGGGGCGACCGCGGCCCAATGGGTCAAGATTGCGAGGGGCGTCGCCTGCGGCCATTCCTTGCCAGTCGAGGACTTGGCGCATCAAGACTGATTGTCCTACACAGATGATCGCTGGTGGTTCAAGTTGCGCGTTTGCGATGTCTTCGACAATCGTGCCAAGTGTGGTTTCCAACACTTGTTGTTGGTCGGTTGTTGCTGTGGTCACAACGGCGACCGGTTCATGGATACTGCGGCCTGCATCGATCAGCTGTTTTGAGATTTGAGCAATGTGTTTCATCCCCATGTAGATCACAAGAACTTGGCTGCCTTTGGAAATACTGGTCCAGTCAAGCGAGCTTGGGGTGTTGCCCGACTGGTCGTGGCCGGTAACAAAGGTGACCGATTGGTTCACATCGCGGTGCGTTACCGGGATGCCAGCATACGCCAGCCCCCCGATGCCTGCTGAAATGCCGGGGATGATGCGGATCGGGATGCCATGCTGCACTAGCGTTTGTGCTTCTTCGCCACCGCGCCCGAAGACGAAAGGATCGCCGCCTTTGAGCCGCAGAACACGTTTACCCTCGCGGGCAAGATCAACCAGCCGCAGCGAGATATCGCGTTGTTTCGCCGATGGTTTGCCGCCGCGTTTGCCAGCATAAATATGTTCGGCTTGCGGAGCCCATGACAGGATTTGTTCCTGCACCAAAGCGTCATAAATCACAACATCCGCCTGCCGTAGCGCATTCACCGCATGCATGGTCAGCAACCCCGGATCACCGGGGCCTGCGCCGCAAAGCCAAACCCATCCGGGTTCAAGTGTCGGCCATGTGTGTGCCGGGAGTGGTATGACTGTATTCATGTGCGCATTATGCCGCGCCTGCCTGCGCTTGGAAAGGCCGCAAGCGACCTGCGATTGCGGATTGCCGTCAACGGCGCTGCTGCCTATCGTCGCGGCGATGACTGATGAACCAAACAAAGAGCTGCGCCGCGGCTGGACCACGGGCGCTTGTGCGACCGCTGCAACCAAAGCGGCGTTGGTTCGCCTTTGGGGCGGGGCGTTTGAGGGCGACGCGACAATCACGCTGCCCAAGGGCGAGACGCCTGTTTTTGCGCTGGCGCTGGCAGAGGCTGGCGATGGCTGGGTGCGCGTTGGAATCACCAAGGATGCGGGCGATGATCCTGATGTGACGCATGGCGCGTTGATCGTTGTGACAGTGCGCCGATCAAAGGGCGGTGTGGTTTTTAAGGCAGGTACGGGTGTTGGGACTGTGACCAAAGCGGGATTGCCGATCGGGGTGGGCGAACCTGCAATCAATCCGGTGCCGCGTCAGATGATGACGGATGTCGTGACCGAGGTGGCTGCACGTTTTGGTCAAACGCCGGATGTCGAGATCGAGGTTTCTGTGCCTGGGGGTGAGGCGCTTGCGCTAAAAACCTGGAACCCGCGTTTGGGGATTGAAGGTGGTTTATCAATTCTTGGCACCACGGGTGTTGTGCGCCCGTTTAGCTGTGCCGCTTGGATTGCGTCTATCCACCGCGGGATTGATGTGGCCCGTGCAAATGAAATGGACCATGTGGCAGGATGTACCGGTGCGACGTCCGAAGCGACGGTGCAAAAGCTCTATGGCCTGCCGGACTACGCAATGTTGGATATGGGTGATTTCGCGGGGGGGATGCTCAAGTATTTGATCAAACACCCGGTCAAGCGCGTCACAATTGGCGGCGGGATTGGTAAGATAACCAAGCTTGCGCAGGGCGCGATTGATTTGCATTCGGGGCGTTCGCAAGTGGATTTTGCAGCTTTGGCGCAGATGGCTGGAAAGCCAGAAATTACTGACGCGAACACGGCGCTTGAAGCATATCAGATCGCCGGCGCGCCTTTGGCGGACCGCGTGGCGCAAGCAGCATTGGCACAGTTAAACGCGCGGTTTGGCGATGCTGGCATTGCATATGATGTGGTTGTGATCGACCGCAAAGGCACGATTATCGCACAGGCGGGTCCATGACGCTTTTGATTCTGGGTGGCACGGGCGAAGCGCGCCAGATTGCCGAACGGCTTGCTGGGCAAGACGCGGTCATTTCGCTGGCAGGGGCGACGCGTGCGCCGCAAGCGCAGGCATTGCCGGTACGGATCGGTGGCTTTGGCGGGACAGACGGCTTTGAAACTTACTTGCAAGAAGCGCGGATACAGGCCGTTTTGGATGCGACCCATCCTTATGCAGAGCGGATCACGGCGCGGACAGCTGGGATTTGCGCCAAACGCGCTTTGCCGTATTTGCAGTTTTTGCGACCGCCGTGGCAGGCAGAGGCGGGTGACAACTGGACCGAGATTGCGCGCGAAGAAGATGCAGCCGCGCATGTCGCTCCGGATGCGACTGTGTTCTTGGGCACGGGACGGCAAACGTTGGAGCGTTTTGCAAATCTGGCAGGACGCGATGTGATTTGCCGTCAGATTGATCCACCCACGCATGATTTTCCTTTTGCTGGAGGGCGGTTCTTGGTCGGTCGACCGCCGTTTTCGGTTGCGGATGAAGTCGCATTATTCAGCAAGTTGGGCGTTGATGTGCTGGTCGTCAAAAACGCTGGTGGTGCGGCAAGTCGTACAAAGCTGACCGCGGCACGGCAGTTAGGTATTCCGGTCTTGATGATCGCGCGTCCACCATTGGGGGATTGGGCCGTTGTAGATGATGTTGATGCGGCCCTTGCTTGGGTGGCTGCGCTTTGAACGAAAGACGTATTATATCAGATGCTTGCGTGGCAGAGGGGGCCGCTTGGCTATGCCAGCACGAGCCACGCTTTGCCGCCGCAATGCAAGATTTGCCGCCATTGCCGCTGCGATTGAAACCAGAAGGGTTTGCGGAACTATTCAGCGCGATCGTCAGCCAGCAGGTCAGCGTGGCCTCGGCCAATGCGATCTGGGGCAAGCTGTTTGCGGCGGGGATGACCACACCTGAAGTAGTGGCGCAGGCCAGCGAAGAGCGCTTGCGCGAATTGGGGTTAAGCGGCCAGAAAGTACGCTATGCGCATGCGTTGGCGCGGGCAAATATTGACTATGCGGCATTGCAAGAACAGCCCTCAGAAGATGCGATCAAAACGCTAACGGCGGTATCAGGCATCGGCCCTTGGACGGCCGAGATTTACGTGATGTTCGCGCTGGGGCGGGCGGATGTATTTGCGCCCGGAGATCTGGCGCTGCAAGAGGCGGCCAAGTTAATCTTTGATTTGCTTGAGCGCCCGAAAGAAAAAGAGTTCCGCGAAATGGCGCAAAATTGGTCGCCGTGGCGATCGGTTGCAGCGCGCATCTTGTGGGCCTACTACAAGCACAGCAAACAACGGGAAGGCATCACATGACACGTGGCTTAGAAGCACAACGGCGCGAGCCGGTATCAGGCGAAATCAGATCTTGCGTGGTGTTTTTACACGGCTATGGGGCGAACGGGGCAGACTTGATTGGCTTGGCGGACCCGCTGGGCGAGCATTTGCCGGATACATTGTTCATTGCACCCGATGCGCCAGAGGCTTGCGCGGGCGCACCCATGGGGCTGCAGTGGTTTCCTATTCCTTGGATCGACGGATCAAGCGAAGAAGAAAGCAATGCAGGGTTAGAACATGCCGCTGCTGACTTGGATGCATTTCTTGATGGCGTGATGGTCGACGAAGATCTCTTGCCAGAACAAGTGATCGTCTTGGGCTTTTCGCAAGGCACAATGATGGCGCTGCATGTCGTACCAAGGCGTGAAGATGCGATTGCAGGCATCGTCGCATTTTCGGGTCGTTTGTTGCAGCCCGAAGCATTGGCCGATCAAACCCAAAGCCGTCCGCCAGTTCTGTTGATTCACGGTGATGCAGATGAAGTGGTACCACCGCAATCATTGCCGCAGGCGGCGCAAGTGCTGCAAGAGGCCGGTTGGAAAGAGGTCTACGCCCACATCATGAAGGGCACAGGCCACGGGATTGCGCCTGACGGGTTGCAAGTGGCGCTGGCGTTTATGCGCGACCGGTTGGGGCTAAGCTAGGTCCCGGATCGCGGCAAAATCGTCGCACATGATGGGGGTTGTCACATTTCCGTCGCCATATATAGTCTAGCCTAAGAAGCATGCGGGACTGCCGTTTTTTGCTATCCTGCATCGGCTTATCTTAGGATAGACGCGATGACGCAGACTGATTTTCGAACTGATTTTGTCCGCGCGCCCGGTGCGCTCAAACAGTTCCCCG
>Ga0213868_10002642_pt1 | contig 17069 bp, 9 predicted proteins | sample PICome_9_FD_160087 | JGI IMG/M metagenome (GOLD analysis project Ga0213868, IMG submission 160087) | Coastal seawater microbial communities near Pivers Island, North Carolina, United States - PICO127 | ecosystem: Environmental > Aquatic > Marine > Coastal | place: USA: North Carolina | collected...
AAAGAAGGGAACTCCATCATTTTCTGAATCTCCCAGAAGTTTCACGGCAAAGAATGTGCCAGACTTTTCGAAGCCATTTATTCCGAAAAAAACGGATCGTCCTGTTTCTTCGCTTTCAACCGGCAGAAGTCCAAGTCCAAGTCCTTCAAGATCAAAGGTCCTGAATTCACCATCTCCTCCATCAAAGAAAGGAACTCCTGACAAGTCTATGATCGTGTCTCCAGGTTTTAAGACTAAAAAAATGCCTGACTTTTCGAAGCCATTTATTCCGAAGAAACCGGATCATAATATTTCAACTAATCCAGTTACGGCAAACAAAGATTGCGAACCAGTTCTTTCTACATCGGATGTTTCCCTTATGAGCATTCTTAACAAAATTCCTGAAATGAAACACGATACGACCAAGAACGTCTCCCAATCACAGTCTGTCGATATTTCGAATGAAGGAGATAAGTCAAAATCCATAGAGGAAGAAAATAGGCACAATAATTCCCATACCATTTCAAATGAATCCTCGTCTTCTATAAGTAAAATGTCATCTTCGGATCATCATTCGAACACCTGTAGCAGTTTAGGCAAAGACGGAGATTCAAGCTCCGAGTCTCTTTCATCCAGTTATTCCTCTAGCTATGATTCTAATGAAGAAAACGAAGAAAGAAAGGATGTATCTGAAAATGATTTAATTTCGTCTGATAACAGAGTTGAAACCATACAGGAGACAACCGAACCACTGATCAAGGTCATGGAACGATTGAACAAAACTATTGAGCGCCTCAACGAGATGGAATCCAAAACAATAAGATCTCGCTATGAAAATCCAAACCTTTCGAAACAACTTGATGATATAACAAGCTCCAATAACAATCAATACACGAAACGAGAGCACAGAGCATATACATGTGACTTCGGTGATGACTTTTCTTCAGAGTTAACCAATCTTTTTCGAGGGGGTATTTCCCGAGGACCTATTCAACCTGACTTTGTAATTACGAAGAATCAAGAATCTGTAAACAAGGATAATAAATCCTTGTCTAACAAGTCCCCAAAAGAAAGAAATATTCATTTACTACGAAATGACCATGGTTCCTTTGGCAGAAATGACATGCATTCATTTCCTAGATCATCATCACTATCTATTGAAGAAAAGGTGAATCAAATATTGATTCGACAATCATTGGAAAAACCGGAGATATACGACAATAATGATGCGAAACGAAGATTACCAGCATTACACACACACTATTCCATGGCGGATCGAAAGGAATCAAGTATTTTGGATAGATTTATGTATTGCTGCACCGGGAAAACGGAGCATATAACATCACCAAGAATGGAAGAATGGAAAGTATCCCAAGACAGAGAAGATGAACAACTGAGTATGTAAATGTTACCACAGCGGTGCAAACCATAAGACTTGATGTTTTTATAAAAAAGGTTTTGATTTTTGTTTTTGAAATATAATTCTATCGGTCAGTATTCATATATATATATATATATATGTATAAGAATAACGATATTCTATATCCCGTTCACTCGGGATACTTAGGAATGAGTCACAATTCACAATCCTAATCAGTACGATTTCCATAGCTTGTTTGGAGCGAAGCGACCTCCGCTGGTCAAGCTGATCAATATCAGCTCTAGATCAGACTTAGCCTACGCGGACTGGTCACCTCTGGACCCTCCAACACTACTCATAACTATCTCTGAGCTGTCGAAGGATCAGCTAGAAATCAGCTACAGCGCGGGATGGTGGGTCAGAAAATCTTACAATTTGAATCGTAAATACTCCTTCCTCCTAGAAGATCCCAAGCGAATCTACTACGGAATCGACTTCGGATTCAGGAAGGAAGAGATCTGAATCTTTCTCTTCGTGCGACAAGCAAGAAGATCAAGAAAAGATGAAAGATCGTCACACTCAGACGAAGACAAGAACGATCGGCAGTCAGCAACTGAGTACTGACCACTGACCAGCCCTCTGTTCCCTACAACTCACAGAATATCTCATATATATATCCTTTCAAATTCACCCTACTACTCACTACTTTTAGAAAAGTAGTCCTTCTTGATATATTTAAATTAAGTACGTATCTACTTACTTTATATTCTAATTCATTTTATCAAGTGGTCTATTGAAACCTCCCTTTCGGTTCATATATTGTCTGTATTTCCTAGCCTTATTCTTCGCAGCAGCACCTCGTGCTAATGAATTTTGATTATCATCCACCTTTTGCCCCTTGGAAGATGAAAAATCTCCAAAACCCAATAACCTTTTCATTTGTTCCTCTTCATCAAGACCCTCTAGTTCATCATCGTTCACTTCTATTATCTTATCTCTGGCAGAAAGTCCATGATCACCATTCCGTTCTTGCCCTGGTTGGTTTATAGACGAAATTTTCCTTTCTTCTTCATCATTTTCTTCTCTCAGACGCCTCATACGCTCCTGTCGTTCTTTTTCTCGCCTCGATCGATCTTCATCACCTTTCGATTTATGCAGTGGTGATGATGAAACATCTGGTGACCTTGATCTTGAACGCGATCTAGATATCGAACGTAATCGATTTGAATTCATTTCGATGTTGTTGGGAGGAGAAAGGAGAAAGGCAGATCGCAGAAAGCGTAGACTGACTACTACTGAGTACTCAGTACTGGCTTAAGTAGCTCGTAATTTCACGGTCTCCCCTAAACTCCGATACGGAGAGCATTTCATTCCCGCATTTTTTCACGACACACACAAACTGCAACGACGAACGACGAACGCGTCCTTCGTCCTTCGTAAACCACGTTAATTAAAAAGTAAAACACAAAAAGTAAAACAATTTCCTGGAACACAAGTCTTGATTTGTACACTTGAAGATACGTAAGATAGATTGATAACATTTATTGTATTTGTTGAGTGCCTATCAACGAGAGAGAAAGAGAGAAAGAGAGAAAGAGAGAAACTTGTGAGTCAGTCTCCTCAAACCACAACCAACCATCATCATGAGCGATAAAGATGTAGTAGTACCCACAGTGGAATCATCCTCTCTTGATAAAAGTCATGGAATCAATCAAGACGTTACTACTAAACATTCGTTTGAATCAAAATTTTACAATCTGAACAACATTAATCATGATGGAATCACATTCAATGAGATTGAAGCCATTCTGTCCAATGCTCATGAGGACGATGGTTCATCCAGCATGTCGGAGGCTCAAATGGATATTTTCAACAAGGGTGTACAAGCTATACTATATAGATCTATGCTGAAAGCTGCCAAGCGAACATTTGATTCCATGGCACATGAATATCATAAAACTACACCTAATCAAGCACCAGATGGTGAAGATGACAAGTACCACGGGGAAGACAAACAAGAAGAAGCAAGACAAGATAAGCTTAAGAAGAAAAAAAGGAGAAGAAGGAGGGGTAGAGATCGTCGTGATAAAGGTGACATGAATGGTAGTAGTGCGGATCGTAGAGCGATTGGGATGCATCATTCACCCGGTGGTGGGGTAGTCAGAGACCCGTATTACAGCAACAGTATAGACAGAGGAGGGCATTACGATGGAAGATATGCACCATTGCCCAGAGGAAGTGATTATGATGATGGACATTATTACTATGGAAGAAGATCGAGAAGTAGGTCTCATTCTAGAGATTATCGTTGGAGAGGACGTTCAAGAAGTTGTAGTAGTCGGGGTCCTCCAGCATCACCAGGTTATTATCACGACGATTATCATCATCGTCATCGTCGTCATCATCATGAACAGAGACATGGTCGGTCTCGTTCCAAATCTCCAATTGGCTTTCATTCTCGAAATGATTTTCAAGAAAGACAAGGTTATAATAGCAGCAGGAGACTAAGTACTACTAGGGGACGAGGTAGTATGAGTCCATCTAGAAGTATTAGTCGCTCACCTCCCATTTCTCCATCAGACAGAAGAAGCAGTAGGAGAAAGAGACGGAGAAGACGGGATTCTCCTCATAGTAGCAGAAGCAGAAGCAGAAGCAGATCCAGAGGGCGTCGTAACTATAGGAGAAGAAGTTCAAGAAGTCGCAGCCCTCGAAGGATGAGGAGTAGAAGTAGATCCCGAAGAAGTGGAAGTCAGAGAAAACGTCGTCATAGATCTAATCGAAATCCCAGTATTAGTCCACTCGGATCCAAAGATGAACACATGTCTGAAAAGAGAAGGGATGGCACACACAACGTTTCTAATAATGATGTGCAAGAAAATAATCGTAGTCTTAAGGAAGATTTGATTGTGAACAATGCCGTCTACAATGATGCCCCACTTGCAGGTCATGATGAAAGGAAATCATATCATCGTGACATTGAAAGAGGTGTGCATAAAGACGATAAACAGAGCAATCTCTCACAAAGAAGCCGCAGCCGAGATGGTCGCAAGTATAGGACGCGTAGCAATAGTCGTTCTGTTTCAGTGGATCCATTGAGGACGAAAAGAAGATCGCGATCACTCTCGTTACGTCGACGAATTAGAAGCAGAAGTTTAAGCAGAGATAGAAATGGATATCAAAGGAACGATCGAGAAAATGGACGACGTAGAAGGGCTCGAAGTCGTAGTCTGAGCAAAGGTAGCATTGGTAGGAGGACGAGAGAGAGGAATGAAAAGGATACTGATGGCTGACGGCGGTGGAGGTGTATGGTGTCTCCATTTGAATCAGAGTGTTCCTTATAAAATTCTAGAGAGAGTGAGAGGGATTATATGAATTCTAAACGACATTCCTTTTACACATTTCTATTCGTCTAATTACTGAGGTCTACGAGTACTTTGTTTGATCGCGTTTTCTCCAACAACTACCTACCTAACACGGTGCTAGTGATGCCGAGTGTAAACTAACGGTAACTGTTGTACGAGTACACCTCTTGTAAACTACTAAGTAAGTTACTTAGTACCTCTTTTTAAAACATTTCATTCGACGATACAAGACTCAATTATTCTCCTATCTCTCTAGTCTACTTTCACACGTTCGACAGCATCCACTTTATCAGCTTATAATTCTAAAAGTAATTGGTGAAATGGCAGCGGCAGCAAAGATGGATGAATTGCTGGTGTCCTGGCTTTCTAGTGACAATGTGTACGAGAACGTATTGTCTCTGATTGAAACTTATAGAACCAAAGGCAACGGAATTGTCAAGAGTCCTCCGTCTTCTCCACAATTTAAGCAACATAAGGATGTACAAAAGGAACGCAAGGAGCAATCGCTGCTTCGAAGCGTTCCTCCCTTTTATAGACCACCAGGGACGCCTCTGCCTCCCATCCGACGCAACAGCATGGACAGCGATCAGTCTTGGGATGGATCTTACCATCAGATGCAAAAGTCGAATGATACGAAATCCTTCAAGTTGTCATCATCATCATCATCAGAAGACGATGGAGCGAAATTCATTCCAATTAAGGATCAAGTGAAGAAAATATATGCTGAAGTTGCAGTACCATTAAAAGAGGAGTCCAATGGTGCTGTACATAACGTACTTACCATGGACAACTTTATCAAAATTACAAAGGATATCTGCCAATTTCCCACCTTTTTCAACAGACCTCTATATAGGCGAATTCTTTATCTATGGAATGTGAGAAACATTCAAAATGAAAAACAAAAGATGATTATTTGGAACGAGTTTGAAAAACCTGAGACGTTATCTATACTTGGAGTGATTGAGCCTAAGTCATCCAGTGGTGGTAGTAGTAGTAACGGTGCTGCCACCACCGCCACAAACACAAAAGACATGAATGAATTACTAAAGCATTTAGACAAGAATATATCATTAGAGATTTTTCAATGGTTTTGGTTGGAGGAAATGCAAGACTATGATATGGAAGAACGGTTCTTTCGATTGTTAAAAAAGCCATATGAAGACTTTGTCGGTAAAGACTGTTTTATGCCATTTATGCAAGAGTTATTGAACGATCATCCGGTACGTTATATAATATGAATATTCGTATCATGCATCTTTTTCTCAACCAGCTAACTAACGAAATAACTAACTCATGACCTATCTTCCATCTATCATCCAATATCATATAGGGTCTTGAATTTCTATCGAATCACGCCGAGTTTCAAGACAAGTATGCCCTTACTGTAATTACCCGTATTTTTTATAATGTCAATAGGTGTCATTCGGGGCGCATTACCTTGCGTCAAATAAGACGATCAAAACTATTGTCTGCCTTTTATCAAGTGGACGAAGAGGAAGATATCAACAAGGTTACCAAGTATTTCTCTTATGAACACTTTTATGTATTGTACTGTAGGTTCTGGGAGCTTGATCACGACCGAGACTATAAGATAACTCGTGAAGATTTGCTCAAGTATGGTGATCAGTGTTTGAGTCATATGATTGTGGATCGCATTTTTGAAGCTGCTCCTAGACCATTTGGTCTATCGGAACCTGAACAGGAAGGCACTGACTCGAACGAAAAAGGTGGGAAAAAAGTCAAGTCTCCCAAGGATTACTTAACATATGAAGATTTCATCTTCTTCATGTTGAGTGAAGAAGATAAGGCAAATGAAATCTCCGTTCGATACTGGTTCCATTGTATTGATGTTGACGGAGATGGAAAACTGAATAACATGGAAATGAGATCCTTTTACGCACTTCAGCAACGTCGCATGCAACAACTTGGTCATGAACATATTCCATTTGAAGATATGCTCTGTCAAATGATTGATATGATAAAACCAAAGAATGATGATTATTTGGTTGTAGAAGATTTTCTACAAGAAGAATGTCAACCCGTATCTGGAGCTCTGTTTGATGCATTATTTAATCTGAACAAGTATCTGTCATTTGAACAGAGAGATCCTTTTCAAGAGAGACAAAAGAGAGAAGATGAGTTCGAAACAGATTGGGATCGCTTTGCTTGTATGGATTATAATAGGTTGGCGATGGAAGAAGAGGCTCGAGAAGAAGACGCCATGGAGATTGATTGGGTTTCAGTGGACGATGATGAAGATGACGGTGAAGATTTCAACTTAGGCTTATCAAACGAGGCTCCATTTTAGGTGCATAATGTAATTGCCACTCTCTTGATATATATAGAACAAGAATGAAATACCATTTTTGAACCTTTTGTGCCATCTGTTAATTAATCGATTGGTCTTGAACAAAGTCTCTTTGCGAGATATGTGAAAGTTAGAACTAACCAAGCCAGCATTTCTCTTTTCTCTCTCTCTCTTTAGCTCCAGTAGAGACGGAACAACGAACTATCTACGGACTACGGAATAAACACTGAACACGCTGAACAACACACAACAGCAGGAACATACATTGCCGCGTTTCTATTAGTTGTGAAGGCCTTGAGAGTGTCTTTTTAAGAAAGCAAAATTGATTGTTATCAAGGTAAGAGTTGTATCATTATTTTTATAAAAAAATCCAAACCTTTTCTTACTGATATGGAAGATACTCTTCTTCGGTAATTTGAATCAATTCCAAATTTCTCACATAGTTCGCGATTCGATACTTTTGATACTGCAGGTATGGACAATCAGGAGAATGGACCACCCAAATCGCCATCATCAGAAGGTGGGATACCTGAACAGGTTTTCTCTCCAGATGATGGTAAAACGAAGTCAGAAAAGATAATGAAACTGAAAGAAAAGCTACATAATGTGAAGCAAGAGCTGCACGCGGAAAAATCTGTGAAGAACAAGCTATATAAAGGCCTTGTCAAGCTTGCGTCTGAGCTGAAGGATGCGAGGACTGAAGCTAAGAGTTTGAAAGAAAACTTACATGCAGAACATCGTTCTTGGTACGAAGGGGGTATGTGGCGCGCACCTGAATTATTACCTCAAGTTGCTGAAAGAAATAAAGAACCAGATACTGTGGCTCCAAAGAGAGGCAAAGATGCCGTGAGCCTGTCTGATTTATTTTTTGACTTGGTCATCGTGACTGCTTTCAATAGGTATGTTTTTATGTTTCTAATGTTGGACGGACAACATATACACTAGCTGTATTTCTCATCATTTCATACCGGTGTATCACAGAGTTGGAGTAGCAATCCAAGACGGAGGTGGAGTTAATTCAGCAAATCTGGCTTATTTCATCATCTTTTGGCTTATATGGGGAAAAGAAGCATCCGTCTCAACACGATTTAATACGACAGATTTATCAAGTCAACTTGAAACTTTATTGACTTGCTTCGCCGTGCTTTTTGGCAGCCTTTCAAGCACATCGCCTTTCAACAGTGGTGATGGCACACGAATGATGATGGTTGCGATGGGAGTTGCGATTTTGCATTTTCTCCTTCATCTAAGAGTCTATTTCTGGTTTAAGGACGTGTCACCTCTCTCTGATTTGGTTTCTGTCAAAAATTACGCAATTTACATAATGACTCTCACTGCAATCGAAAGCATCATTTGGTTCACTGGCATCGCGGTATTGGATGAAAATTCCAAATTTAGGAGCTACATATTCTGGCTAGCAATCCTATTAAGTTTTCGTCTTCCGAGAACATTTCTTCCAAATGACTTCCATGGTGAGCAAATTATATGCGTGCGTGTATATATCAGTTTTGCATTCTTTACAAATTTTGGATTATGAAGTTCTAACCTATATCATTCTTTAGCTGCATGTTCAAAACGAGCGGTTCTTTTTATTTTGCTTCTTGGATTTATTCTCCAATCCGTTTTTATTGTAGCATCGCCGTTCTTTGATTACCAGATGCCGAGTTCGGAGCAATACTGTTTTTTGGGATTAATATGCTTTTTGCTTTTTTGCATCAAATTGCTTTACGTAGACGATTCATGCTGCATTGATCCTTCGGATCACGCTCTACTCGTGAGCAGGGTAGCGGGGCTTTTCTTCCATCTGGGGCAGTTGTTCCTACTGCTGTCTACAACCATTCTTGGAGCTGGGCTCAATTTGCTAACTCATAGCTACTTAGCTGCTACCGCTGCTCTTCCTGATAACGCGAGGGTTCTTGTTTGCGGAGGCTTTAGTGGTGTAGTTTTGTCTATTGGATTCATTAAGAGCATGCATCTAAGGAGAGTTCCTCTAAATCCTGAACATAGACAACTGTTTTATGCTGCATATGGTACCCAGATCGTTGTTCTTCTTGGGGTTGCAACCACTACTATTTCCATGTCAATTCATAGATTCCTTGGCGAGGTCACGTTGAGTGAGTTTGAAATGCTTTGTGTTCTCTGTTCGCTTGCGTTGTTTCTTCTTGTAATAAGCTGGCTTGACGAGGCGGTGGAGTTAAATATCTACGGAGAAGCAGATGCGAGAGAGTTTAGGGTGCATCCGTTTGGTCTATGGACATGCATTAAGCCTGGTCTTCCAGATCCTCCCTTGACCCCAGATCCACGCAAAATGTTTCACCTTGGTCCCATGGTGAAAGAGAGTAGTGCAAACTTGTTTGATAGCCAGGTCAACTTATCATTATATGGCAGTCTACGAAACCTCAGCCACGAAGATGAAAACTACGGGGAAAGGCAGCGTCTGGTCAAATTTATAGATGACGAAAATTCAATGAATGCGAATGTTTGAAGTTCTGTAGCACCTTCGATATATTGGTATTATTTCATTATAATTAAAAAGTCTTGTAATGAATGAATGAATAAATGAATGAATTGGATTCATATGACACATTGACTAATATAGTCATCTATTCTGCACTTTTTCTAGATGCCTTTAAGGAGGCATTGCGAGAAATACTGTTTCTCCTTGCCCTTTTTTCGTTACCACATTCATAAGCTTTTTTGAAAAGCTGAGCGGAGAGCGATTCGGTCGACTTTGGAGATCTATTCGCAGATATTTTCGATCCCCTTTTCTTCTTTTTAGTTTTTCCCATGGAATCAATCGTACTGAACTCATCACAAGAAAAAATTGAACAGAATTCCTTCTCCATGGAATCTGCTAGACCATCATCATCCAACAAAGTTTTGTCGAACTCGTAGCATTCCCTCGTCTCGTTGTAGGAAAATCCTAGATCATCCAAGGTTGGACAGAAAAGCCTAGGAAAACAGGAATCAATGCCCTCAAAGATGAAAGTTCCCGTCTTTACTTTTGAATTGGACATTAGGATTAAATGTGTAAAATGGAGATGCTGAATTTGAATTCTGAATTCAAAAGGTCTTTTTTCTATATTTTATAGCTTGGCTCCTTTACGTTTCAGTGTTCTCTCATTTTTTAGAGAGAGAGAGCTCCTTTCCGTTAAAGGGGCAGTCTAAATGACACTGGGACCGTTTTAGCCTAGTCACCCCTAGCCCTGATCGCTCAAATTTGAAAACGTGTAAGAGAACCAACTTCGCTTAAAATTCTCATCCTATTTGAAGAAAAGAGACAAACCAAAGACGGATATGGTGAGATTTGGCAAGAAACGTAGTGAACCTCAAGATAATTTAGACGGCGACGAACATATTCCATGTTGTGTCGTCGATGACATTCAACAATTGTTGCGAAACTCGCTTCGTCCCATTGCAAGTTGTGTAGGATATGTACCGAGACGAAAACGCCTTGTTTCGTTTCATCAGGGAGTGAAACCAATCAAACCAATCAAACCCATTAAAACTACGAAAAGGACTATCGGTATTTTAAAGAAAATCAAACCTAGAGTCACAGAGAAACGTGGCAAACGTAAGGGCGTTCTTGTGAAACAACCTTCTTCTGATAGTGAATTAAGTCATGAAAGTGAAGAGCCCACTGTTTTCTTTAGAAAAGATTCTTCTTTAGATAGCGAAGTAAGTTATGGGAGCAAAGAATGTGATAGTTCAATCGAATCCTTTTCTTCAGACAGTGAAGCGAGTTCGGTCTGTAGCTCTGCAAGCAGTAATACTCATGGCAACTACGAAGATTCTCCCAGAAGCAGCGATTCCAAGTTGAACTTCTTTCAACAGAAGTTTTTCTCCTCTCCTGATAAAAGCAACACTAGCATCAATTCAAGTGAAGCTAGGGAAGATAATGTATCAATCGGCAACGAGAGAAAGACTTATCAACTATCTCACATGGATCGCGAAGACGAAGGAGCAAACGCGAAAACATTAGCTGATCCAACCCAGAAAGATTACTCACCGATGAATTACTCCGACAAAAGAGAGACGTATCAAACGGTTGCATTTGATCCATATCTCCCTCCCAGTTCAAGTAAGCAAAAGATGTCGTCTCTCAAAGCCACACAAGGCTCCGAAAATTATCATCCTGCGCTTCAATCCAGAGATAACCGGAAATCTGTTGGCAAACAGCTAATGAAAGTTTTTAAGAAGATGAATCCAAAACGTAAAGAATCTACAAGAATTCAGGGCACTAAAAACGTAATAGCATTCCAACCCAACAATGATGATAGCATTTCATGTATCAGTGCAAATACCAGCCGAATGACGCTCCAACTTCCCTCGTTTCTATTGAAAGGAAAGAACAAAGAGCCAAACTTGAATCAAACGTCCAATGTCAACGGAAAGAGTTCATTCACAAAAAAAGTCAGAAAATGGGGAAATGACGACAGCTCACGTTTTTCAAAGCGAGAACTTCTGTATGCTTCCCCAAAAGATTACGTGACCAATTATACTCGATCGGATTTCGTTAAAAGACACCAGCAGCTGAGGAAGAAAGAAAAGAAGAAGTTTGTTTCATCAAATGCTTCAACCATATCTAATGTAACAGGTTTGATCAAATCTGGCGACAAAGAGATCAATTGCAACATTAGACTGAATTCTGGAATCAAGTCACAGAGAGAATAGAGGGCGCCGAAGCATGTCTTGAAGAGAAAAAATAAATAGATTCATTCACCTGATCGTTTCCTCTACATATGTATCTATATTTAAAAAAAGTCAAGCATTACTACTTCATGTTACTTTCTATCATATGCAATACCTGCTGCGATGCCACCTTCTAAGATGCTGATGTTTTTAATGTTTAGTTATGTATATGATAACAAACTCGCATGAACAAATGATGTATGATGTATGCATTCACTCTCTACAGTATAATAATTAGGTAAATTCGAATATCCCTCCGCGCGGCGTGCGGCGGGAAGAGCAAATACATATTTTTTATAAAATATTTTTGCATCCCCAATCCCCAATCCCCAATTAATAACCTTGGAGCATCGACAGCTGCTGTCTTGAGTGGCTTAATCTTAAAGAATATTTCATATTAACATCCTTCACTTAAGCTCAGAATGACATTGAACCACCGAGCTCCTACTCCACGAAAATTCCACGACGCGGACAATGAACGAGTACCAAACATGTCAAATTTGAACTCAACCACTTCTGATTCTGACACACACATTGACATGATGCGATACATTAATCATCACACTTCATTTCTCCCTATAACAACTAGTCTTAAACCTCAAGAGATAGCGCCTAAAGTGAAAGGCCCATACGCGGTCTATCATCCTCGAAACGTGGGTACCATCCCTCCTAACGTTCAAACTAAGTCCAATGCTTACACTGCACATAGTGCCGGATGTCGCATGAAAAACATTGCCGCACCAGTGTTCAAACCCTTACCTTTCGAAGAGGATGATATCGTATCTCATCCAACGGTTATAACCGCACGGAAGGGTCATATTGCCATTGGAGATACAGCAGGCTTCGTCACAATTTATACTTCTTTACCTACCTTTGCACCGTTGATAAAATTGAATACTGCTGCAGGTCAAAGGTCAGAGGAAACGCCGAAATTGCACTATAGTAAACGCAAGAAAAAGATTGGAAGAAGTAATGTCATCGTTAACTCATCTGTGGATAGAACCAATGCTGTGGAAGCGGTAGCTCTTCTAGACGATGCCGTCGTCATTTCCACCTATTCCGAGACGGAATGTATTGATTTTGAAGGAGGACGGCAGAGATGGATTTGGACCGATGGGTACTATGGATGGGACGGAGTTGAGAACAAGAACATGTTAAGAGGATTTCCTTTGAGGTTGGACGCTGATGAACAAAATGCTCTTGTTTTGGCTAGCTTTGGTTTTGAACCTGTACGTGGAAAGCTAGCGGAGTCCATGGAAGAACAGGGTACTCTCAACTTCAGACCTGAATTTTACTCACCATTGTTAATGATAGATGCTAAAACTGGTAAAATTAGCAATATAGGTCCCAAGGATAAAGGGGGAGGAGAACCCCTTGAAATCGGCCCTCGAGCGATGGCCATGTTTTGCAAACGCAATCAAGGGCAAATATTTGGCAATTTCATAGTTTACAACAATGGGAACTCCACGCAAGAGTTAATGATATTGGACTCGAATCATCAAATTCTACACCGAACTGAAGTACCTTCTAAATTATCAGGTACCAAGTTTCTCGCTGCGGAGGTTATCAACCAGAGTCCAAAAGGGACTTATTCCATCACTGGGACTACAAAGGGTGGAATCCGAGTTTATAGAACATCAGACCTGTCTTTTATTGGTGCCTATGGCGAAGGAGTATCATTGCATGGTCATCATCTTGTCTGGCAGCATGTTTTCTTTGTCAAATTCGATAAAGATGTACAAGAGCACGAGGAGACATGGGGACAGATTGTGGAGCGTGAAGACGAACTTCAACACCGCGAGTGGTACACAACCACACGCAAGGCTAATCAAGAAGAAAAAGAAGACAATCTGCAAAATATGTATATTGTGTCAGTTCCAGACGCTTTCCGTGAGCCAGTTGATATGAAAGATACCATTCATTTTTGGGACATGACTACTTTAGAGTTTGATGGAGGAAACAAAATGCCATCCTTTACGATCACAGTTCCACAAAAGTCAGAAGGTATTTGCTCACTTTTGTATGACGATAACATGATGGCATCACATTCCGGAAGACTCATTGTTTCAACACATAGTGGTGAATGTCTTCAGCTGGTCCCAACTCTTACGACAGATTGGGCTGGGCAGATGTATCCCAAAGGCTATATTGTTATTGACAACAATGTCACATATATAGAAGACGAAGATGAGCTGGACATGGTCATTGACTCTCATCTAAATAGCGGAGAATTTTGTCAACCTACTGCAGTTGATGATGATATTAAGCTTGCATTGCAAATAAGCACGGCTGATGAAATTATTGATGTAGTTGGGATCAATGAAAAAGAATGGCGAAAGCCTTTTATCGATGTTATTGCTCCAAAAGTTGTTTCAAAAGCCATATCAGAAGAGGAAGATGAGACCAAGATGATATCTGACACTGTTGAAGGGGGTGCACCGACTGGCCTTTTCGATTTTCAACAGGTTTTCCCACAAGCTCCACTCATTTCTCAGTTTTGGTCTCAGCAAGAAGATAATGAAATTAAGAGAAGAGAATTAATTGTTGAAACAGAAAAGAAAATAGCCGAGGAAATAGTGAGCCCTGTGAATCCACCAAAGAGAAAGATGAATAATATTGAACAACTCATAAACGCATCTGTTGATAAGAAGCTGATGGTCGAAATGCTTACATCCATGGGTCCATCAGACGGATCAAAATCCAGGCTTGCACCAGACTGGAAGGGGCATGGCACTAAGGCTGACTGCGCGGCTTGTGCGGGGAGAAGCGTGATTCATAAGTGCGGTAAAAGAAACAGACCGATCGATTATGATAGTTTAGCTAGAGACGAGAAACAGAAACAAGAGCGAAAAGAAGCCGAAAAAAGAAAAGTACGTGAAGAAAAGAGAAAGCAAACCGAGTTGAAGAGGAAGGAGGCCAAGCGTAAGAAAAAGGAGGAGGAGGAAGAAGAAGCACGAAGACAACGCCAGAGCGAGGATCAAATGCAAATCAATCAACAGCTTCCAGTTGTCACCGACATCGGCACTGAAAAGAGATTTCATGGCACTGTGGTTGGTGAAACTGGATTGGCATTTCATACAGTGCCAGTGCCTTCTGCACCTTTGTATCAGGCTCGGTCTACTTCTGTGGCTAGTCATTACCCAATCGAATACGACATACAATATGGCGCGAATAGTTCTGACACATGGTGGAAGAATAACAATTATGAATCTTCTGCAGTAATCAACGACCAACATTACCCACGTACTCTTCATGAAGGCTCACAAGTACAAAACGAATTCAGTAATTCTATGATGAACCACCACGGTGTCTTTTTGAACATTCCAACGCTTCCTTCAGAACCTTCGTCAACACATCAGTCATATTCAATGCAGATGAATGAAAACGAAATTAAAAAACACTAAGTCATTACTTTAAAAACGTTCTAGCATGATAGGTTGATATCAGTATAGGCATTTACCAACTCATTCACTGGACCTTTAGGTAATGTTCCAGTCATTCCATACATAGCCGCTGTACCACCACCTTTGTGCTGATTTCCTTTCTTATTTTGAATACATTTGATTACAGATTTTTCTAGATCCTGTAAAAGTTTTGGAACGTGGGACACCGTATTCAACGTAACACAGATATGTATCGAGGACGGATTTTGAAGCGAATTTAAGCTCCATCCAAGTTCTGACATCGCATCACCAATCTCATAAATATCTAGATCATCGTTGTCGGCAGCAAAGCAGCATACCATTGCTTTGGGATCACCACCAAGCACACGGAGTCCTTTTATGTTGTTGATACCAAGAGCGATTTCTTTCGTTGCCTCCAAAATCAATTTAACACGATGTTTGAATCCCTCTTCTCCAAGTGCTACTAACGAAGCCCAAGCGCATGCAATCAGTGCTCCGTTACGTGAACCGGCTATTGTAGGTGTTCCATATATACCACCAGTCCATTTGGCATAACTGAAATATTGAGCTCGTCGCAATGTTTTGTTCCGATACAGGACAACGCTTGTTCCTTTGCAAGCATATCCATACTTGTGCGTATCTGCACTCATACTGGTCACCCCACTGCACTCAAAGTCAAACTTGGGGATATCATATTCCATCATTCTTGCAAATGGTAATACAAACCCACCTAGGCATGCATCTACATGTAATCCGACCTGATACTTTAATGCGATCTTTCCGATATCTTCTATTGGATCTATAACACCTTGAGGATATGAAGGAGCGCTTGCATAAATCATGATAACATCAGAACTCATATGTCTCTCTACTTCTTTGTAGTCAAGTTGATACCCAGACCTTTCATCACACGCAATCTTAATGAGGCGGATATGAAACATGTCACAAGCTTTGTCAAGACCTGCATGGGCAGTATCACCAGCAATTATTTCTGGAAACTTAATTCCTCTTTGAACACCATATTCTTGTAAATGTGCTCGAACAGAAAGAACAATGGACTCGGTCCCACCACTAGTCACAGCACCGACAACTTTATCATCACCTCCGTTCAATAGATTAGCAGTCATAGATATGACCTCTGCTTCACACTGACAAACCGATGGCCAAATATCTACATGCAAAGGATTGGATAACGAGTAAAGTCCAAACACACGTTTATGAAGCAACGTTAAAAATTGTTCTCCAGAGTAAACTGTTCCAGATACCTTCCCTTCATTCCATTTTAAATTTTCATTAGAAACTCGCGATTTCAAAGAATCCAATACCAAATCAGTATTGATACCTTCTTTTGGTAGAACTTTTGTGGCATCGGTTCTATTTTTCCACATTTTCTTTTTCAAATCAGCTTCTAACTTGGCTTCTTCCTTCATCAACTCCCTTTTGACCATAGGAACGTATTCTTTGGCCAGTTCGAAGGACTTTTGAATGAAATCATCTTTTATTTCATTGATTGATGTCCGTCTAAGATTCTGTATACTTTGGATCAATGCATGTATAAGAAATATTCCCAGTAAATCATTTAATACAAGAAAGAAGAAGGATAGTATTTCATGAACTATCGATGCATCCGTCATCTTCGTGACACGCATTAAAAGATGAGATTGCAAATTAAAGTACAAGCGATAACAAACATCAAGAAGACCCGTCTTATGAAACGAAAAGAAAGCTGCATCAATGAATATCATGTGACTGGAATCATCCTTCCAAACATCCACCATTTTCTGAGAGAATGATACCATGGGATGAGGAACAAATCGCACCATAAACCAAATGACACCAACAAGGATCTTGATATATGGTCTTATGGTTCTAACAAGGGAAACAAGATTGGGCATTTTATGTTGTTTGTTTGTTTGTTTGTTTGTTTGTTTGTTTGTTATCAACGCAGTTGTTGTAATTCGAGG
>Ga0213868_10002643_pt1 | contig 17069 bp, 9 predicted proteins | sample PICome_9_FD_160087 | JGI IMG/M metagenome (GOLD analysis project Ga0213868, IMG submission 160087) | Coastal seawater microbial communities near Pivers Island, North Carolina, United States - PICO127 | ecosystem: Environmental > Aquatic > Marine > Coastal | place: USA: North Carolina | collected...
AGGATTTCAACGAAACATCCATTGTTGAGTACGTCAAATACGAGCTGGAAAAGCCAAAGTACGACGTTGAGGAATGCCAGCAGCGTGACATGACCTATTCCGCGCCGCTCAAGGTGACCCTCCGTCTGATCGTGTTTGATATTGATGAGGACACAGGTGCCAAATCTGTCAAGGACATCAAGGAACAAGATGTCTTTATGGGCGACATGCCCTTGATGACACCGAATGGTACCTTCATCGTGAACGGTACTGAGCGTGTGATCGTATCCCAGATGCACCGTTCACCGGGTGTGTTCTTTGACCATGACAAGGGCAAGACCCATTCGTCTGGTAAACTGTTGTTCGCCTGCCGCATCATCCCATACCGCGGATCCTGGTTGGACTTTGAATTTGACGCAAAAGACATCGTTTTTGCGCGCATTGACCGCCGTCGTAAACTGCCTGTGACCACCCTGCTTTATTCGCTGGGGCTGGACCAGGAGGCGATTATGGACGCCTATTACAATACGGTCACCTATAAGTTGGAAAAGAAGAAAGGCTGGGTCGCCCCCTTCTTTCCTGAGCGCGTGCGGGGAACGCGCCCGACTTATGACATCGTAGACGCGAAATCCGGTGAGGTTCTGTTCGAGCAGGGCAAGAAGGTAACACCGCGCGCTGTGAAACAGCTGATTGATGCGGGTGAAGTCAGCGAGTTGCTGCTGCCCTTCGATCACATTCAGGGCAAATTCGTTGCCAAGGACATCATCAACGAAGAAACCGGTGCGATCTATGTCGAAGCCGGTGACGAGTTGACGCTGGAGTATGACAAGGACGGCACGTTGATCGGCGGCACGGCCAAGGAATTGGTAGATGCGGGCATCACCGAGATCCCGTTGCTGGACATCGACAACGTCAATGTCGGCCCCTACATGCGCAACACCATGGCGAACGACAAGAACATGAACCGCGATACCGCGCTCATGGATATCTACCGCGTCATGCGCCCGGGCGAGCCGCCCACCGTCGAAGCGGCATCGAACCTGTTCGACACATTGTTCTTTGATTCAGAGCGTTATGACCTGTCGGCTGTTGGCCGTGTGAAAATGAACATGCGTCTGGATCTGGATGCAGAAGACACCCAGCGTACCCTGCGCCGCGAAGATATCGTGGCCTGTATCAAGGCACTGGTTGATCTGCGTGACGGCCGTGGCGACATCGACGATATCGACCACCTTGGTAACCGTCGTGTGCGTTCCGTGGGCGAACTGATGGAAAACCAGTACCGCGTGGGTCTGCTGCGCATGGAACGTGCGATCAAAGAGCGGATGTCATCCGTTGAGATCGACACGGTGATGCCGCAAGACCTGATCAACGCCAAACCGGCTGCTGCTGCGGTGCGTGAATTCTTTGGCTCTTCCCAGCTGTCGCAGTTCATGGACCAAACCAACCCGCTGTCCGAGGTGACGCACAAGCGTCGTCTTTCAGCGCTTGGACCTGGTGGTCTGACACGCGAGCGTGCAGGCTTTGAGGTGCGCGACGTGCACCCGACCCACTATGGCCGCATGTGTCCGATTGAAACGCCAGAAGGTCCGAACATTGGTCTGATCAACTCGCTGGCGACATTTGCCCGCGTGAACAAATACGGCTTTATCGAAACGCCTTACCGCGTCGTCAAGGACAGCAAAGTGACCGATGAGGTCCACTATATGTCTGCGACCGAAGAAATGCGTCACACTGTGGCGCAGGCGAACGCGTCGCTGGACGCGGACGGCAAGTTCACCAACGAGATGGTCAACACGCGCCGGTCCGGTGACTATACGCTGGCCCCGACCGAAAGCGTCGATCTGATCGACGTCTCGCCCAAGCAGTTGGTCTCTGTTGCGGCCTCGCTGATCCCGTTCCTTGAGAATGACGACGCGAACCGCGCCTTGATGGGTTCCAACATGCAACGTCAGGCTGTGCCGCTGCTGCAAGCAGAAGCGCCGCTGGTGGGTACAGGTATCGAAGAGGTCGTGGCACGCGATTCCGGTGCGGCCTATATGGCCAAACGTGCGGGCGTGATCGACCAGGTCGATGCGTCGCGTATCGTTATCCGCGCCACCGAAGACCTTGAGCTGGGCGACGCAGGCGTAGACATCTACCGCATGCGCAAATTCCAGCGGTCCAACCAGAACACCTGCATCAACCAGCGGCCGCTGGTCCGTGTGGGCGAGACGGTGACCAAAGGTCAGGTGATTGCGGATGGTCCGTCCACGGATATGGGCGAATTGGCCTTGGGTAAAAACGTGGTCGTCGCGTTCATGCCTTGGAACGGCTACAACTACGAAGACTCCATCCTGATTTCAGAGCGGGTATCCCGCGATGACGTCTTTACCTCGATCCATATCGAAGAGTTTGAGGTCGCAGCACGCGACACCAAGCTTGGGCCAGAGGAAATCACCCGCGACATTCCAAACGTCGGTGAAGAAGCGCTGCGCAACCTCGACGAGGCGGGCATCGTTTACATCGGTGCGGATGTTGAACCAGGCGATATTCTGGTGGGCAAGATCACGCCAAAGGGCGAAAGCCCGATGACACCGGAAGAGAAACTGCTGCGGGCGATCTTTGGCGAAAAAGCCTCTGATGTGCGTGACACGTCGCTGCGGGTGAAACCGGGTGATTTCGGCACGGTCGTCGAAGTGCGCGTCTTTAACCGCCATGGCGTGGAAAAAGACGAACGTGCGCTGCAGATCGAGCGTGAAGAAGTCGAACGTCTGGCACGTGACCGCGATGACGAATTGGCCATTCTGGACCGCAACATCTATGCGCGTCTGCGTGACATGATCATGGGCAAAGTGGCTGTTAAAGGCCCCAAGGGCGTCAAGCCGAACACCCAGATCACCGAAGAGTTGCTGGACGATCAACTGACCCGTGGTCAGTGGTGGCAGCTGGCGCTTGAGGACGAAGACGATGCCAAGATCGTCGAGGCCCTGAACGAACAGTACGAGATCCAGAAGCGGACCTTGGATGCACGTTTCGACGACAAGGTCGAAAAAGTGCGTCGTGGTGATGATCTGCCTCCGGGTGTGATGAAGATGGTCAAAGTCTTTGTCGCGGTGAAGCGCAAGCTGCAGCCGGGTGACAAGATGGCGGGCCGTCACGGCAACAAAGGTGTGATTTCAAAGGTGGTCCCAATGGAGGACATGCCGTTCCTTGCGGATGGTACACCGGTTGATTTCTGTCTGAACCCGCTGGGTGTTCCGTCACGTATGAACGTAGGTCAGATCCTTGAGACGCACATGGGTTGGGCCGCACGCGGTCTGGGTCTGAACATCGACGAGGCGCTGCAAGAGTACAAGCGTTCCGGCGATCTGACACCTGTGCGCGAAGCCATGAGCCTTGCCTACGGCGAGGACGTTTATGCCGAAGGTATCGAGGGCATGGACGAAGAGACGCTGGTCGAGGCGGCAGGCAATGTCACACGCGGTGTGCCGATTGCAACGCCGGTCTTTGACGGTGCCAAAGAGGCGGATGTGAACGATTCACTCACACGCGCTGGTTTTGACACGTCGGGCCAGTCGGTTCTGTTTGATGGCCGCACAGGCGAGCAGTTTGCCCGTCCCGTGACGGTCGGCGTTAAATACCTGCTGAAACTGCACCACCTTGTGGATGACAAGATCCACGCGCGTTCAACCGGTCCATACTCGCTGGTCACCCAGCAGCCATTGGGCGGTAAAGCGCAGTTCGGTGGTCAGCGCTTTGGTGAGATGGAGGTCTGGGCTTTGGAAGCTTACGGCGCTGCATACACCCTGCAGGAAATGCTGACTGTGAAATCGGATGACGTGGCAGGCCGGACGAAGGTCTATGAAAGCATCGTCAAGGGCGAGGATAATTTCGAAGCGGGCATTCCAGAGAGCTTTAACGTTCTCGTCAAGGAAGTGCGCGGCCTCGGCCTGAATATGGAACTCCTGGACGCGGAGGAAGACGAATAAGGGTGACCCAAAGGCCCATCTTGCGGGGACTGCCTCGTAAGGTGGGCACCTTGCCCACCCCGCCTTCCAAAACGCCCCTTTCAAGGATTTGAAAATGAACCAGGAACTGACAAACAACCCGTTCAACCCCGTCGCCCCGATGAAGACATTCGACGAGATCAAGGTTTCCCTTGCCTCGCCTGAGCGTATTCTGTCGTGGTCTTTTGGTGAGATCAAAAAGCCAGAAACCATCAACTACCGCACGTTCAAGCCAGAGCGGGACGGTCTGTTCTGCGCGCGTATCTTTGGCCCGATCAAAGATTACGAATGTCTGTGCGGCAAATACAAGCGCATGAAATATCGCGGCGTTGTCTGCGAAAAATGTGGTGTCGAAGTGACGCTGCAAAAGGTTCGCCGCGAGCGGATGGGCCACATCGAACTGGCGTCTCCCGTGGCCCACATCTGGTTCCTCAAGTCGCTGCCATCGCGCATCGGCCTGATGCTGGACATGACCCTGCGCGATCTGGAACGCGTGCTGTATTTCGAAAACTACGTTGTGATCGAACCCGGCCTGACGGACCTTCAGTATGGTCAGATGATGACCGAAGAAGAGTATATGGACGCCCAGGATGCCTATGGCATGGACGCGTTCACCGCCAACATCGGTGCCGAAGCGATCCGCGAAATGCTGGCCGCGATCGACCTTGAAGCAGAGGCCGACCAGCTGCGCGAAGAGCTGAAAGAAGCCACAGGCGAATTGAAGCCCAAGAAGATCATCAAGCGTTTGAAGGTCGTTGAGTCCTTCCTTGAATCTGGCAACCGCCCCGAGTGGATGGTTCTGACCGTGATCCCCGTGATCCCGCCAGAGCTGCGCCCGCTGGTGCCGCTGGATGGTGGCCGTTTTGCGACGTCCGACCTGAACGATCTGTATCGCCGGGTGATCAACCGTAACAACCGTCTGAAACGTCTGATTGAACTGCGCGCGCCCGATATCATCGTGCGTAACGAAAAGCGGATGTTGCAGGAATCCGTGGATGCGCTGTTTGACAACGGCCGCCGTGGTCGTGTGATCACCGGTGCCAACAAACGTCCGCTGAAGTCCCTGTCTGACATGCTGAAAGGCAAGCAGGGTCGTTTCCGTCAGAACCTTTTGGGCAAGCGCGTCGACTTCTCCGGTCGTTCGGTCATTGTGACGGGTCCGGAACTGAAGCTGCACCAATGTGGTCTGCCTAAAAAGATGGCGCTCGAACTGTTCAAGCCGTTCATCTACTCACGCCTTGAGGCCAAAGGTCTGTCCTCGACGGTCAAGCAGGCCAAGAAGCTGGTTGAAAAGGAACGTCCCGAGGTTTGGGATATTCTGGATGAGGTCATCCGCGAACACCCCGTCATGCTGAACCGCGCGCCAACGCTGCACCGTTTGGGCATTCAGGCGTTTGAGCCGGTTCTGATCGAAGGTAAGGCGATCCAGCTGCACCCGCTGGTCTGTTCTGCCTTTAACGCTGACTTTGACGGTGACCAGATGGCGGTTCACGTGCCGCTGTCGCTGGAAGCGCAGCTGGAAGCCCGCGTTCTGATGATGTCCACGAACAACGTTCTGTCGCCCGCAAACGGCGCACCGATCATTGTTCCGTCGCAGGATATGATCCTTGGCCTCTACTATACCACGCTGGAACGCGAAGGCATGGTCGGTCAGGGCATGGTCTTTGGCACGGTTGACGAGGTTCAGCATGCGCTGGACGCCGGTGCGGTGCATCTACATTCTAAGATCAAGGCGCGGATCAAGCAGATCGATGACGAAGGTAACGAGGTCATGATCCGCTTTGACACGACCCCAGGTCGTGTGCGTCTGGGCGCGCTCTTGCCGTTGAACGCAAAAGCGCCATTCAGCCTGGTCAACCGTCTGCTGCGCAAGAAGGAAGTGCAGCAGGTCATCGACACGGTCTACCGTTATTGCGGTCAGAAAGAATCTGTCATCTTCTGTGACCAGATCATGACCATGGGTTTCCGCGAGGCGTTCAAGGCTGGTATTTCGTTTGGTAAAGACGACATGCTGATCCCTGACAGCAAGTGGCCACTGGTTGAGGAAACCCGTGAGCAGGTCAAAGACTTTGAACAGCAGTACATGGACGGCCTGATCACCCAGGGTGAAAAGTACAACAAGGTCGTCGATGCATGGTCAAAGTGTAACGACAAGGTCACCGACGCGATGATGGGTTCCATCTCGGCCACCACCTATGCCGAGAATGGTTCGGAAGAAGAGCCAAATTCGGTCTATATGATGGCCCACTCCGGTGCGCGTGGTTCTGTGACGCAGATGAAACAGCTGGGCGGTATGCGCGGCCTGATGGCCAAGCCGAACGGCGACATCATCGAGACACCGATCATCTCGAACTTCAAGGAAGGCCTGACCGTTCTTGAGTACTTCAACTCTACCCACGGTGCCCGTAAGGGTCTGTCAGATACGGCTTTGAAGACTGCGAACTCAGGCTACCTGACGCGTCGTCTGGTGGATGTTGCGCAGGATTGTATCATTCGTATGCATGATTGCGGAACCGACATGGCGATCACGGCCGAAGCAGCAGTGAACGACGGTGAGGTTGTATCATCGCTGGCAGAGCGCCTGTTGGGCCGTGTTGTCGCCGATGACATCCTGCGCCCCGGCACCGACGAAGTGTTGGTATCAGCCGGGACCATTGTCGACGAACGTTTGGCAGATCTGATCGACGAGGCAGCGGTGCAGTCCACACGCATCCGCAGCCCGCTGACTTGTGAGGCCGAAGAGGGCGTTTGCGCCATGTGCTACGGTCGTGACCTTGCACGTGGTACGCTGGTGAACCAAGGCGAAGCGGTGGGGATCATCGCGGCGCAGTCCATTGGTGAACCCGGTACACAGCTGACCATGCGGACATTCCACATTGGTGGCGTTGCACAGGGTGGCCAGCAGTCGTTCCTCGAAGCATCACAGGAAGGCAAAATCGTGTTTGAAAACGCGATGACCCTTGAGAACGCCGATGGCGCGACCTTGGTCATGGGCCGGAACATGAAAATGCTGATCACCGGTGAAGGCGGGGAAGAGCGGGCCAGCCACAAGATCGGTTATGGCACGACACTGTTCGTCAAGGACGGTGATATGGTGAAACGCGGCGACAAGCTGTTTGAATGGGATCCATATACGCTGCCAATCATTGCCGAAAAGGGTGGTATGACCAAGTTCGTCGACCTGGTGTCCGGTATCGCCGTCAAGGATGAGACCGACGATGCGACAGGCATGACACAGAAGATCGTGATCGACTGGCGTGCGGCACCAAAGGGCAACGAACTGAAGCCCGAGGTGATCCTGGTCGGTGAAGATGGCGAGCCACTGCGCAACGATGTAGGCAACCCGTTGACCTATGCCATGTCTGTAGATGCGGTTCTGTCTGTTGAGGACGGCACTGAAATCAAGGCAGGTGACGTCATCGCGCGTATCCCGCGCGAAGGTGCCAAGACCAAGGACATCACCGGTGGTCTGCCACGGGTTGCGGAACTCTTTGAGGCACGCAGGCCCAAGGACCACGCGATCATTGCAGAGATCGACGGCTATGTCCGCTTTGGCAAGGACTACAAAAACAAGCGCCGCATCGCGATTGAGTCCTCTGACGATCCGGACTTCAAGGTTGAATACATGGTGCCCAAGGGCAAGCACATCCCGGTTGCGGAAGGTGACTTTGTTCAGAAGGGTGACTACATCATGGACGGCAACCCAGCGCCGCATGACATCCTTGCGATTATGGGTGTAGAGGCCTTGGCCGACTATATGATCGACGAAGTGCAGGACGTTTATCGTTTGCAGGGTGTGAAGATCAACGACAAGCACATCGAAGTGATCGTACGTCAGATGCTGCAGAAGTGGGAAATCCAGGAATCTGGTGACACCACGCTGCTCAAGGGCGAACATGTCGACAAGCAAGAGTTCGACCAAGCCAACGAAAAGGCCCTGTCCAAGGGCGGTCGTGTGGCTAAGGGCGAGCCGATCTTGCTTGGCATCACCAAGGCGTCCTTGCAGACACGTTCGTTCATCTCTGCGGCGTCGTTCCAGGAAACCACGCGGGTTCTGACCGAAGCATCGGTTCAGGGTAAGCGCGACAAACTGGTCGGTCTGAAAGAGAACGTCATCGTGGGCCGCCTGATCCCGGCGGGTACCGGTGGTGCGACCATGCAGATGCGCAAGGTTGCGGCCGATCGTGACAACGTCGTGATCGAAGCGCGCCGTGAAGAAGCGGAAGCCGCTGCAGCACTGGCCGCACCAGTGGCCAGCGAAAATGATATCGTGGGCGGCGATGTGTTCAGCACGCCCGTGTATGACGAGGACAGCCGGGATTGATTTTCCGCTGATCGTTAAGTGATAAGGCCCCCGCAACGGTACCGTTGCGGGGGCTTTTTTTCTGCTTGGCACTGCCGCGCGGTTGGCATCACATCGCGTTTCAACGAAACTGGACCCTTCCACGACGCCTGACATCAGATATTTCAAGGTGTTAAGGGGGGGCGAAACGGGTCGGGCGTTTTGAAAACCCATTAGTCGATCGGATGTTTGCAGATATCCAAAAAGTCCTTCAAGGAATGGATCACATCCTGAAGTTCGGACGATGAGTTCGGCTTGACGATATAGCCGTTGGCATTGTTCTGATACGCGGTACGCACGTCTTTCTTGCTGTCTGAGGTTGTAAAGACGATCACCCGCGCGGCTTTCAGCGTCTCATCCTGCCGCAGTGTGGCCAGAAATTCATGGCCGTTCATCCTTGGCATGTTGATGTCGAGCAGGATGACATAGGGCCGCGGCAGCACTTTGGTGTGAACGTCCTCTTTCAGGATTTCCAACGCTTCAATGCCATCCCTTGCCCTGACCAGTGATCCGGGCGTGCCCAGTTTCTTGAGGCACCGTTTGAGGATTTCAACATCCAGATCGTTATCTTCGACCAGCAGGATGTTCATGTCATTGTCTTGACTATGCGGCATGGTCTGCTTCCGAAAATGCGGGGGCAAGAGGCCAGGGAAAGCTGAATGTGGCACCCTGTCCGGGTGAGGACGTCAGCCTGACAGTGCCGCCATGGATCCCAACCGCCTTTTTGACGATGGCCAGGCCAATACCGGTACTGTCCTTTGTGCTGCTGGTCCTGAGTGTTTGGAAGACGTCAAATATGCGATTGTGGAACTTTGGGTCGATGCCCGGGCCATTGTCACTGACGCTGATTTCGCAATGGTTTCCAGCGCGCCGGGCAGAGAGGTTAATCCTCAACGTGGGGACGTCATGATGATATTTGACCGCGTTGCCCACGAGGTTTTCCAGAACGCGGCGGAAATTGGAAATGTCTACGCTGACCTCTGTGACATCCCCGCAAAGGCAAATTTGATCTGCCGTCAGGCCAAAATCGCTTTGCATCGCGGTGACCGTTTCGGCAAGGGACAGGGCGGCTGGGGGCTCATTTTGCAATCCGGCTTGGGAGAATTCCAAAATGCCCCGGGTCAACTGATCCATATGCCTGACGCGTTCGTGGATCTTGCGCAGGTTCGCGCGGACATCGGGATTGCGTTTGGGCTGTGCAAAGTAGTCATCGAGGTCTTCTTCGATCATCTCTGTCAATCCACTGATCCCGCGGATCGGCGTCTTTAGATCGTGCGAGGCGATATAGGTAAATTGCTCAAGTTCGTCATTCTTGCGGGAGAGTTCGCTGTTCACGACGGTCAGTTTCTGTTTTTCGGCCAAAAGTTCGGCAGTGACCTTGTCAGCATAGGCAACAGCGCGGCTGTTGGCGCGCGACATCAGGATCAGAACGGAAATGATCAGCACCTCAACGATCAGACCCGCGATCAGGATGATCGTGGGCTGCGCATAGGTATTGGCCTGCCGAAAGGAGAGATCGGTGCGCATATGCAGGACCCATTCCCTGCCATAGAGGGAAATTGGAACATCTGCGGTATACATCGGATCGGGATCGGCCCCCGGCGCATCGAGGCTGTGTTCATCATAGATGGTTTCGCTGCCGTCCTCGATACTGAAACGGATGTTGCGCAGTTCCTTGGCCAAAAGCCCTTCCATCAGCTTGTGGACGACAAAGGGGGCATAGACCGCGCCACGAAACTGGTCCTGGCGATCATCAAAGCTGCCGGGCGTTTCATCGCGGTAGAACGGGACGTAAAACAGAAAACCCGGCGTGCTTGCCGCGTCCTGGACCAGCACGATCGGACCGGTGATCTGGGCGGTACCGCTGTCCCTGCTGGCAAGTGCGGCAGTACGGCGGTTGATTTCATGCGCGACGTCCAGTCCGATGGCCGCGATGTTGATGTTTTCAGGCTCTATATAGGTAATTGGCATGTAGATGGGTTGATCATGGGGCGGGTGCACCCGGTAGTCGGGCCGCTGCCGGCGCTGTTCGGCCAGATAGGGGCCAAGGGACTGCGGGGTGTGGTAATGGATCACGCCGATGCCATTGATGCCGGGATATTTTTCTTCGATCCGCAGGCTGTGGGCAAAGGTATTCCAGTCTGCATGGGAGATGTCGCCCCCATGCGAGCGGATCGCGGCAACGCCCGCCCAAAGCGCATCTTCGTATTTCTGCATTCGGTCCATGATCAGGGCGATGGCGCTGTCACGTTCCGCCGCAAACCGCAGGTCTGTTCGGTTTTCAACCTGCGCAAGCGAAAATTTCCATGCCCCCAGCGTCAGCATCAAGGACAGGGCGACAACCACGAAGTGGAAATACGTTATTTTCCCGCGCGGCGTTACATCTGTTTCGGCGTGATTGGCCAAGCTGCCCTCCGATCCCAATGGCTTGACCCTAGGTCCAAGGCTTTGATGAAGTGTTAACGGGGACGAAGGGCTTCCCCATCACAGCCATGTTGAACGGCCTTTCACCACGCTGAACAATGCCCTAGGCTGGCAAAAAACGGCAAGGCGCAGCGCAGAGTGACACCAAAGGTTCAGATCAAGGGGCTGATCCGGTTTTCCTACCTTTCGGAGAGCGGTTTTTCCATCTCTGCCAAGGGGATGGATGCCGTTCGCGAGACGCTTTATGACCGCGAGCGGCTGGAGCGGCGGTTCACCTTGTTTGAGCGATTGGCCCTTCCGACTGTCTCCTTTCAGGACGATGTGGATTTCGCCTGCGCCGTGCTGATCGGGGATAGTTTTCCCGATTGGGCGCGTGCGCGGCTGGAAGGGCTGGTGGCCTCCTTCAAGCCTCTGCAGATTGTTTCCCTGCCGCCGATGGTTCACATTCAGGCCGTCAAACAGGCCTATCACGCCTTGCCCGATGACCCCGAGGCCAGCCATGTCGCGACCTTTCGGCAGGATGATGATGACGCGATGCACCGCGAAACGACCGCGCGTATCAGATCCCTGGGCGATGCGCTGCTGACGACGCGGCAGGACACAAAACCCTTTATCATTTCGTTCAATCGCGGCCTGTACCTTGATCATGGCGCAGAACGGCCGATCACGGAATGGTACGAACGGGCCCCTTTGGGTATCGGCCTTGCGATGGTGGCCCCCAAGGAAAGCCATGCAACGGTATTCCGCCGGAACCACCGCAATCTGGTGGAATATTACGATTGCTACACCGAGATAGCCAAGCCGATGTGGATCCGGACCGTGCATCAGGACAATGATTCATCCGCGATGCCAATGGGGCGCAAGGGGGCATTGCGTCCCAGAGGGGTCAAGCGCGTGCTGGCGGATGGTTTTGGCCTGACGCCAGAGATGCTGGAAGGGTTATGAATGTCGCCTAACATGGTCGGTGCCTGCCTGATGATGGCGTCGATGGCCTGTTTCACGCTGAATGACACGATGCTCAAACTGACCGACGGGACGGTGCCCCTGTTTCAGCTTTTGTGTCTGCGCAGCATGATCACCGTGGGCCTCATCGGCGTGACCAAGGGCCGTTTGGGTGCCCTGCATTTCCGGGTGTCCAGACGCGATTGGACCCTGATCGGGATCAGGGCCGGGACAGAAGTGGTGATTGCCTATTTCTTTCTCACCGCGCTGCTGAACATGCCATTGGCGAATATGACAGCGATCTTGCAGGCTGTGCCGCTGACGGTCACGCTGGCTTCTGCGCTGGTCCTGCGAGAGGCGGTGGGCTGGCGGCGGATGTTGGCGATTGCGGTGGGATTTGCCGGGGTGATGCTGATCGTGAAACCGGGGGCCGAGGGGTTCAACATCTGGTCGGTCTATGCGCTGATCTCTGTTTTCGGGGTGACCATCCGCGATCTGGTGACCCGGCGGCTGTCGGCTGATGTGCCCTCCATGACCGTCACATTGGTCACTGCGCTGACGGTGCTGGTGGCGTCGGGGCTGGCATCGCTCAACGCGCCCTGGGTCGCGATTGGCGCGGGCAATGCCGGGCTGATCACCGCTTCGGCCTTTTGTATCTTTGGGGGGTATTTCTTTTCCATTCAGGTCATGCGCACGGGCGACGTGTCCTTTGTCGCGCCGTTCCGGTATACGGGTCTGATCTGGGCGCTTGTGCTGGGGTGGTTCTTTTTTGGCGAATGGCCCGGTGTCCTGACCCTGATCGGTGCGACGATTGTCGTAGCGACGGGGATCTTTTCGTTCTATCGCGAACGCAAGCTGTCAGCCCGCTGAGCCGGGGTTCAGCTGGGCAAAGGCTGCGGTGACCGCATCAGCGTCAATGGCGTATGTTGCCTTGAAATGCGCCTTGCCGGCGGCGTCAATCCGGGAAAGCCGTGGCGTCTGCACACCTGCCTTTTGCCGGGAGTCGTTATATTGGTTGTAGCCTCGGATCAGCATGTCCTCGCCTGCGAAGGTCACGGTGGGCATTTTCTGCCCCACTTTCTTGTGAGCAAAGTTCATCACGCTCAGCCGCAGGTCGGGTTGGAACATCAGGGCAAGGGCGGCGGTGGTGTAGGGTTCATTGGTCGGGGCGATGTCCAGCCCCGAGGCAGAGGGTTGTGCGATATAGCCCTGGTTAAAATCGATGGCGATGTGACGGTGCCGGGAGGCCATGGGCAGCACATCCATCGCCGCCTCGCGCAGGCGCTGCACATAGGTGCAGGCCACGGCATCATCGTCATCCATCCGAAACTGCAGGCAGGCATCCCCGTCGAATCGGCGCACATCGTTGATGGCCTGCTGCATCACCTTCCTGTGCGGACCGGGCGGGCAGACTTTTATCACAGCCTGTGGCATGTCGGCCAAAGCGGCTTCCAGCCGGTCGCGGTAGGGGCGGGGCAGACTGTCGCCGATCACCACGACAAAGGTGAAGTCATCATCCGTTTGCGCCCTGAGAGGCGGTAAAGTCATGGTTTCGAAGGTGGCAAAGCGTTCTTGCATGCGTTGCGGGGCATAAAGATAGGCCATCCGGTCCTGCATGGTGCTGTGTTCCACCTGAAACCCGCCTTCGCCGAGGTAGGAAAAACGGCATATGCCAATCGCTTGCATGGAAAGTTCAGCCTTGGGTTGTTTCATCTACCATTGCAGGCTGTGCGGGTCCGCGCAAGCGGGAGCGGGCTGTTGACACCCACATCTTAACACCCTATACGCCCGCTATCTCGTAGGCGGAGCTTTCTCTGCCTATCGAAATCATAACTTAAGTGGTCAAGACCCGGTCTAATGCTGATCCGGTCCTCTGTAGCCCCACCGCCTCGTTTTCCTCGGTACGGGAACGTTGCGGTGCTTTTGCTTTGCATAACGTAAAGCATGCGAAATTTGAAACCGCATGGGGTCGCCCTCGTGCACCTGATGTGAGACAGAACGGGGATAAACCGGAATGCCAACGATCCAACAGCTGATCCGCAAGCCGCGCCAGCCGAAACGCAAGACTTCGAAATCCATGCACCTGGAGCAGTGCCCGCAAAAGCGCGGCGTTTGCACACGTGTATATACAACCACGCCAAAGAAACCGAACTCCGCGATGCGGAAAGTGGCCAAGGTTCGCCTGACCAACGGTTTCGAAGTGATTTCCTATATCCCGGGTGAGAGCCACAACCTGCAGGAACACTCTGTTGTTCTGATCCGCGGCGGTCGTGTAAAAGACCTTCCCGGTGTGCGCTACCACATCCTGCGCGGTGTTCTGGATACGCAAGGCGTGAAAGACCGCAAGCAGCGTCGTTCCAAGTACGGTGCCAAGCGTCCGAAGTAATCCACGGGTGGGGACACCCCCCACTTTGCCAACCGCCACGTAAGGTGGTGCCCTGCGCCACCCCCGCCAAGAGGAAGACACTGATATGTCACGCCGCCACGCCGCTGAAAAACGCGAAGTTCTGCCAGACGCCAAATATGGTGATCTGGTTCTGACTAAATTCATGAACAACCTGATGATCGACGGCAAGAAATCCGTCGCTGAGCGTATTGTTTACAACGCAATGTCCCGCGTTGAAGACAAGATCAAACGCGCACCCATCGAAGTGTTCCACGAAGCCCTGGACAACATCAAACCATCCGTCGAAGTGCGTTCGCGCCGCGTCGGTGGTGCGACATACCAGGTACCGGTAGAAGTCCGCCCTGAGCGCCGCGAAGCGCTGGCCATCCGCTGGTTGATCAAAGCATCACGTTCGCGCAACGAGAACACAATGGAAGAGCGCCTTGCAGGCGAGCTTTTGGATGCTGTTCAGTCGCGCGGCACAGCCGTCAAAAAGCGTGAAGACACGCATAAGATGGCAGATGCCAACAAAGCATTCAGCCACTACCGCTGGTAATACCAGATCAAGATCGGGGCCCGGATCCGCTGGGCCCCTGACCCTTTTTAAGCAGACACTCCTGAGGAAGCTTTTCCATGGCACGCGATTACCCGCTTCAACGCTACCGCAACTTCGGCATCATGGCCCACATCGATGCCGGCAAGACGACCTGTTCAGAGCGCATCCTGTACTACACAGGCAAATCCCACAACATCGGTGAGGTGCACGATGGTGCGGCCACCATGGACTGGATGGAGCAGGAACAGGAACGTGGCATCACGATCACATCCGCTGCAACCACGACTTTCTGGCAGCGCCAGGAAGAACCGACTGCAGATGCGACATCCGACACCAAGTACCGGATGAACATCATCGACACCCCAGGCCACGTTGACTTCACCATCGAAGTTGAGCGTTCCTTGGCTGTTCTTGACGGCGCGGTTGCCGTTCTGGACGCCAACGCCGGTGTTGAGCCACAAACAGAAACTGTCTGGCGTCAGGCCGACCGTTACAAAGTTCCACGTATCGTGTTCGTTAACAAAATGGACAAGATCGGCGCGGACTTCTTTAACTGCGTCAAGATGATCCAGGAGCGCACCGGCGCGACACCTGCGCCCGTGCAGATCCCGATCGGGGCCGAAACCGAGCTGGAAGGCATGGTTGATCTGGTCACGATGGAAGAGTGGGTTTGGGAAGGCGAAGACCTGGGCGCAAGCTGGGTGAAAAAGCCGATCCGCGACAGCCTGAAGGCGGACGCAGACAAGTGGCGCGCCCATCTGATCGAGACTGCGGTCGAGATGGATGATGACGCGATGGAAAACTATCTGATGGACGGTGCAGAGCCGGACGTCGATACGCTGCGCGCGCTGATCCGCAAGGGCACGCTGGCCATCAAATTCATCCCGGTCCTGTGTGGTTCCGCGTTCAAGAACAAAGGCGTACAGCCACTGCTCAACGCTGTAATCGACTATCTGCCCAGCCCGCTGGACGTTGTCGATTACATGGGCTTCAAACCCGGTGACGAGACAGAAACACGTTCGATCCCGCGCCGCGCGGATGACAACATGGCTTTCTCCGGTCTGGCCTTCAAAATCATGAACGACCCGTTTGTCGGCTCGTTGACCTTCACACGCGTCTACTCAGGTGTGCTGAACAAGGGTGACACGCTCTTGAACTCCACCAAGGGTAAGAAAGAGCGCGTCGGTCGTATGATGATGATGCACTCCATCGAACGTGAGGAAATCACCGAAGCATTCGCGGGTGACATCATCGCGCTGGCGGGTCTGAAAGACACGACAACAGGCGATACCCTGTGTTCCGTGGCAGATCCGGTTGTTCTGGAAACGATGACCTTCCCTGATCCGGTCATCGAGATCGCGGTCGAGCCAAAAACCAAGGCCGACCAAGAGAAGATGTCAGCCGGTCTCGCACGTCTGGCGGCCGAAGATCCTTCCTTCCGTGTGGAAACTGACATCGAAAGCGGTCAGACCATCATGAAGGGCATGGGCGAACTTCACCTCGATATCCTCGTGGACCGTCTGAAGCGCGAATTCAAAGTGGAAGCCAACATCGGCGCGCCACAGGTTGCTTATCGTGAGACAGTCAGCCGCGAAGCTGAAATTGTTTACACCCACAAGAAACAGTCGGGTGGTTCGGGTCAGTTCGCTGAGGTCAAGATGATCATCACGCCGACAGAGCCAGGCGAAGGGTATTCCTTTGAGAGCCGCGTTGTTGGTGGTTCGGTGCCAAAGGAATACATCCCCGGCGTCGAAAAAGGGATCAAGTCGGTCATGGACTCCGGTCCGTTGGCGGGTTTCCCGGTCATCGACTTCAAGGTGGCGCTGATCGAAGGTAAATACCACGACGTGGACTCAAGCGTTCTGGCGTTTGAAATCGCGGCACGTATGGGTATGCGCGAAGGCATGAAGAAAGCCGGCGCGAAGCTGCTTGAGCCGATCATGAAGGTCGAAGTTGTCACACCTGAGGAATACACAGGCGGCATCATCGGTGACCTGACATCACGTCGCGGTCAGGTGCAGGGTCAGGACACTCGCGGTAACGCGATTGCCATCGACGCTTTTGTACCTCTGGCGAACATGTTCGGCTACATCAACACATTGCGGTCGATGTCTTCTGGGCGTGCGAACTTCACCATGCAGTTCGACCACTACGAAGCGGTGCCACAGAACATCTCGGACGAGATCCAGTCCAAATTCGCATAATCGGGATGGCGGGGAAAACCCCGCCCTACCCAAACCGTAGGGTGGGTTTCTAACCCACCACCCAACATAAACCAAAGGAGCCAACACCATGGCAAAGGCAAAGTTTGAACGTAACAAGCCGCACGTTAACATCGGCACAATCGGCCACGTTGACCACGGCAAGACGACATTGACGGCAGCGATCACGAAGTATTTCGGTGACTTCAAAGCCTACGACCAGATCGACGGCGCGCCCGAAGAGAAAGCC
>Ga0213868_10002645_pt1 | contig 17053 bp, 12 predicted proteins | sample PICome_9_FD_160087 | JGI IMG/M metagenome (GOLD analysis project Ga0213868, IMG submission 160087) | Coastal seawater microbial communities near Pivers Island, North Carolina, United States - PICO127 | ecosystem: Environmental > Aquatic > Marine > Coastal | place: USA: North Carolina...
GATTCTTACGGCAACTGCCGCATTTTTAACCACGACTTCTGCTTTTGCCGAAGACTGCTAGGAAATTGCTTTTCGTCCATGGGGTTAGATTCGCCGCATTGCTAGGGATAGGAGGGGGTTCAACCTCACCCCTATCAGGGGTGCGCTCTAGCCAGCTGAGCTATGAGCCCTGAACATCCGGTCCGGCCGGGCCGAACAGTGTACCGGCTATTCTCAAGGCGGCAACCGCCTCGAGCGTGGCGACGGCCCGAAAACGGCCCCCTCCCCGGTGCCGTTTGGTCCCGATCGTGCGAGGAACAGGCGATACGCGGGCCCGGTGCGTTATCACCCCTCGGAACCGCGACACCATCCTCCGGGGCGATTCGGCGGCGCGACGCATCACCGTCTTCGCCGGAGTCTCCGGTGGAGTCCTCGCCGCTCGGCTGCGGACCTCAACCGCAGTCGGTCCGGGCGCGCGGGGGCTCCTGACGATGCTCGCCTGCAGGTCCCCGGTGGAGCGCGGCGGGTCGAAACACCTCGATGAGATCATCGTCGCCAGTCCGGCAGGTCCCGCCCCAGAATGGCCTCGATCATCTGAATGTCCGGCTCGAGCACCTCGAGCAAGTTCCGGCGCGTCTCGGGCTTCATGGGTTCGACCCAGACCTACCGACGGAGTCGCCGATCGAGGGGACCGCGGAGAATCTGCTCCATGAAACGCTTTCGTACCGGCTTCGGAACGATCTGCTTCAGTGTAAACGCCGGGTTAAAACCGGTACACTTGACGCGCTGGATGAAAACCGGTACGCCTGCCCACGCATTCCCCAGAACAGCATGAGCCTACCCGCTCCAGGTGAGGCCTTAAGTGCTATCCTCGCGACGGAGTATCTTCCATGACGAGTTTCGTTAACTGAATGGTTTAGAAGCGGCTCCGCGTCCAAGGTCCCCTGTGATAGTCGCTCCGGGATCACTTGACCCCTCACCCTCCGCAGGCCGCCGTCACCATGTTCTGAGCGGATGAGGTCTATGCGAATTAGCAGGCCGAAGCGTAGCGGATTTAACCCGGCGACCGTAGCGGATTTGGTCCGGCGTTTACATTCTCGACTTCTACCTGCGCAACACTCATGACATCACACCTCTGATGGCAGCCGTTTGTCTGGATCAAGAGAAGGTGCTTCTAAAACTCATCGAGAAGGGAGCCAATCGCTTCGCTCCAACCGCCCCCCCGCCAAGTCTACCCAATCCAACTCGCGGCCAAACGCAGGAACATTAGGGTCCAACAAATCCTCATAGGCGTCCCCCATGAGGACAACGAACAAGCCCGCGAGTTCGTTATCGATTTCTCAAAGCAGATGGTGACCTTATTCAAGAATGGAGAGAAAGCAAAGACCGCATCTATATCCTCAGGACGAAGCAGTCACCCCACCATCCCGGGCAAGTATGTCATCACAGACAAATCCAAGATGCATCACTCCAACATCTATAATTCAGCTGAGATGCCTTACTTTCAGCGATTCAGCTGTAATGCCATGGGCTTCCACCAGGGCTCCCTTCCAGGCTACGCGGCTTCTCATAGTTGCGTTAGACCATCGATACCGACAACCAAGCTCTTCTGTAAAGAATCAAAGGTTGGAGACAGAGTCACCATCGAGAAATAACCGGTTAGGCCTCTCGGCTCCAGTAGGCAGCCGCCTCTGGAAGTGTTTCCGTTAGAATCGACAAGATCCCCTCCCTTTCCTCCTGGCCGAGGTGTTCAAAGCCATCTGCATCATTCGTCAGCACCTTGTATAATCGGTGGTAAACCTCCTCTCTAAGCGAGAGAGGAAGCGCAGCAAACGCCTTCGAGTAAATCATATAACTGCAGCGATACTTGAAGATGCGTTCACGCAATTTAAGATCTTTGAGTGAACGCCCATCCACTGTTTGCCTCCGATCAGCCAGAAACACCTTCCGATAGTCGCCTCCATCTTTCCAACTCTCTTCTCCCATTGGCGCCTCATCCGCGAAGAGCAGATAACGCATAAGGCGATCCACGCAGGCCTCCAGATCCTCTCGCTCGCCACTCTCAATCGCCTCAAGCGAAGCCCGAGACGTGTCTTTAACTTTCGCGTCATGCAGCCCCTGACGCACCCGATAGTGCGCCTCCATCATCCAATGATGCATGCTAATTTGGTGATCATGTAGGAGCATTGCCAAGACATCACTATCTGGCCGCAGATGAAGTTCGGCATTGAAGAACTTAGACGGCTGCTTTGCTTGTCCCAACGTCGCCTTACCATCCTCCACACTCGCCAAGGCATTGGCCATGTGGCGCGCCGTACCCACCTCGCCCGACAGCAACCAGCCTCCCCAGCGCTCATCGAAGGGCACTTGATGACCAATCCGATCAAACGTCTTTACATTCTTCAGGCTACGCCCATTTCCATCAGGGAAGACCGAACGCGCGAGCAATCCAGGTAAGAAATTCGTCGCGCTACCCGCATGACAGCCCAAGCAGGACTCCTCTCGATGAAAAATCGGCTGTTCGCTATCATCCAGCGGTCGCTGAAAGTAAAACACGCCTCCGACCTTCGGATCCATGCTCGCAATCTCGATGCGACCATTCGGCATCCAGCCGAGGTAGACATCCTCATTGAAATACAACGCACGCGGACTCTCTGGATTCACTACGCGGCGCTGTAAACTCGTCTTTGTGAACACGAGTACTTGGGACTCCATCGGAATTCCGAGCTCTTTGAGCAGTCGTCTTACTAGCGGTTTCCCATTGGGTTCACTCAGGGCCTCGTTCGGATCACCCAGCCGCTTCAATAAAACGGACATCGGATCGGTTAACGTCGCCCCAAAGTAATCATGAGGTGCGATATCATAGTCATTGAACGACTGTCCATAGGCCGGGAGCGCCATGAGCGCCAAGAGAAATCCTCGAAACATGCGATGAGTCTAGACCAGCAACTGCTCAAGGTGAAAGAATTTATCTACACCCGAATTAAGCCGTTGAAGCCGCCGCCCCGTCCAGCACAGATCGTAACGTCCTAGCCAACTCCTCGGAATCGTAAGGCTTTTGCACAAATCCCTCGGGCTTAGCGCCTGTTTCATCAGCAAACTCGTCGAGGTCAACCAAGTAGCCACTACAAACCACCACCGGAATCGGAGGATAATCTCCTGCCCGCAAATTCTTAAAGGTATCTCTTCCCGACATCTTCGGCATCGTCAGATCCAACATGATGACACCTATTTCGTCACCGTACTCGCCAATAACACTGAGAGCCTCCTCCCCATCGCCAGCCAACAAGACCCTGTACCCGTGATGCTTGAGCACACCCTCGCCAACCATACGCACTACCGGCTCATCATCGACTAGCAGAACCGTCTCACTTCCACCGACTACCTGTTTTTTCTTAGTTTCCATAACTTCAGGGAAATCCTTCAAATCACCTCTTGGTATATAGATGTGGAACGTGGTGCCCACCCCTTCCTCAGATTCACACGAGATCCAACCACCGTGCTGCTGGATGATTCCATACGAGGTTGCCAATCCAAGCCCAGTGCCTTTGCCCTGCTCTTTGGTCGTAAAGAAGGGCTCAAAAATCTTATTCTTTACCTCTGAGCTCATACCTGAGCCTGTATCCTCCACTGAAATTCTAACATAATCTTCTGGATTGGCATCGTTCACCAAAGATGCATGAAATTCATCGATCTCAAGATTCGCAGACCCGATGCGAATGCGCCCTTTTACCTCACCGATCGCATCCTTGGAATTCACAGCCATATTCATGATCACCTGCTGAAGCTGGTTCGGATCTGCAGAGACATCCCAAAGATCCTCACGCAGGTCGAGAACGATCTGAATACGAGGATCAATTGAATGGATCAAAAGATCTTTCACTTCCTCGGCTATCTCATTCACCTTGCAGCGCTGCAGCTTTAGATGGCTTTGACGGGAGAAACCAAGCAACTGTTTCACCAACTCCGCCGCTCGCTGCCCAGCATGCTTGGCCGACGCCACAAGATGGCCCATTTTCTCGGGATGGACTTTCTGGTTCATTTGAGCCAAGGAAAGATTCCCAATGATACCCGTTAGAAGGTTGTTGAAGTCGTGAGCAACCCCGCCTGCAAGTCTCCCCACAGCTTCCATCTTCTGTGCCTGCCGCAAACCATTCTCCAATTGCCGCTGTTCCGTGAGATCCCTAAACATCCACAGCCTAGCAAAAGTCACATTGGAGGCATTCTTCACTGGCGCACTGTAGATTGTAATCACCATTTCCCGAGGACTCACCACAGACCACTCGTCGTCATCCACAAAACTCAGACTATCGTTGCATCTCCTCCAATGCTCGCCAAATCGCTCACTCTCTAAAAAGCAGCCCTCCACTTGGGCTTCAAGCTTCGCGGAATCTAGTGCAGCCGCGCTGTCGATATCGAACAACTCACAGAATCGACGGTTTGCCGTCAGCACTTCTCCATCGGTCTTCACAACGAGGATTGCCTCTTGGGTCGAGTCATAGGATGCTCGCAATTGCGCAGTCAAGTCGGACAGCTGCTCTTGAGATTCACGCAAATTACGCGTCCTTTCCTGCACTAGAAATTCCAATCCCTCGCGATGTTGCCTCAGCTCTCCAACCATCAGATTGAAGTCGCGAGCAAGGTCCTTCATCTCTTGAGGACCTATTTCCGGAATGCGTGTACCAAGCTTCCCTTTAGAGACCAATCGAGCAGCCTTGGACACTCTTATTACTTGTTCGGATAACCGCCGCGACAGCCAAAAACCTATCACCACAGCAAATAACAAAGTCCCCAATGCCGCAAGCAACATGTGGTCTGTATTTTCTCTAATAAGTTCGTCTGCCTCCTCCTTCTTTTTGAACCCAATCAAAACCCATTGCTCTTTGGCACTACGACCGCGCACCATATGCCTATACGGAGAGAGCTTATGAGCCGTGTAGACCAAGTCACTGTACACTCCACGAGGATTGCGCAGCCAGTGATCCGAACTATACCGATTGTCAAATTTCTCGGGATCAAAGACCCTCGATCGATCAACGTGGTATATGGGGTTGTTACTACTATCTAAAAGCACAAAGAAACCCGTGTCACCCATCTTGGCCGCATCGATTGAATTCCAAAGCTGTTGAAAATCTAGACTCGCATGAACGACAAAGGGAACTTCATCATCGTCCTCCACAGGTGAGGAAAAAACGACTTCTACTTTGGGAGGCCCGTCACCCAACGTAATCGAATCAGCTACACGAGGTTTGGAAATCGTCGGGGAGCCACCGACAGCACTTTGGTGCTCAAACATATCACCCTTCTCATAGCCAAGGTTCACAATCTTCGGCTTTGAGGTAGACGCCACATATCGCCCACTTCGATCATAAAGTGAGATATCGAAGAATTGGGTATACGCACCAGCAACCCTCGTGAATTCTACCCGCTTTTCTTCTAAGAACGCCTCGCGTTCGCTTTCGCGCTCCTCTGGAGTCCAACTGGAATCCTCAACAAACTGTCGCTGAATAATCCGGTTGGTGGTAAGGCTCTGAAGATTCTTATTCGAGTTGTCCAGGAATACTGTAACGTTACGCCCGACCTCCTCGGTAAAGCCCGCCATTTGGTCAAACTGAGACTCTTCAATGGCTTTCCGTGTGAGCGTTTGGCTAACAAAAAGGATGAGTAGCAGAGGAACAAGTCCCGCTGCTAGCAGCACCAGAAGAACTCGATTTCGGATCGAACTCATTCCCCATCGCCGTCTCCTGCATCAACCACGTTGCTTCCAATCTCATCACTTACACTACTACCACTCACCTCACTCTTCACTCGATCCCACCCCTTGTTCAGACTTCGCACTCGATAATCATCGACCTCTTCAAGAAACGTACATTTCTGAACAACCACATCTTCCGGATAGATGGTCGTGTCCGCCTTGAGTTCAGCATTGAGTGCAGGGTGATTAAGTGCTGCTAGGTTGGGGGTAGCATACCAAAGCTCGTTCGAACTCTCCGCCGCAATTCTAGCATCCGCCATGAAATTGATGAACTCATGCGCTAGATCGACTGACCTACTATCACGAGATATAGCGAAGCTATCCGTCCATCTAGTAGCGCCTTCTTCAGGTATGAAGAATCCAATATCTTCGCTATCTTCCGCAATAAGTGCAGCATCGCCGCTATACATCATCGCGATATGGCTCTCACCGTCTATCAGGTGCCTCTTCATTTCATTGTCGGAACCCAGCTTTGCCTTGCCTTCTCCAACCAAGTCAATCAGCATTTCGGTAGCGGCATCAAGCTCTGAGGGCACGTTCGAGTTCATATCATATCCCAGAACACGAAGCGCCGCAGCAAAACACTCCATTCGTTCGTCCAGCAATGAAACCCTACCTTGGAATTGTGGAGAAAAGAGAACTTTCCAGCTCTTGCTAATGTCATTAACAACATCTTTACGATAGGCGATCAAAGTCGTTCCCCACATATACGGCACTGAGTATCGAAATTCCTTATCGTATGTAGCGCCAGCCCGAAATCCAGGGTCAATATTTTTCACATTGGGAACTTTGCCATGATCAAGAGGGCGCAGCAACCTCAGGGCTTTGGCGCGCTTCATAGATGCATCATCGAGCACGATTACATCATAAGCTGCTCCATCGGACTTCAGATTCTGGAAAACCTCATCGGTGTTCTCATACTTCAGATAGTTCACACTAACGCCGAACTTCGCCTCGAATTCTTTTAAAAGATCCAGTGAAAAATACTCGTCCCATGAGTAGAGGGTCAAAGCACTCGCTCCCTCAACGTTTTCAACGGCATTAGAGGCTTCGGTAGGCCTCTTGCTGCAGCCAGAAATTGAGATAGAAAGTAACGTTAGGATTAGACCCACTTTGGGTCTGCTTGCTGTGATGAGTGATTTCATAAGCTTAGGTTGGGAAATCACATGCTGTTGAGAGGGACAAGGAAGCCACCCGACACACAGAATGCGACAATACTCTTTAAGTTCCACGTTTAATAAGATTCTCCATAATTTCAAGCAGTTACTTCAATATAAGAAAAAAATGTCTCTGTTGTGGGCTGACGGCGCACCAACTAGGAATCCAACTCGTGGCTAAATCCGATAAAGCAGAGCCGTCCGCCCCGCTTCCCAGTATCAATCTACATCTAAAGATGCTGATTCTCGCAGCTCCGATAATTGCGACTCAGTATTCCTTGGTGTTGATGCAGTTCATTGACGCCTGGATGCTGGGCACTATTGGAAGCAATGAGCTTGCAGCAGTCACACCGGCAGGACTGCTCATTCAAGTGCTCGTCAGTTTCGGAGCTGGATTCCTCACTGCAGTAGTCACACTCGTCGCAAATGCCCTTGGACGAGGGGAACCCCTCGTGTGCAGATCCTATGGGAAGCAAGGAGTTCTTATAGCGGCAGTCGGTGGAACTGGCTGCATAGCATTGTGGCCGGTCGCACCATCAATTTTTCAAGCTATGGGACATTCGCCAGCGGTAATGAATTTTGAGACCGTATATTTTCAGGTAAGTTTGATCTCGGTCGCACCTCAGTTGATTGCTATTGCCGCAGCAAATTTCTTTATCGGAATCCAACGGACGGGCGTTGCTATGATCGGCAGTATTTGCGGGATGGTCGCCAACGTCGTTTGCAATTACGCACTCATATTTGGAGCATTTGGAGTTCCAAAACTAGGCTTTGTTGGAGCAGCCTGGGGAACCGTCGCAGCCTCGTGCCTACAAGCCATAATAATGTTAGTATTAATGGTCGTATGGGATCGCAAGCAGTTTTGCCGCGACACCTCCAAACTTAGCTGGCGCCCAATCACCACAATGGGTCTTCCAGCAGCCATTCAAGGTGCCATAGACATCCTGTCATGGGGGGTTGTCTTGACGATGCTAATCGGAAGTTTCGGCACTGCTCATCTGGCGGCTGCTACAATATTGATCAGGTGCATGCAAATCTCATTCCTACCTTCCGATGGTCTCGCCGCTGCCTTGCAAACGATGGTTGGGGAATCTCTTGGAAGAAAGCGCGCACCCGAAGCTCGGAACATAACTAACATTGGCTTAAGACTCATCGTCGGCTATATGGTAGGTATGGGGGTCGCTTTCTACTTCCTCCGAACACATATCATGCACTTCTTCTCCGATGATCCTGCCGTCGTTGAAATCGGAATCAAAGCCATGGTCTTTGTATCGTTCTTTCAGCTGTTTGACGCCTTCAACGTTACCTTTATCAACGCCCTTCATGGTGCAGGTGATACTCTTTGGCCAATGCTAATGAATGCATTTCTAAGCGTTGCTATTCTATGGCTAGGCGGAAGTGCGGTCATCCACTATCAGCCTCACCTAGCTTCATATGGTGTGTGGCTTGTAGCTTCCATCTACATTTTCGCTCAAGGCGCTTGCTTCTATGTGAGATGGCATAGCCAGGTATTGAGGCACTGCTAGGGCCATCAGCCCAACCCTCCAAAACCACTAGATTTTCCACATATTCACCGAATTGTTTTAACCTTTTACGCATTGACCTTCAAGTTTGATGTAGCTAAGTCAAAGCAGGATGGAGAGTGCTAGGTTTACCAGGATGAATGATACCACCGCACAGACAGATAAGCTCTACCTAGCTCCAGGACACCTTGGGTGCGGAGTTCGTGCGCGCACATCCATTGCTAAAGGCGAAGTCTGCGGATACCTTTCAGGCAAGTTGATACGTTTTCAGGAATCGACATCGACTGAAGGCAGCAATTCTGTCCAGGTCGGACCAGATCTCTATGTTCTTCCGAAGTTTCCTATGCTCTACATGAACCATTCATGCAATCCCAATGCAGGATTGAGCCACGATCTTTCCCTGGTTGCTATTCGTGATATCCATCTCGACGAAGAGATAGTCATTGACTACTCAACAACAATGTTCGAGAAGCATTTCACGATGGACTGTCTCTGTAAGGAACCTGTCTGTAGGCAAGTTATTGAAGACTTCGATCTACTTCCCGAAGCTCTACAGCAACACTACATCGACTTAGGAATCGTCCAATCGTTCATCTCCGAGCAATATGATGCCCGAAACAACCACGCCGCATCAGGGCTAGTGAAAGCAATCAATGCGGAACTCGGAATCGAAAGCAAATACCGCAAGAAGTTTTCCTTTCTAAACCGTGAAACAACCCCTGCTGGTGACGTGCATATACGTTCTCAAATTGATTCGCCCGTCAACCCGCTTAGGTAAATAGATTGAGATTCGAGAAGTCCTTGTGGGCGCCTAACCTCAAGGTTCTTGTGGCTCAAAAGACCTACTCCCTTTTCATTCTGAAACACTGTAGCAGAGACGAGATTGTCCCGAAGGAGAGCACCTGCAAGGTAAGCGCCACTGAAATTAGCACCTTCCAGGTCGGCTCCGCTGAGGTCGGCATGCTCCAAGTTCGCGCCTGCAAAGTTGCCTAGGGTAAGGTTCGCGTGTTGGAGATTAGCCCCCGTGAGATTGGCTCCGCGGAAGTCACAGGCTTTGAGCTTGAGGCCTTGGAGATCTTTCGTATTTGGATGCCAGTTGCGGAGGTTCGCTTTGACGACAACGGACTTGAGCGAATCCAATCGGTAAGCAGAGAATTCCGTTAGATTCCGAAACTGCTCGACTTCAGCCCTCGAGGTGAAGCGATGACCTTCAAGGCGCTGTTCGAGCCAAGGATCACCGATGTTGTGATAGCCTGACGTGCGTTCCCAGAAACCCAACTGATCATCTGACAGAAAGACGATCTCTTTAAGCCACTTGAGGCTCTTGTAGAAATAACGCGAAGGCGTAACCACACGCACTGGAAAACCGTGCTCAGGAGTGAGGGGCTGCCCATTATAGCTATGGATGAGCCAACTATCTTCGAGCGCGACCTCCAGTGATAGACTGGTGTCATGGTCTCGAGGCGAGTAGGCGAGGAACCGCACAAACTCTACCTTAGCAGTCGGTTCGACTAATCGCTCGACTAGCGTGGAGAAACGTACCCCCTCAAAAGTCATGCCTAATTGCGACCAACTGGTGACGCAGTGAATGTCCGTTTCCAGGATCTCTTGGGGTAACGCAAGCAAATCCGCGAACGAAAGCGTCATCGCCCGATTGACCTCGCCGTGAATAGTTAGTGACCAGTGATCTTGTGTGAGAGAAGGCACTGCCTGCTTCTCCCCAGTGACCGGAAACGTCTTGGTCAGCGTTTGGCCGGGCGGTAGCTGAGTCTTATTCATGATTCTAGGAGAAGTAGAGAAAAGACTAAGGTGACCGGGATTTCAATACCTACGGCTTTTCTCATTGTCAGCCGCCATGCTGAGGCTAGGTTTATTTATTATGATCAGCTCTCCCGACCAATCTCGACGTTCGTTTCTTCGTTCTGCCCTCGCTGCCGGAGCAGCCTCAAACATGATGCCTGCAGCCTTCGCCGATCACCATGGTGGCAAGCCCCCTTTCAAAATCTCCCTTGCAGAATGGTCCCTAAACAAGATGATCCGCAAAGGCGATCTGAAGAACATGGATTTCCCACAGTTCTCCAAGGAGAGGTGTGGCATTGATGCGGTTGAGTATGTGAACCAGCTTTTCGCAGACGGCACGGTTAACGACAAGTACTTCAGAGACTTGAAGAAGCGCTGCGACGACATTGGTGTGAAAAGCTTGCTCATCATGTGCGACGGCCTCGGAAAGTTGGGGGATCCTGACAGCGCGAAACGGCATCGTGCAGTGCTTAATCATGCTCTTTGGATCAATGGAGCTCAAGCTTTGGGATGCCACTCCATCCGAGTCAATGCTAGTTCCACGGGAAAACGTGTTGAGCAGGAGAAGCTCGCAGCCGACGGATTAGCGTCCTTGTCAGAGCTAGCGAAGCCCTATGGGATGAATGTTGTGGTGGAGAATCATGGTGGCCTGTCTTCAGATGGATCCTGGCTTTCATCGGTGATGAAGCGGGTGAACATGCCCAACTGTGGTACTTTGCCAGACTTTGGAAACTTCAATATCGGTGGAGGAAAGACCTACGATCGCTACAAAGGCGTTACAGAACTGATGCCATTTGCCAAAGCTGTCAGTGCGAAAAGCAACAATTTTGATTCTGATGGCAATGAGACTAAGACCGACTTCTACAAGATGATGGATATCGTCCTTAAGGCCGGGTATCATGGCTATGTCGGCATCGAATATGAAGGTGGCAAGATCGGCGAACTCGAAGGCATCCTGGCAACGAAGAAGCTCCTTGAGAGTGTGCGCGCCAAGGTCAAGGCCTAATTCAATGCCTCCCATGTTCATTCCCGTGATCAATTCTGTGAAAGGAGCCTGGCATGTTCGGCTTCTTGTCACTGTCAGCCTAGCGACAGCGCCGCTTTCTTGGGCAGATGAGAAGCCAGAGACCAGCTTGATCGATCAAGCCAGGGCCGCTGCTGAAAAGGGTGACGTCACCGGAGCCATGCTGCTAAGCGGGAAAGCGTTGGCGGAGAAGAAGGACGCGAAGACCCTCAAATTGCATGCGCAGCTCTGTGAGGCGAGCAAGCACTATGAGGGGCAATTAGAGGCGTATGCCGAATTGATCAAGCTGGAGCCAGAGGTACCCACCTGGCTGAACCAAAGCGGCGTGGCCAAGTTCATGGCCGGGGATTTCCGGGGCTCGGTAGAAGACTTTGATGCCTTTCTTGAGAAGGTACCAAGCGCGATGCCCCGTCATTGGCAGCGAGGGCTCTCACAGTATGGGGCGGGGCTATTCGAAGAAGGACGCGCCCAGTTCGAAGCGCACCAGAAAGTGAATCCGAACGATGTGGAGAATGCTGCATGGCACTTTCTCTGCGTTGCTTCGCTCGAGGATGTAGAAGCTGCTCGCAAAGCGATCATTCCAATTCGCGGCGATGGAAGGGTGCCCATGCCTGAGGTTCACGACCTCTTCTCGGGCAAAGGCGGCGAAGAGGCTGTCCTTAAGGCGGCGAATGCAGCAGCCCCGCAGAAGCGCAACCACTTGTGCTACGCTCATCTTTACCTAGCACTTTATAAAGAAGCCCTTGGAAATACCGCAGAGGCTCTCAAACACTACAAGCTAGCTGCAGTGGACTACAGTATGTCGCACTACATGGGGGAGACTGCCCGTGTCTTCTACGAGAGTCGGCGGAAGTCAGAGAGATAGAGAATTCTGAAGTTGCTCTAACACCGTCTTATCCATACTAACCAGATTCCCTTTCTCGGGAAATCTCCCTTCCTGAACATCCTCAACATACTCGCGGAAAGCCGTGATCCGTTCTGATTGAAGTCGACGGTGTTCCCCAAAGAAGTCACGATAGGCTTTGGCATGCCGAGGCAGTCGTTCCTCGTAGTCGCCCAAGATGTCACATGAGAAGAGGAACTGCGTGTCGCAGCCACTTCCAGATCCGAGAGACATGAGAAGCATCGACGTTTGTAAGGACAGGAAACTTGCCAGTTCATGTGGGACCACCTCCAGTTCTGCGGCATAGGCACCGGCACTCTCGAGACGCTTCATTTGCGCGTGCAACGCCTTTGCCTCGTCAAGTGTCTTGCCAATGGCCCGATAGCCCGTCCAGGTAACATGACGAGGAACCAAACCCAGGTGCCCGACAACAGGAATCCCCTGCTCCGCCATGGCCTCGACAATGCGCGGGCTAGCAGAACAGTAAACCGAACTAGCTCCGAGTTCCAGCGCTTGAAACCCGATGCGAATCGCTTCTTCTGCAGAGGCCATTCCATGTGGCGTGGCACACGACAAGAAACTATTGGGAGCCGCAGCTACCAATAGTGGCAAACGCGCCTGCGCCTCGGGACTATCAAAACTACAGCTCATAAGGTCGATTCCCGCCTGCTCCCCGGCCGTGGCTTCTTCAGGAGACTTGACGTGAATGTGAGTGAGGCAGCGTTTGCCCTTGAGCTGTTGCAGGTCGTAGACAGTGTATTTCTTCCGGGGACGTAGCATGGGTGAATGGAACAGGCCTTCGGTGCCCTTGGCAACGTCATTCACTCATTGAGCAACCTTGGCCACATAGACCGTGCTCGCCGAATCACGGTCACGCAGAGGATTCTCGAATGTGACCACATGCGTTTCGCAGTCCACAAAAACGTCTCTCAAGGCTTTTAGAAACGTTTTTTCAGGAGGGTCGTCAGACCAAAGGGCAAAAACACCACCAGGATAGATCTTGTCAGCAAGACAACGAAGACCCTCCACCGCATAAAAGGCACCATGCCGCTGGTGGAGCAAATTCTCCGGCGAGTGGTCAATATCTAACAGAACCGCATGAAACCTCTGGATACCTCCTGACGGATCGAATCCACTGTCGCCACGTTCCGCGAGAGCCAGTTCAAAAAAGTCGCCAAAGACAAACTCACACCGTGAATCTTCGGTCAGTCCCTTACCAAGGGGCACCAGTCCCTGCTCATGCCACTCTATCACTGGCTTTAAATAGTCGACCACGAAGAGTCGCCCTACTCGATCGTGCTCCAATGCCGTCCGTGCCGTGTAGCCGAGACCGAGGCCTCCGACCACCACATCGAGCGGCCCTTCTCCTATCACTGCAGCCAATCCGAGCTTCGACAAAGCAGTCTCCACAGCTGTGTAGAGGCTGGACATGAGATAGGCATCTCCCAAGATGATCTCGTGGATCTCCCGGTTCTCCAGCGCGAGGATAGTGCGTCTGCGAAGAATGAGCTCGCCAAGCGGTGTCAGCCGGTAATCCAACTCTTCAAATTGCGGTTTAGGATGCGGCACGGCGTGGCTCTTATCAGCACTAGAGAGAGTTGTCAAAAACCCACTCGCGCATTGCCACAGCAATCACTCCAGCTCTAGCATTAAAGGGTGATCAATCTCTTCAGACAAACTCTGTTTTTTGTAGCTCTCACTAGCGCAGTTTCAGCAGCGGAACTACCTATCCTGCTCAAAAAAGACGCTCGCATCGCCATCGTTGGTAATGGACTCGGCTCGCGAATGATGGCGTTTGGGCATTTCGAAACTGCGTTGCACCAGCGCCATCCAACCCTTCAACTAGTCGTTCGAAATCTATGTGACGAAGGAAACACCCCTGGCTTTCGCCCCCATTCAGCGCGGCCGTCACCATGGGCGTTTCCGGGCGCTCAAGCCTTCCATCTTCCCCTGTCCGAAGCAAAGGATCGCTGGGGCTCTGGTCACATTGGCGTGGGAGGCTTCGACTCGTCGGACGCCTGGCTGAAACGAATTCGGCCGTCTCTCATGATCGCATTCTTTGGATTCAACGAATCCTTTGCGGGAGCAGCGGGAGTCGAGAACTTTAGCAACGAGCTCACGGCCTTCGTCAAGCATACCTTGGCTCAGCCTTACAACGGCGACGAACCACCGACGCTAGCACTGGTTTCTCCAATCGCCTTTGAGGATCTTTCGGAAACACACGGAACTCTCAACGGCCAAACGCTCAATGGCAATCTAGCACTTTACGCAGCAGCGATAGAGACCGTCGCAGCAAAGGAGTCTATTGCCTTCATCAATCTTCTACCGGTCACTCAAGGCTGGTTTGATAAGACCGTTGCCCCCTTGACCATCGATGGCGTGCAATGGAACGACGTTGGCTACCAGCGGCTAGCCCATGAACTAGCAGATCAGCTGTTTGGTAAGAAACCACATACCGATTCAGTATCCAAGATTCACGATGCGGTACAAGAGAAGAACTGGATCTGGCACAAGCACTACAAGATTCCCAACGGTGTCCATGTTCACGGGAGGCGGCATCGCCCATTCGGCCCTGAAAATTATCCTGATGAGCTCAAAAAGCTTGAGGAAATGACGGAAATACGAGATCGGGCCATCTGGGCCGCACTTGAAGGTAAGCCATTTGACCTGGCAGCGGCTGACGCCAAAACACACCCTCTCCCTGAAATCGAAACGAACTACAAGGTCAGTAGCAAGAATGGCTCTAAAACTTATCTCTATGGCGAAGATGCCTTAGCCTCCCTTACCGTACCGGAAGATTATGCCATCAACCTCTTTGCCTCCGAACGCACGTTCCCGGACTTAGCCAATCCAGTCCAGATGAGCTTCGACAATCGAGGGAGGCTTTGGATTGCGACCATGCCCACGTACCCACATTACCGGCCAGGCGACCCCAAGCCGAATGACAAGCTCATCATTCTAGAAGATACGAACAGTGATGGAAGGGCGGACAAACAGACCATTTTCGCTGATAAATTGCACTTACCCACAGGCTTCGAACTCTCTCACGACGGCGTTTATGTTGCCCAAGGAACCCATCTCGTTCACTTGAGCGATCGTGATGGCGACGATCGTGCTGATGTCAGGACGATCGTGATGAGCGGCTTCGATGATCATGATACCCACCATGTAATTAGCGCCTTCTGCGCAGACCCTTCTGGAGCGCTTTACATGGGTGAGGGCACATTTCTTCACAGTAACGTAGAAACTGCCTATGGACCGGTTAGAAGCTCTAATGGCGGCTTCTTTCGCTATGCCCCTCAGCGGAAACATCTGGAACGCACGGCCCGTATTTCAATCCCGAATCCCTGGGGAACCGCATTCGATGACTGGGGACAGCCCTTCTTTCTCGACACGTCGGATCCAAACCTTCGCTGGATGCTTCCGGCAACAATCAATGTGCGCTATGGCGACTTCGCCCCAAATCCTCCTAACCTCGTCGAGGACAAGCAAAGAGTCCGTCCGACCTCTGGGTTGGAGTTTGTCTCCAGCCGTCACTTCCCAGAGCGCGTGCAAGGAGACATTCTTTTAAACAACACGATAGGATTTCTCGGCACTAAACAGCACACCATTGACGACGATGGAACAGGCTACAAAAGCCATCATCGCCAAGACCTACTCACCAGCACCGATACCAACTTTCGTCCGGTCGACCTTGAGTTTGCTCCAGATGGATCATTGTATGTGCTAGACTGGCACAACATTCTTGTCGGGCACATGCAGCACAGTGCTCGCGATCCTCTGCGTGATCACGTCCATGGTCGCGTTTATCGTATCACCTACCCTTCCAGGCCATTGGTAGCCTCGGCTCCCATCCACAAGGCGCCAATTGCTACGTTGCTAGACAACCTTAAATTGCCAGAAGCTCGCACTCGGTATCGCACGCGACGGGAATTGCGCGGACGAGCTGCTCAAGACGTCCTCCCAGCACTCAGGCAATGGTTAAACCAATTCAAGGCCAGCGACGCGCCCGTAGAACACCTGCGATTGGAGGCTCTCTGGGTCACGTGGGGCCTCGATCGCGTCGACGAAAGTCTGCTGCGCAGTCTGTTAAACAGTTCAGTGCCAGCCGTCCGAACCGCTGCGGTGCAGGTGCTTCGATATCATATACATTCGATTTCAGATCACAAAGATTTGCTGCGCAAGGCGGTTCAAGATGACCATGGACGAGTCCGCCTTGCCGCCATCACCGCAGCATCGTGGCTTCCGCCAGATGAAGCATTGCCCATCATCGAGCTCGCCTCCACACAACCTATCGACGACTGGATTCGCCCCGTTTATGAGGCAGCTATCGCTCAGCTATCCGGGAAAGCATCTCCAATCGCCAGCAAGCTCACCTACACCACCAAGCTGACCGGCAAAGCTCGGGAACTCTATTTAAAAGGAGCTGAAGTCTACCACCGCGAAGGCCACTGTGTCACCTGCCACCAGGAGAATGGGCTTGGCCTGCCAGCCGCACAGTTCCCACCTATCGCTGGCACCAAGTGGGTGCTTGGAAACGAGGAGCGACTCATCAAACTGACGCTTAACGGACTGTTAGGTCCCATTGAGGTCAAAGGCAAAGCTTACCCAGGGCAAGTGCCGATGACAGGTTTCCAAGCGTTGAGTGACACCGAGATTGCGGGAGTCCTCACGTATGTGCGAAACAGCTTCGGCAACGAAGCACCTCCCATCGATCCAGAACAAGTGTCAAGAGTGCGCGAGGCAACTAAGCCTGAGTCCGGCTTCTATTCACCTTCTGCTCTGCTTCAAGAGCATCCGCACGATTAGGGTGTGTTTTAAAACCGTCTAGATCCATGCTAGGATAGCGCCAAGCGTGACAATCCCGAGGAAGTTCTCGCGGTGCTTCTCATAGCGGGTGGCGATTACCCGAAACTCCTTCAGTCGCTGAAA
>Ga0213868_10002650_pt1 | contig 17028 bp, 12 predicted proteins | sample PICome_9_FD_160087 | JGI IMG/M metagenome (GOLD analysis project Ga0213868, IMG submission 160087) | Coastal seawater microbial communities near Pivers Island, North Carolina, United States - PICO127 | ecosystem: Environmental > Aquatic > Marine > Coastal | place: USA: North Carolina...
ATAGATTTTCTGATTGCATTTTGGATATCCAAACAGCATTGGATGTATCGATTGATTTTTTTGTAGATTTTACATTTTACGAAGTTGCATAATTAGAAATAAATGGCATGGATAGTCCCTTCTTGACCATGCAACGGACAACGGATAACGAGATAACGGACAGCAGAGGACCGTTCGTATGAAAGTACTACAGTATGTAAGTAAGTACCATAGCCCATAGCCCTCCAACAGAAAGTGTAAAAGTAAATAGATATCTATCCAAATCACATCAAAATGAAGGTCCCCTTCCTCGTGACCCTCCTTCTTTATATGACTTGGTGTACAGGAGATGTGTCAGCTGCATCATTCATGTCTCTCGAATCGAAGACTCCGAAATGTGTTGAGGTCGATTCTTACGCTGGAGCTACACTCGCCCTAGTGTATTCTTCACCAGATCTCATAGCTTTACCACACGATGACTCCGGTCGTCATCCCAGGGACAGGCATCTCGAATCGGACATTATGGATAAAATTAGAGAAAAGAAGAGGCATCATGAAGAAAAGGTCAGGGAAATGCATGACCTTTTGCCCACGTACAAGTCCTACGATACTCTCAATTCACTAGAGGGCGGCACATCCAATATTAGTATTTTGATTGAGGAAGTAGACTATGAACATGAATCGGATGAACACCGTAAAATTCATCATAATGTTGAAATCACGCAGGAAAAGGGTACGTACAAATACAAACTCAAGTTTTTCGATAGCGCCAAGATTTGTGTCCAAAGCTTGACTGCGTCCACGCACAAACCAACATTTTTTTCACTTCTTGTGAAAGAAATGGACGAAGAGGACGTGCTGGAATCTGAACAATATGATCAAGCCTTCAAACAACAAATGAATGAATATAGTAAAAAGAATAGAGAAGCTCTTGTACACTTGGAATGGATCGAGAAGGAAATGACAAGACTCATTCGTGAAGTTAACAAGTTGACCGGGCATTCACATGCATCCAAAGAGCGAAATGTACAATTTCATGAAGCATCGGTGAAAATGAAAAAAGCTCTCACCTTTTGGAAGAAAATCCAGATTCTTATCCTCATCGTATTTGGAGCATACAATGCGTCCAATCTGATCAAACATTTAAAGCTCAAGGGTGTGATTTGAACATGAAGAATGGAAGATATTAAAATGGTTTGCTTATCATAATAGTATTCTTATCTTAGACTATAAGATCCATATCAAATTCCCAAATAAGATCATCAAGAACCTCATTGTCCTGTACTTTTTCTTTCATTTCTTCAAATTGTTCCAATGTAAGCTGTTTCATATGTTTCTGAGCATTATTCGTATGGCTGTTCAATCTTACAGAATTTTCATTATCGTTATCCGTTTCATCTTGATCCATATCATCCGTAGTCGTTGGACGTTCCGATACTTCACCCATCAACACCATAGAGTCACCACGAATAAGATATAAGCCAAGTTCAATATCAGTATAATAGCAAATTATATTTCCATCTTTTTTCACATGCAAAACCCGGCGCTCAGATGTTTCTTCCATGACCATATTACTAAATTGATCAAAGCTTCTCAATATCTGCATTCATATATAAGTAGTATGGTATTTACAAATATATATATATCAGTACAAAAAAATGATAAAATGAATGCAACGGATACCAATCCCAAGTCCTAAAATGTTGAAATATCACTTACACCGACTAAATGTCTGCCATCACGAAGAACTATCATCACTCTCCGATCAAGCTGCTCCACGAGACTCGCAGAACCTGGTAAAAATGCTGGTAAATGGCCGTATGGTACTCCCGACATGGGCAATTTCGGCTGAGAGGGTCCACTACTTCCATCCTTTTGTGGATGATTAGGGTGACTCATATTCAACCTTGAAATGATTCTCTAACTCGTTAGAAATTGTTTCTTGTTTGTTTTCTATCTTTGACGTTTGCTGGCTGCTGGTTACACTGCTTTTGTTTGATGTGGAGTGGCAAGTGGCAACACAGGCGACAGGCGTCCTCTGGTCAATGAAATATTGGCGCGAAAAGGAATGACCGAAAAGTCATCCTCAAAACGGGGGGGATAAAAAAGTTCGACCAAGTTCTCCCACAGCCCACAGTCCTACGAGTAAGATCCTGGATCCTGAAACAAAGTAAAATCGTTCCTACTCTTTGCCATTAAACAATATGGCACCATTCAACACGCTCTTTTGTGTGTCTCTTCTCATTAATGTGGTGACAACTTTCCGTTCAAGTTCCTACTTTCCGAAATACAAACATTTCTTTGGATTTTCTCGTGACAGCGGAACTTCTTCGAATGAATCAGCCGTTGAAACGAAATCCAACTCCAACGATGATGCCAAGCATGGGGATATTATGAAGAAATATCTTGCAGTTTACCTCCTAGCTGTACTGAGCGATTGGCTCCAGGGGCCATACGTGTATGCTCTGTATGATGCATATGGGTATTCTCAACATGACATTGCGGTTCTCTTCGTCGCTGGATTTGGAAGTTCCATGATTTTTGGAACGTTTATTGGTGGACTTGCGGATTCATGCGGACGTAAAAAGTTTACAATTATATTTGCTCTGGTTTATGCACTTTCTTGCATCACGAAACATTTTAATGATTTCGGTATTTTGATGATAGGACGTCTGTTGGGAGGAATCGCTACTAGTCTTTTGTTCAGTGTATTTGACTCATGGCTGATTCGCTCTCATAGTGAAGCTGGTGTAAGTTCTTATTTGAGCAAATCTTTTGCTGCTGCTCAATATGGAAATTCCATCATTGCCATTCTTGCTGGTCTTTTGGCAAATAAGGTTGCCTCTTTGGGAGAGATGAAACCATTTCATGATGGGGTCACCGACGGAGCTCTTTTGTACAAAAATGGATTCTTGCTTCCCTTTGATTTTGCACTTGGTGCACTATGCATTTGTGGAACACTTGCATTTTTTCTTTGGGAAGAGAATTATGGTGATAATAAAGATAGTAATGAAGATGAAAATGATGAAGCGAAGCCTAAGCACTGGTACGATGCATTTACATCTGCTTACTTGACGACCGTTCGGTCAAAAGAAATTTTGTATGCTGGATTGATTTGTTCACTTTTTGAAGGGAGTATGTTCATTTTCGTTTTCATGTAAGTGCTTTCGTTCTCTTTCTATATTTTATATGGATGATATCCTTTGACATCTAATCACCTTGTTTATTGAAAAAAATAAATTGAATCTACTTTGTTGTGAATCATTCAGGTGGACACCTGCCACGAAGGCATTATCGACAGGTGATCTTCCCTTTGGTCTAATATTTGCCACTTTCATGGTATGTTGTATGGCAGGATCATCCATCTTTTCCATTATCATTCCCTCCGTAAAAGTTGAGAAACTTGGTATCTATGTCCTGATTTCGGCGACTACTGCATTTATCCTGATGGCCATGGCTTCTACTGACACAACTATTATGATTGCATTTCTCATGTTTGAAGTCTGCGTTGGGTCATACTTTCCGATGATGGGAACGATGAAAAGCGTCATTGTTCCTGAAAGTAAGAGAGCGGCAATTTACAATCTCTACCGTATACCTCTCAACTTCATTGTATTATTCAGTCTTTTGACTGATTTCACTCCAAAGCAATCCTTTCTCTTATGTATCGGAATGCTGATCACAGCAACTGTTTTAATGTCCAAGCTAGTTTCTCATCAACAGACATACATCTCTTCCTCTACTGCAGATCCTTCAGATCTTGAGCTTGGAGAAAAGGAGAAATTGGTGAGTCCTTCGAATGAAGCAGATTCTTCTCAAGAGAATTCGGAGAAGGAAAGTTAATAAATGTATAATGGGATTGCAGTAATTTTCTTTGAGATTTTGGAGGTAAATATAAAATGAATTTAAAAAAAAAACAAAAATTGGAAATCAAGAAATGTGAATGATTTGTGGGTGTGGAATTAGGTAACTTGTGAGAGTCAGTCAACCTCTTCAGTCAAGCATTTGGACGACAGGGATAATTGGTGGCAGGAATGCCCCACAGCCATCCACTCTCTTCTCTTACGTAGGCTAGAAAGATGAGGAAAATTTGGTCAGAAAATTAACACACCCAGCAAGGCCGCACGACGCACGAGAATTTTGAAAACGATGCAGTCCAATGCAAACTTCAAACGTTCCGTTTGAAGAAAAGGAGAAAACATAAACAGAATCAGCATGCTGCCTAGATGACAACCTTTTCAACAGCGCATCCACCTTCTTCTTCGAACTGCTACACACCCGTGAAAATAAATAAGCTAAAGAATTACGATTCCATTTCCGTGACGTACGAAGGGCTCAATATGCAAGATGCTGTTTCTCCAAGGTCTGCAATACCAGTACACCACACTCATACTCATTCTAATCAGAAACTAAAGTTATTGCCTTTGGCAATACTTGTATTTTACAATGTATCAGGGGGACCTTTTGGCATTGAGCCGGCCTTGCGGTCTGGTGGCGTGTTTTATACCATCCTAGGCTTTCTCATTCTTCCTTTTGTTTGGTCGATTCCCGAAGCTCTCGTCACGGCAGAACTTGGAAGTGCCTTTAAGTCATCAAGTGGTGGAGTTATATGGGTTCAAACTGCGTTTGGAGAAACTGCGGGAGCATTCTGTGGTTATTTGGGGTATGTGGCTGGAGCGACGGACAATGCCATCTACCCTAACCTTTTCCTTTCTTACCTTGCAGGAAGTCTTGATGCTGATATGAATCGATATGAAAGATTTGTATACGTTTCTATTATCAGTCTAATACTGGCATGGCTGAACTTTCGAGGTCTTGAAATTGTTGGTACTGGAAGTGTGATTGTCTGTATCATCGCTATGAGTCCATTTGTGATCATGACTCTCGTGGGAATGTCCAAGGTTGACACATCCAAATGGTTCATCAAGCCAGAAGAAGGTCTCAATCCCACTGACATTATTAATGATGACTTTGAAACTGCAAGCGGTCCCCTTCCACTGATGTTTTACGGCATTTTACTCAGACCATTCCTCAATAATATGTTTTGGAATCTCAACTCATTTGATTCTGCAGCTAGTTTTGCGTGTGAAGTTGTGGATGTGCATCGTACTTACCCTCGCGGTATTTTCGTAGCAGTATTGCTTTGTTTTGTATTCTACATCATTCCACTATTGGTAGCAACTGGGGCAACTGACTATGCTCAACATGAATGGGTGGATGGACAGCTTGGAAAAGCTGCAAAGGATATTGGTGGCCCATGGCTCGGAGGGTGGACAGTACTCGCCGCTGGTATATCTAATCTTGCCTTGTTTGAAGCAGAGTTGTCAGCTGACTCGTACCAACTCATGGGAATGGCAGAGCAAGGATATCTTCCGAGTGTTCTCAAAACAAAATCCAAGTATGGTACTCCAACATACGGTATCATCATCGGGACTCTAATAATCATATGCTTCAGTGTGGCAGATTTCAGTCAGTTACTTGAACTTTTAAATGTCAATTATGCCCTTGCGCTGGTTCTTGAGTATGCTGCTTTTGTCAAACTAAGATATTCAAATCCCAACATGGAACGACCTTATAGAATCCCCATTCCGAACTGGGCGGCTGTTTTATTGGTGATCCCACCAATCTTAGCTATTTTCGTCCTTTTCCTTGTTGCAAATTGGATCACATATTACTTTGTGATTGGTACATGCATCGTATGTGTCGGATTCCATAAGATACAGGAGATAGCTAAAATGAAAGGATGGTGGCAATACGATAGTGTGATCTTCAATGGTGCACAACTTGTGAGTACTGTCGACCCAACTGGGCCAGAATTAGCTTTGCATACCGATTATGGTGACACAGATGAAGAAATGACGGATTCTAACTGCTCTAGCACTGAAGAAGATATTTCCCTAGTTGTCATCGAAGGTGAACCGAGAATGGGCACGTTTGCTTAGAATAGGAATGTCATGTGGACTGAAATACACGAATTCATGTTGTACATTAGAATTTTTAAAAGACATATAACATTTTCACAAAAGACATATAGTGTTTTCACAAAAGAAATGGCGTCATGATCTCTTTGTCACGGTATCCTTCCAGGCCTTCTCCAGCATAAGAAGTGAGCGGCACTATTTCACAAATCGTATTATCCTCCTCGCCTATCAACTTTGCACAAACGCTCCGCAACCAATCTTTGGACATGTTGCTTATGTACGCTCTAGCAGTATCAGGAGAGTCTGTCAATTCACCAGGTGCATTTTTAACTGGTGCAAATTCATGGTCTCTTTCAACTTCGTAGATTGCCATTCTGGCCGACAGAGGGAACACATCGAAAATGAAACTTTCCAACTTTATACCATTATTTGATGATGGTGTAACAGTTTGTTTCAGATGATTATCCCAAACAGCAATCTTCTTATGCGCAATATGAAAGATATTTCCAAAGTTTGGTAAGACTGTTTGCCGTAAAAAATCCAAATGGTAGTAATGATTTGCAATGTTGGCGGCACCAAAAGCCAACCTAGTAGAGCCATCTACATCCACAATTTTCTCAGCCATTTCCTCACTGAGCTCAGAATATTCCACAACACATGGTTTTTTGTCTTTTTCTGCAATAACTCCGACCTTTTCATGAGGATCGTTTTTCCACAAGACCTTGTTGCCACAATCAGCAGATTGACTAATACAATAACCCATGAAAAAAGGATCCGCAGGTTTCACCATGGCATTATCAATGGCAAATACATGAATATGTTTTATACCTCTGTTACTCATATCCGTCAATATTCCACACTTTTCCATAGCTGGATAGATACCGCCGTTGCCATCTGGTGCCATTGCACATTGAAAAGTAGACTCCATCAAAATCTTTCCCTCGGAATCAAGACACGGTAAAACCCCCTGTGAGAAAAATATGACATCATCTGCTGGAAGTCCAAAGAAATCATTTGAAACGAAGTATTCCTTTGTGATATCATGATTCATAGGAGATGTCATTACATACAAGGGTATTCTAATGGAAATATCCGTTTCATTAGAACTGGATGCAAGCTGAATCAGCTTTAGCAATCTCTCCGCAATCAAGCAGAAAAGTGTTTTCTTGCTCGGTAAGCCGATATCGTACATTCCTTTAGGTCCATCAAATCCGAGTCTTGTACCCTGACCACCAGCAAGTAGCACTGTTGCCACGCTGTTCTTTTGAATAGCTTTCATTCCGATGGCTTGCGCATCAGGACATGTAGAAGCAGATCCAATAGTGCCTGAAAATGGTTGGATATTATTATCTCCCTTATGATTTGAAGAAGCTATTTCTCTTTTTGCAGCGTTTAGATAGTCGGTCAATTTCGTCACGTCGATAGATTCTAACTGTTCTAACAGAGCCAACTGCTGTGATGGACTTAGTTCCCCCCAGTGATCGAAAACATGTCCTTGACCATGGTCTACGTAGACTTTTCTCAAGTCCTTTGCCATTTTATTGTTATCACAGAGAAGTATCCGTGGAAGATATACTGCGTTCTGTGTTGTGAGAGTTGGAGATTTGAGAGAGTAACGTAAAGCTTTGGACTTGCCTTTGGTGGGCTATGCGCTATGCGCTATCTTCGTTTTCTTTTTTGCAACCACAGAGCAACCAGCAAAGATTCTTTGGTACGTACGTACATATAAGTATGGAAAATTGCGCGAAGTAAAAGACAGTGTGTATCCAAAACTCGAGTGAAAAATTCAAACGCACAACGCACTTCAACATGTAGATAACAGATAACACTTGTATGACGAAAGATTTGCACATCAACTTCAATACAAAATCAATAAAATGAAACTTAACAGGAGCTGTGTGTCTTTTCTTTTAGTTTTATTAAGTGGAAAAGGAGAATGCTTTCACAATTGTTGCAAAAACACAGTTCGTCAAGGATCCATTTTCTCTTTGAGTGCGAATGATGTACCTTCCATACCCAAAGATATACCAACATTATCAGATATTTTTAAAAGCAATCAAAAATCTACAAATGATTTGAAAGACCTTAAAGATTTGGATAAGAAGCGGCTGAGGAAGCGAATACGTTATAATGATACGGACGGAGCAAATGTTCCTTGGAAAGCAACGTATGAAACTTCATTGAAAACACAAGAATTATTACAGTTGGCTTCAAAGGGGAAAGGATCTCCAATGGATCGTGCCATTCGAATTCTTAAAACGTTCGTAGAGACGCCACCTGAGTATTGCAATCCTGTGAATGTCGTATATGCTTTGACACTCTCAGCAAAAGTGGTAAAGGGTCAAAATGATCAGTTCCGAAAACTTTTGAATCAAACCTTCGATATACTTCATCAACTGATTCTTTCAAAAAGGTTAAACTCTAGACAATTGGCAAATTCATGTTGGGCTATAGCAAAGCATTACACAATGGACAATACCATCCTTCCACCAAATTTCAATGATCAACTATCGTACACTCAAAACAATGGAGGATATTCACGATCAGAAAAATGGAATTTTGATGAAGATTTGGCTGGAAAACAACTCCTTCTGACTCTTGATGAAATAGCTGATCAATTGGTTGAAATTTTGCAGGAACGATCGGATCCATCTATGAAACCGTTAAATGCGATTGAATCTTCCATGACTTGCTGGGCTTATGCTACTTTGTTTCCTCGAAAAATGCCGGCAGGATGGGCAATACCACCCCGATTGTGGCAATTGGAACAAAAGCAATCTGTGGCAAAGGCTAATAATAGCACAATTACTTTTGAAACAAGGGGGTTTGAGAATAGTAATGAGATGGAACTGTCGTTGTCAAACGCAGACACATTGTTTCAATCAATGGCAGTATTTTATGACGAGAAATTGAAGAATCAAGGAATGGAAGCACTGAAAGAATTTCGTATGAAGGAAATTGCTACTATCATGTGGGCTTTCAGTACCAGTGGTATATGTACCACTGAATTCACTGAAGATGCTGCTCGTTTCATTTCAAGTCTTGCTCGAGAAGCCATCAGGCGAATTTATGATAATAAAACGGAGTCTGGGATACTGCCTCGTGATTTGACAGAAATTGCGTGGTCGCTTGGAGTGATGCAGAGTGATAATCACTTTTTATCCAATGAATTGGAGTCATTGATACAAGCCATTGTTAGTAGCAGGACTTCAAAGGATGGAACAGGTGTAAGTCTTGATGGATGGACTGGTGCAGATTGCGTGCAAATGGCGATTGCTTTAGCCCATGGTAGAATTGATCAACAAAACTTGTTGATTGCTCTATACTCGAAGGGTCTTGAGTCATTGTGTGATAAATCAAATCAATGGAGAAATAATTTCCATTTACAGGACTGGGAACTAGTAGTCTTACTGTGGGTCCAAGCTCGATTGTACTTGACTGAGAATATAGATAATGTCTTCAAGGATTTTGCCAAAGAAGTGCCCAAACACTTACTTTCGTGCGAGTTGAAACTAGGACACCAAGAGCAAGCCAATCTAGCTTGGGCACTAACAGTTTTAGAGCAGCATGACAATGAAGATGCAGCGCGATTGTTGAAACAGATATTTTCTTCGTTTTCAGCCTCAGTGGCAAGTGGAGATCCAATCCAAGTCGAACATGCCCATCAATTATGGCAATCATTTTTTATACTTAAAGATACATGTCCTTCTGTCGTAGTTGATGTTAATCCCGAAGTCCAAAAATTCCTAAGCACCATGTGGAAAAGGGAAAAACAAAGGAACAAATCATCTAGTGCCAGGCACCGGGCTCTCTCCGAGACACTGAATTTTATGGGAGTTAAACATATCAACGAGCATGTAGAAGATATTGACGTCGCTATTGTTCTAAAAACTGATAGTAAATGGACTCGAGACTCTGAATTCAGTGGTGATGATGGAATATCAACTAATCGCGTTGCAGTTGAGTTCGACGGGCCAACTCACTTTACTAGAATCAAAGATCCACCTCCAGGACAAAAACCAGATCCACCAAGAGCTCTGGGGCATACAGTGCTGAAGTACCGTCTTTTAAAGAAGCAGGGATGGAACATTGTCAGAATACCTTTCTATGAATTTGATAGGATACCGTTTTGGGCTTCCATGGAAAGACAAAGGTATGTCCAACGTCGTTTGAAGACACACGCTAATATCAAATTTTCTGGTATCGATGTTAGCGAGTACAAAGCGCCAACGCCTAATCGTAAATCTAGATATGATTAAGTATAAGGTGATTCGTGGATGAATTCGTTTTAGTTTTTTTATTAATTTTTTATAGTCGTCTGTGGTGGACGATACTTTAGCAATGACAAATCATTGACATACAGGTTGAAAGCATGCTGATGACAGAGACAATTTCTCCAAACCATTTGAATGGATTAAACAAATTGAAGATGTTTCGATGATGCAGAACATTTTGATCTGCTGCCTCTCCGGCATGGTCTCGACTCTTTTTTTTACTAGAAACACTAGCAGGGACTGATGCCTCATTCAATATATTTGCAGCAAAACGAAAATTATCATCTCCGTGATGACTGCTGTCACGTAAAACTTCGGTTGGAGGAGAGTGGATCTTATTCATGTTCTTAAGTTGAGTTTATGTTGTGAGACAGAATCAATCACCAGACATCAGAACTGCTTCGAAATAAGGTTCGCATTTTTGTTTGCATATCTCTAAAAGACTCGAACCCATGTCCGTGTAGAATTGGTGGATGAAAGACCAACTAAAAGAGAAAAAATGCGGTGCTCGAGGCTCCACTCATTTTGGAGGAAGATTCGTAGAAGATAACGGCTTTCGACTTTCGCCACGATAATACATAACACATACATTGAAAAATGCTTTCTTCGCGTGTATGGACACGTGCTAGTGGCAAATTGTCAATGGGGCGTCGTGCATCGGCAGCAGCATGTGGCTTATTTGATACTCGTCTATCGAAGTTTCATCGAATTTCCCATCATAACCTGAAATTCTCACCGATTGTTCAGGTTATTGATAATACGGACCGATTTTGTATCAGGTCCTTCTCAGTGGCTTCTGCTGCCAAAGACGAATTTCATGATGACTCAAGATTCATTCAAAACATTCGAAATGTAGCAATTGTGGCTCATGTTGATCATGGCAAGACGACCATCGTTGATAATTTACTCAGATGTGCAACTCAATCGATATCTGAGTCTAGTAACAATGATGATAGTAGAGGTGATTTGGTGATGGATTGCGGAGATCTTGAGAGAGAAAGAGGCATTACTATAAAATCGAAGGTTACCAGACTTGACTATCAAAAGAGTGGCCATGATGGATTATTCACAATTAACGTGGTGGACACTCCAGGTCACTCCGATTTTGCTGGTGAGGTTGATAGGATCATTAGTATGATTGATGGAGTGTGCCTTGTTGTTGATGCAGCAGAAGGTGCCATGGCTCAAACAAAATATGTACTTTCCAGGGCGCTTAGAGCTGGATTAAAGCCCATCGTTATTCTAAACAAATGCGACAAAGATGAGGCCTGGGCGAGAATAGAAGATGGAGAAGTTGAAACTGAACTCTTTGACGTTTTTGATGGATTAGGAGCTAATGACGAGCAAATGGATTATATCACAATCTATTCCAGTGGAAAGGCTGGATGGGCAACGGCCGATATTGATATAGCTAGAGAAATTGTTGAAGGCAAAAGGAAACCAGATGGTATGACCTCTATGACAGCTTTACTTGACTCAATTTTAGAGAACATCAAGCCTCCGCAGGTCGCTTCGCTGCGGGGTATTAATGACTCTAGTTGCGAGCCCTTCGCTTTAGCTGCTACCACAGTTGGTTTTGACAACTTCTTGGGGAGACTATGTACTGGTCGAATATACAGTGGAGAGATTCAAAAGGGTGATGTAGTTGCTTTGATTCCCCGTAATACACCGAAAGAGCAGGTGTCATCAATGAATTTACAATCTTCAACAATCACTGGTATTTTCGTGAATAGAGGAGTTAGTAGAATACCACTTGAGCCTCCTATCGCCAAGGCTGGAGATATTGTAACACTGGCCGGAGTTCCTGATGTTATGAATGTTGGAGATTCCATAACTCTACTCAGCAATCCCCTTGAGGCACCCATCGAAACACCCCCAATCAACCCACCAACAATATCTATGGAAATTGGAGCAAATACATCACCATTGGCTGGAAAAGAAGGAACCATTGTTGCGTCTTCCAGAGTCCGTGAGCGTTTACATCATGAGGTCGATAATAATGTTACCTTAGCAATTACAAAATCAGAAACAGATGCTGAAAGATCCGTTGTTCACGCAAGAGGAGAATTACAGCTAGGTATCTTGATAGAAGAGATGAGGAGAGAAGGTTATGAAATGACAGTTTCACCTCCAAAGATCATTACTACTGTATGCCCTGAAACAGGAAAAATCCTTGAACCTTTTGAGGAAGTGATTATTGATGTTGAATCTGAATTTTCTGGAACCGCGATTAATGCATTAACTGGTAGTCGCAAGGGAGTTTTATTGAATATGAGTGACTCTGCTGATGGGAAAACAAGACTGACGTTTGAAGTACCTAGTCGCGGACTGCTTGGGTTCAACAATGAAATATCCACGTTAACTCGTGGAACTGCGGTAGTAAACCATCTTTTCCTCGAAAACAGAGAGTATGCAGGACATGTTGGTGGTGAATATAAAGGAAAATTGGTGAGTAATGACAGTGGAAAAGCCAATATTTATTCACTTGCCAATATTGCAAACCGCGGAGTGCTTTTCATTGATCCAGGAGATATTGTTTACGGTGGCATGGTCATCGGTGAAAACAGCAAAACTGGTGATCTAGAAGTAAATCCTGTTCGAGCCAAAGAAACATCAAATGTCAGGTCCGCTGGTAAAGAAGAGAAAGCATATGTCCCGCCTTCGAAGAAGATGACTATAGAAGAATTTATCGGATATATGAACGATGATGAAGTACTAGAAGTAACACCATTATCGGTTCGACTGAGAAAGTCAGAACTTGATCCGGGGATCCGTGAAAGAGAAGCTCGCAAACGCAAAAAGCAAATGGCAGCTATTGCGGATAAAAAGAGATAAATATGAAGTTTTATTTTAATCGTTCATTTCCTTTTCAAATGCATTCAAAAAATCTTCATCTTCTTCTTCGCTGCTATCGCTTCCGCTTAATAAGATGGATCTCCGTGTTACAGCTGATTTTCCCTTAGGTCTTGGAGGAGCGCCGAGTATGTAATTATGAATATCCAATTTCGTACAGCTCCAAAAACAGTCCATAAGGAAGGCTACTGACAAAACAGCACATCCTGGTATTTTGCGGGCTCGCAGAATTTTATCCGTTCCATCCCTAGCTGCAATTACATATGTCAAATCTGGAGTAACATCTGGGACAATTGTAGCACCCATCTCTTCAGTATACCGTATTACATGGGGTCTTGGTCGTGAAGTGTAATCAGAGTTCGGGTCTTGCTTATCAATGGGAACAAGTCCGCTTAGTAAGATTTTAATTGACTGGTTTTCACCAGAAAATATTGCGCTCCGCATGTGTTTCACTATCGATGGAACTGTAAGTTTGTTCCGATCTTCTTCGTTGATTTTAGGATCGTAGTACATATTGTGGATTCGATTCAATATGTCAGCAGTCCACTGTAGATGATGTTCTCCAGACTCATCTAAACTATTACAATTTTCATCATCTTTGTCGTTCAGTTGTTGGGTAAGATCTTCACCAGCAGCATTATTAACGTCTGCATATTTTAAAAAGGGTGCCCAATGATATGGCCTAATGAAAAGCAAATTATCCGGTGGCTCTCCTTTTCGTCCTGTTAAATTGTTTTCGGCATTTGCCCAGACATCTTCTCTGTCGTCAACAATGACTGCCATCATACCACCACACGGAAATGCCCTCTTCAAACTTTTTACATTTAACCCTAAATCTCCTACATCTGTTCTACTGATGATTCTACTGCCAAAAATTTTCTTTCGTATTGCTTTAGCCTCGTCTTCTCTTTCTTCAGCGAGTTTCAATTGCTTTTCCTTTTCCGCTAGAATCAAAGGTAAATCTTGATCTTCGTCTTCCTCACTCTTCGTATCGATATTCATATCGAAAGTTACTCGCTTCCTTTTCCTATCACTTTCCTCAGAATGTATCGTGTCATCTTCTATTTTGGCTTCTGTGCTTTTTGTTTCTTCGAGTTCTACTTGTTGATTCATTCTATCAACATATTCTTGTCTCTCTTTCGTTGAATTATACCAGCTCACTCGATCTTTGAGGTATAGAACATCATGACGTAACATTTGCAACTCCATTTCATCCATGTACCCAACATCATCTTTCATTTTGTCTGAGAACTTTAAATAATGAGCAACGTGCCGTGAAATCACATCAGCAATCTTCTCTGCATATAATCGAGTCCCAGCAGTATAAATTGAGACTTCATACTTATCCATCACTGATATCATGAATTCAGCAAGGTGAGGTCGAAGTTTGATATAATGCGGTTGAAATACATACCCATCATTTTGATAGAAGGGGGTTCCTTCCATCATAGGTAAATGTACGGTCCTTAATTCATCACTTTTCGATAACCATTGTTTCGCTCTTGCGTCTGGGGTAGCGTGAAGCAGAGTGTGATCTAGATCCAAGACTAAATTTAATTTCTTAGATGCTCGTAATGATTGTGCTGTCTCATTTGAAAATGCTTGGCCGTATTCATTAGATATAGATACAGTAATACCGCCGGTTAATGTGAGTGCATTTCGTTTATTGCCCTTACTGTTATCATCATCATCATCCTCCTGTCTACCACCGTTAGGGCCCTGGGAATCGTTCGCCGACTGACCGCATAAAACACAAAGACCATCTATGATTGCTGGGTGATTGCAAGGTTGAACCAGTCCCATTACATAGAGCAGACTATTTTCAGTGCTGCCTGGTTGTTTACTTTTAGGAGTTGGGAATAAATGTATAATCCCGTCCGATGGTGCTCTAATTTCGATAGATGATGATAAAGTAGAAACTTTCCTTTCCATGGATGGATATTGATCTTCTCGTTCTAATACTATGCTTGGTGATGATTCACTAGTATCGATGTATTTCGAAAGAAACGAAGTTTTTCTATCTTCCTCCCCCGATGCACTCGTAGACGATGATGGCTCGTGAATTTTCTCTGAAGACGTAGACACTGGCCCTTTCCTTTTAATTTTACGAGCACGAATTATCTTTGGTTTCGATGCCTCTGCTACTTTCAAATCGTCTATTTCATTCAAACTACCTCCTTCTGAACCAATACCTACAAGCTGACCTTTCCTCACTGGGCCTGACTGAACCAACCAATTCACATGTGGTACTGGACTGATTATTTCCCGTGCCTCCGACTGGATGGAGAGTTCGTCTGTTTTAGACATTAAAGTGCTTTACATAGATACTATTGGTCTTTCTTGATATGAACAGATATAACCCTTCATCTTTCAATTTTCACGACGCGCGGCGGTTCAGCCGTAGACTCAAAAAATCGAGAAACGTAGGATCGGGTATAGTTAGTATTATTATCGGTGAACTACCTACTTTGTCTACCAAATAACAGAGACGTCTATTTGCAACCTCTTAACGGCCACAACTTAATTAAATATTTTGATAGATAGCGATGGTGAGAATCTTAACATTACTCACATGTTGAAAGAATACCTTCTAATTCAAGAAACCACTACCAAAACCTCAATATAAATTCGTCTCGATTACAATGACTGCATTTGGTAGCATTATCAATCTATCTCAAATCTACAAGGTGATCAAGGCGCAAATGGTTTGCACTGCATTGAAGGAGTGCAGGATGATTCTTCGATCGAAATCACTCTGCGTTACTTTGTGCAGCATATGTGAAAAATGGTCCAGGATAGAACGCAACCTCGATCACTACCTTTCTTTCGTCTCGATTACAATGACTGCATTGGATATCACTATCAATATATGTCAGTTATTACATTTATATATAGAGCTTATGTATCATAAACATTTTAATATTATCTCCGTCTTCTTGGCATACATCACTTTTAAACGTTTTTGGCATTACTTGAATTTCAATTGCACTGTGAGGCATAAGTGAATTCTCCATGGAACTACTTTATTCAGCTTGCTTCTAGTTCCCATAGTTAGATCTATTATAATTCAGAGAATAGAAATCATTCAGGTCTGCCCTTCCAATCGTGCCTGCATTACTTTGTCCAGGATGGAACTCGGATTTTCATCAGCTTGTCGTAGTTATCACATTATCTCCTCATCATATGATTCAACAAAATCATACTAAGTGTTAATTTAAAGTTATCTGTTCTTTATTAGTAAAGATGTAAACAGAGAGACGAAGCCGGTATCATTCTCAAAATTACTTTTGACTTTTTTTAAAAAAGCATGGCTAATCAATGCATATATTGCCAATATCACACTTTCTCAACAATTCTAACGAAAAGCACATACACAATTAGAAGCATTTTATCTGAATTAGATTCGTAAGGTCATATGCATTAGATAAAACGCAAATACTACAGACAAAATGACAAAGGACAAAGATCTCAGTTTTGAAACGTGAACACTAAAAGACTCTAAATCATGAGTTATACAAATTATAAAGTTACGACTACCTTCACGATCACTTTATGTGAATTACATGTATGCAGATATATATTCTGTTTTGACAAAAAAGACACCTTCTTCACTAGATTCCTTTGCTGATTGACTTCCTTTGCTGGGTGACTTCCTTTGCTACTGAGTGTTTTTTAGTTCCCAATGAAGAACAACGCAACAATCAAACCATAAAGTCCAATAGCTTCCATAAAAACTAAAACCATTATGAGCGACCAAAAGTTAAACCCTTCAGACATGTCGACGTGAGAAAGAATCATGTGCTGCTGCACAGGAGACTGGTTCTGTCGATTCTGATCATTCGAAAGCAAAGATTGCGTTTCTGGGCTCGAATAGGCTGTTCTTGTTTTAGATCCAGACAACCTTGAATATTCTTTCAAGAACAATCCAATCCCACCCCCACTACATAGGCAAGCAGTACCAACGGCCAATCCAGCAGCAAAATAATTATGAGGGATCGCTG